>TARA_R100001440_G_scaffold4508_1_pt1 | contig 18842 bp, 18 predicted proteins | sample TARA_R100001440 | Tara Oceans TARA_R100001440 (sample SAMEA2622112) | marine metagenome | biome: marine biome (ENVO:00000447); feature: surface water layer (ENVO:00002042); material: "saline water (ENVO:00002010), including plankton (ENVO:xxxxxxxx)" | depth 5 m
GTGCCATACTCAAAGATACTTAGAGGTTTTGCCGCATTAATAACCTCGTTCGGCCTGATAGCACTTATCGCCGATGCATTATTTTTCCGTCAATACGGTTATCATTTAAATACCTATTCTCTGGCGCAAATGACCCGGGACGCCGAGGCCGTGTTCACCGGAGCCAGTTTCGTTATCATTTCTGCCATTTTACTTGGCTTCCTGCTTATTGTCGGTATTCAGCTTCTGCTCGCTAATTTAGCCTGGAAGCGTCTCGATGATCTGCAAAACCGTAAAATTGGTGCTCCGGTCACAGCGGTTTTTGTTCTATGCTTTTTTGTTAGTCACAGCGTTCATGTGTGGGCTGATGCGGTGCTTTACGACCCCATTACGCAACAAGACGACATGTTCCCCTTGTCCTACCCGACAACGGCAAAAACCTTAATGGCGAAACACGGGGTAATAGACGTTGAAAGTTATCAGGCCAGACAGCAAATGCTCATGGCGACTGATCAGATCAAACTAAAATATCCTCAGCAGCCCCTACTGTGTTCAAAAACCGACACACAGCAGTCAACCACTCTTGTACTCTTTGACCGGGCAAGTTCCGACATACAGCAGGTATTAGAGACTCTGGCAGCTAAACACCGGCTGGAGAAGCCCAAGCTGCAATTGCTGGCACACCCTAACCGCGAAGGTGGTCTGTTTCAGGTTCTGTATGGTCTGCCCGACTTTTATCAGGAATCTATTGAGCGTCAGCAACTCACTCCGGCGTATCTGAAGCCGCTGAATGACTTTAACTTTGATATTCGCTGGTATCATAGTCAGAACTGGGAAGATTCGCTTAGCCTGAGCCAGTTCAACAGTGATTGGCACAGCCAAAATCTCACAGAGTTTTCGGCCCGTAGTCAAAATCAACTGAATGTTGTTCTAATGACCGAAAGCGATATTTCAGCACTCGACAAGGTACTTCAGCAAACGGCAGGTCATCAGTTGCTGATAACATCCTTATCACCCGCACAAAGTGAAGAGTTGTTAGGGAATAAGCAGTTTGCACTTGAGAATATGCAAGTACCACTTTGGCAGCGTGACTACCAGCTGGCTAATCAACCGATTGCCGGGCTAATGGACATTGTACCAACCATGCTGGAAAACCGAATTTCCTGCGCAGGCTCTCATAAAAATTATACAAATGGCGAAAGCTTGCAAACACTTAAACGCCGCTGGCCTTTAGTTGAAACCTACAGCCCTTACATTGTTATCTACGATGAAAAAGAGATTACGATTCTGGATAACAGCGGTCAGTTTAGCGTATACAGCAGCGACAAATTTGAATTGAAGAAACAAGCCGAGCCACCGGTTCCTGTGCTGATTGACGCACTTAAAGACTTGAAGCGCTTTAGCAAAACGGAAGAAACCAATTAATTGATGAAAATAGCAGCAGTTGACTGCCCTAAACCGCGTTCGTGCTTGCTAATTCAGACCAATACAGTAACATAGCACTCCTCGGTCGGCGTGTAGCGCAGCCTGGTAGCGCACTGTCATGGGGTGTCAGGGGTCGGAGGTTCAAATCCTCTCACGCCGACCAATTCTTCCTACTTTTATCAAACTCTTTTTAATTCCAGTCGGCTGGCAAGCTCAATTGCTCTTCTATTTCGGTTGTTACTCTCCAGTAACCTCCTCTGGCAGAACCTTTTCGAACTAACAGGCCCTGATCTTTCAGTTTTGAAATGTGTTTTTCCACCGCCCGCGAAGAAATATTCAACACCTCTGCCACTCTGGCCGCGCTCCAGTCAGGTTGTTCATTAAGTAGTCTAAGAACCATATTTCTTGTATTTACACCAGAATAAGCTCGCTTCTCCGAACCATTAACCGAACAAAACAACGAACTTTTAACCGAACCTTCGGCTTGCTGGAGAGTTAAAGCATTAGCGGCATTACTCTCTTTTTTAGCAGTCGCTTTAGCTGTCTCGGATTTAACTGTGCGGGAAATTGTCTGCTGCATACAGCTCAGAACGAATTCAACCATCGGCACCTTGTCATTCTCTGCAATTGATCGTCTTAAGCAGTCAAGGTACTCATCTTTACTGGCTTTAAATGTCTCTTCAAAACTCAACCATGCAACGGCCGGATGCCAGTCCGCAAGAATGAGGCTAAACCAGAGCCTCCCGATACAACCATTTGCCACAGAAAAAGGCTGGATAAACTCAAATTGCTGCAAAAATATCGCCGCTTTAAGCAATGGATGTTCGTCGCTTTGCTGCAGCCAGTTAAGCAGATCTCTGACCGACTTTCGGGCTTGCCCGGCCGGCGCAGTCATATGTACAAGTTTATTATTCTGATAAACGCCCATTCCGGTAGCACGATAGCTACCAGCACTTGGAGTGACACCTGCACAAACTAACTGATGAGCATTCTTTAAGTCAGCCTCTGAAGAAAAGCTCCACTGCGCCAACTGCGTATAAGCTTCATTTAAACGAATGTTCTGCAACAATTGTGATTGTTCTTCAATGCCGACCGAAGCAAATACTTTCAACGGCATTTGTTGAGACTGAAACTCTGCTAAGTCGCTACCCTCTGACTCTAACAAAGCCAGCCATCGTCCAAATTCAGTACTAATTTGCGCCACTAGGTTAACGCATCGACTGGTAATCAAATAATCTGGTGTTGCCATTATTCTTTTAGTAACCCAAGAGGTTACTCTCCGTTATTTGTTCTAATATTTGTATTATTCTGGTCGATACAACATCTATCAGCTTAACGCATATAATTGCGGTCGGGTAACTATTTGAGGTTCTCATGAATTTACAGAATAAACTCACTCTCAGCATGGCAATTGCGTTAACCACGTTACTTGTCATCGCTCTGGGAATATCAACCTTCATGATGCGCTCTTTAATTGAAGAGCGCGTAACCAAACAAGAACTCCCGGCCACACTGGGTGAAATTAGAGGGGAAGTTGGCCAATTAATAGCGACTCCAATGTTAATTTCCCAGGAACTGGCTAATAACCAGTATTTAATTGACGCATTAAAGAATGGTGAGTCGCAAACCGATCAAAACGAAATTGTTAGCTACCTTAACCGCATTTACCAGCAGAGAAATGCCGTGGCAGCATTTACAGTCAGCGCCGAAAGTAACAACTATTACACCGCAGAAGGTCTATTTAAAACCGTTTCAGCTAACGAAGAAAGAGACCAGTGGTTTTTCGACTTTGTAGAAAGTAATACCGAGCAAGAACTTAATTTTGATGTTGATGAACAGTCTGGAATTCCCACTGTTTTTGTCAACGTTCGTATTCAGGATAACGGGCGCACTCTTGGCGTCGGTGGTATAGGGCAAAGCCTCGAAGCACTGCAAAATGCCATTGCCGATTTTAATGTGGGAGAAAACGGTATTGCTTACCTGGTAGATGCTGAGGGACGTATTCAAATTCACCCTAGCATTAGTGATTTTCGACAGCTGTCATCGGAAGTCGGCAATAAAGTCGCGAATAAATTAATGAGTAATAATGAAGTAGAAATTGATTACACCAGCCAAAGCGGCGATGACCTCATTGTAGCCAGTACCAACCTGCCTAACAGTGACTGGCGAATTGTCATTGAACTGCCGGAAGATGAACTTTATTCAGGCCTGAACAATACCATTACGGCAATTGTTTTTATCAGTTTAGTCATTGGACTGGGCTTTGTAATTGCCAGTTGGTTTTATGCCCGCCGTATTGTTCGTCCTATTAAATATGTCGCTAATAGCCTCAACAGAATGTCCAATGAAGGCGGTGACTTGACTCAGCGTTTAGATATAGAGAGTAATGACGAGGTCGGTGACCTGGCGAAAGGCTTTAATGCTTTTATAGCCAACTTAGGCAGTATTATTACCCACGTTCGAAATACAGCCTACGAAGTTAATGAAAAAGTACAAACTATTGATAAGTCCATGCTGCAAATTGATGGTTTGTCTTCTGAACAGGAAAACAAAACCGACCAAGTTGCGGTGGCTATGAACGAAATGGAAACCACTGTCAGGGAAATAGCTGAAAACGCAAACCAGACGGCCAATCATGCCAGTGAGTCGCGAACGACCACCTCGCAGAATCAGGAGCAGTTGCAACTGGCCGTGGAGACCATGCAGGAACTATCAACTTCCATGCAAAGTGCCGCAAGCTCAGTTGAGCAGCTCGCCGATGAAGTAGCCAGCATTGTTACAGTGATTGATACAATTCAGGGTATTTCCGAACAGACCAATTTGCTGGCATTAAATGCAGCCATTGAATCAGCGCGCGCTGGTGAGGCGGGACGAGGCTTTGCTGTCGTCGCTGACGAGGTTCGTACCCTGTCTCAACGCACCAGCCAGTCAACCGAAGAAATACGGGAAAAAATTTCACGACTGCAAAAAGGGTCTAAGTCCGCCGTTTCAGCTATGGAAACCAACCGAACCCAGGCAGATAGCACCAGCGAGCGTATTCTGAACGCGAATCAAAAACTTAATGAGTTAGTTGTGCTCATACAGGAAACCGCAGATATGAGCACACAGATTGCCACCGCAACGGAAGAGCAGGCATCGGTCAGTCAGGACGTCGCTAAGAACATTCAGGCAATTGCCGATTTCTCCAGTCAGGTTTCAACGGCGGTTAAAGGCAGTCACAACGAGTGTGATCAAATGTCTGCACTCGCAGATAGCCTGCGCAACCAACTGGAGCAGTTTAAAACGTAATATCAGCAAATACCGATTGCAGCCGTGCTACCTCCCCATCATTCAGAGGTTGCATTGGCTGCTTCCCCCATATCGGAGCCGGCCAGGCAACATCCGTTTGAAAACGTGCAATGTGGTGCACATGCAACTGCGGAACCACATTGCCTAGCGCCGCAACATTCAGCTTGTCCGGTTGGTATTCTGCTTTTAACCAATGGCACAAAAAACGACTTTCTCTTAACAATTGCAGTTGGTCGTCTTCACTTAAATCAATTACTTCGCGCACATCGGCCACTTTCGGCACTAGCAAAAACCAGGGAAACTGTCCGTCATCCATTACCCTGACTTCACATAATGGCCAGTCAGCTAAATGGTAACTGTCTCTGGCTAATTCCGGAGCTATTGTGAATGACATAAAACCACCCTTATTTTTAAAGTGTTTGAAGAAACCGTTTAAACAGTGCGTTAGTCTGCTGCAGGCTGTCAACTAAACGATGGTCGTCATCAACGACGTGCAACTGCGAGTGAGTTCTTTTAGCGTAGCGCCAACTGTTTTCTACCGGGACAATATCATCGTTCCAGCCGTGGACAATTTCCGTTACGCAAGTTGGCGTTATTTTGTCAAAGTCGGCTTCACCACCTAAATAAAAGGCCGGCGCCATTAAAAACAAGCCTTTGCAATCAGGTGCTTCTGCTGCAACAGTCGCGACATAGCCTCCCATACTCGAACCAACGAGCACAAAAGGCTCTGGTATAGAGCGAATAGCTTGCTTCAAAGTGTCCACACGTTGGTCTGGATTATCAATGCCCTGATAATCAATACTGCTCACTTCCATTCCCAAAGTTTCAGCTGTTTTTGCTAATACTTTGATCTTAGTCCCCCAGGGACCGCTTTCTTTACCGTGATTAAAAATAACCTGCATTTAACAATTGCCTATTTTTCGATGCTTAGATAAATTGGAATGAACGTTAATTATTTGGTAACAAAGTTAACCCATATCATGACAGTAAAATTAGACAGCGTGAAACTGTTAATTTGTTTCTTATTATTGAGCGCCAGTGCAATTGCTCAAGAAGATGAGCTGTCCGCGCCCTTGATTTTTGGCGTCAATGAGTCTCCCCCCTTTCATATTACGCAGGGAGACCAAGTGAATAGCGGTTTTTGTGATGTTTTGGTTGAAACCATCAAGGCCGAACTGCCCGATACTGATCAGGTTATTCGTAAAATGCCACATGGTCGAATCCGAACCATTATGAAACGCGAAGGCAGCATGTGCTTTCCCTGCATGATAAACCGTACCAGCTACAACCCTAACTACTACTTTAGCAAAACCACACATTTGTACGCTCCTCACGGCATTATTACCCGCGCTTCTCTGGCTAAAGACATTACAGAGAGATACGGCAACCCTGTGTCACTTGAAAAGCTACTAGCCGAGTCTGAATTGCGTTTCGCTCAACCTGTTGGCCGCCGTTACGGTGATATTCAACACCTTATTGATGAGCATTTGGTGGGTACCAAACACCATAAACAAGTATATGGCGAACTTGCGTTATACAATTTACTTGCCATGATCCTTATTAACAGAGTTGATTTTACCATCGACTACGAAATGATGATTCAGTCATACCAACGGAACGCGGGAGCTCAAAAGAGTAAGGAAGCTCTTAGCTTTATTCCAATAAAAGAATATGAAGGCAAAGTCATTAGAGGAGCTGTCGGTTGCAGTAATAACGAATGGGGTAAGAACGCAACTCAATTGATTGATAAGGCCATTAATGACATCCGTCGTAATAAGGATTTTCAACAAAGCCTTGATTACTGGTTGGGTACGGACAGGCCTAAGTTAAACGAGCTAACAACCAAATGAGGGTAGACTCTATGAGTTTTCAAAAGCTAGTAACTGCTCTTTTTTTTACCCTGTTGCTTTGTCAAAACAGTCACGCTGCGTATGAAGAAGATATTATATGGGGAGTAAATTCATCGCCTCCTTTTCATATTTTTTATGGCGAATATAAAGACCTTGGCTTTTGTGACGCCTTAGTTACAGCGTTTCAGCGTCAACTCCCTGAGCTGTCCCACAAAATACGTAAGTTACCATCCCGTCGAATTACCATGCTCATGAGAAAGAATAAAAACCTGTGCTTTCCCTGCCTAATTAAAAAACAAACTACAACTCGGAGTTTAGTTACACCGAAACAACTCATCTCTATCAGCCTCATGGCATTATTACTCGTGCATCCATCGCTTCTCGAATTATAAAAAACTATTGCCAGCCCGTTGTATTTTCACAGTTAGTGAAAGATCCGGATTTACGCTTTGCACAGCCCACTGAAAGGCGATACGGCCGATTACAGGCTGTTCTTGAAGAGCACCTTATTGATTCAGATAACTTTAGTTTCATTAGCGGCGATAATGCAAATGTTAACCTATTAACGATGATCGTGAACGAACGAATCGACTACACCATCGACTACAGCAGCATTATGACCTACTACAATGAAACTCAAAGTAAACGAAGTGAATTAGTATTCTTGCCAATCGCGGAGTACGACAATGAATTCATAGAAGGTGCAGTTGGTTGCAGCAATAATGAATGGGGCCGCAAGGCTGTCAACCAACTCAATCGAGTTATTCCTCAGATAAAAACCGACCCGGACTTCCAACGCGCTCTGGATAAGTGGATGGGAAGTAACCGCCCCAGAACAAACTAAGCGAAACGGTTTTCTAAATACTGGTTAATATCGTCAGATTCGTACATCCACTGTACTTTATCACCCTCTTCAATTCGCAGGCATGGCACTTTAACGCGTCCGCCACCATTCAATAACGCATTGCGATGCTCATCGTTATTCTTTGCGTCTCGTAACTCAATGTTCAAATTAAGACGGGCTATTTCTTTGCGAACTTTCACACAAAACGGACACGCAGAAAACTGATACAAGGCGAGTGACTTGCACGCTTCGTCAACTTGCTTTTGCTCTTGTTCTGAGCGTTCTTTTCCCTTTGGCGTTGTTAATTTTTCAACCAATAACACTATGGGTGTCAAAACAAGTCGCAAACCCCGGAAAAAGTAACGAATAATAATTCTCATAAATACAACCAAATAGCTTGTTTAAGATGGCTCTATTCTAACGCGTTTAAAGCATCAGCGGCAATTTCAAAGGAGCGTAACCGGGCGTCATGATCAAACACATGACTGGTAAGAATAATTTCATCTATTCCGGTATCGTCAATAAACTGTTGCAGGTGTCGCTGAACCGTTTCCTTGGTACCTACTGCTGTATAAGTTAACGCATGGTTCGCGCCTGCCAGCTCATGCGGAGCCGCGACCGCTCTTATATCATCCACGGGGGCTTTTAGAGGACCCGGCATACCACGACGTAACTCAATAAACTGCTGTTGCATAGAACTCATCATTTTACGTGCTTCACTTTCATCATCTGCCGCAAAGACATTCATTGCCGCAGCCACGTAAGGTTTACTGAGGTAACGTGACGGTCGGAAATTATCACGGTAAGCTTTTAATGCATGTTGTAGATAATCTGGTGCAAAATGCGATGCAAAGGCGTATGGCAGACCTAAATGCGCCGCGAGCTGAGCACCAAATGTGCTTGAACCTAACAACCATACCGGAATTTTCTGTTGAAACCCGGGAACCGCTTTAATCGCATCGCTTTCCTGGGCTTCTTCCAAATACCCCAATAGCTCCTGGACATCGTTCGGGAACTGCTCGGCATCGTCCGGCTTACGCCTTAGCGCTCGTAAAGTACGACCGTCTGTTCCAGGTGCTCTGCCCAGACCAATATCCACACGGCCAGGGTACAACGCATCCAGCGTACCAAACTGTTCAGCCACCACAAAAGGTGCATGGTTAGGCAACATCACACCACCCGAGCCAATTCGAATTTTGTCGGTTTTACCAGCGACATAACCTAAAGCAACCGCGGTTGCGGCCGAAGCGATTCCGGTCATATTGTGATGCTCAGCCATCCAGAAGCGGTGGTACCCCCACCGCTCTGCATGCTGGGCTAAATCAGCAGAGTTACGCAATGATTCAGCCACTGACCCACCTTCCGTGACAGGCGCTAAATCAAGAACTGAATATTTCATAACAAATTACAGTTCTTGCTTGGTTGGACGAATGATCATTTCATTCACATCAACTTGCTGAGGTTGTTCAATAGCAAAAGTAATGGCACGAGCAATAGCAGCTGAATCAATTGCATCTGAATATAAATCGTCAGCCATTGCTTTCGCGTCTTTGTCGCTAATGTGGTCCGTCAGTTCTGTTGCTACAGCGCCGGGCGAAATATTCGTTGCACGAATTTCACCATTAGATTCCTGGCGAATTCCTTCAGAAATCGCTTTTACTGCAAACTTAGTTGCACAATATACCGTTCCGCCAGCAAAAACTTTCTGACCAGCCACCGATGATAAATTGATGATATGACCCACGTGCTGTTCACGCATGACCGGTAACACAGCGGCAACACCGTATAGAACACCTTTAATATTCACATCTATCATAGTGTCCCACTCGTCCACTTTCAGTGCATCGAGAGGCGCCAGCGGCATTAGTCCAGCGTTATTAATCAATACATCAATACGACCAAATTCAGCTTTAGTGTCATCTGCCAGTTTTTGAACTGCGACTTTGTCAGTCACATCAACTACTCGGTAAGCTGCCTGACCACCGTCCTTTTTAATTGACTCAGTCAATTCTTTTAAGCGATCTTCACGGCGCGCCGCTAACATCAGTTTTGCGCCTTTTTTAGCAAGCATACGAGCTGTTTCTTCACCTAAACCACTGCTTGCCCCTGTAATAATCACAACTTTATCTTGTACTTCTGACATAGCTTTACCTCCGGTTGACGCTATTGGTCCACTGCCCCTAACTGCTTTAAAATCATGTTTTCAAAGCGCAGCAGCGGCAGCATAGAACGTTGTACTTTGGCCCGCAGCAATGCCCCCTGCCAACCAGACAGGATAAAAGCGCCCATCTGTTCAGTGTCGACATCCTGCTTAATTTGCTGTGTTTCTTGCGCCGCTTTTAAACAATGCGCAATACGCAACTCCCAGTCAGAAAAAATATCGTCTAACCGTTCACGGAAGAGCGGGCTCTGCGAGGCCAATTCCTGCCCCAGATTGCCTATCAGACAACCCTTGGAAAAATCACACGACTTCATATCTTCAACTGAACAACGCAAGTACGAACGTAACCGATCGACCGGCTGTAAACTTTCGTTGCCCAGAGTTTCACTCATACGCGCTTCGTACTCTTCTGCGTATGTTTCAATGACCGCCAGACCAAAGTCGTTCTTACTTTTAAAGTAATGATAGAACGAGCCTTTTGGTACCTGCGCTTCACTCAAAATTTTGTTCAAGCCGGTGCTGCCGAAACCATGAATGGAAATCAGGTCAGCACCTATGGTGATGATGTGTTGTCGTGTATCGTTCTTTTTCATGCTTTTAATATTAGACCAGTCGTATAGAACTTTCAAGGCAAGTCATAAATAAGCCCTCATAGAGCTTCAGCTATAGGCTCTGGCCATACCCCACACTGAACTTTGGCAATATGATCGCTTTGCAGTATTTGCATCACCACGCGAGACTGACCTATTCCCCCACCAATAGTTAAAGGCAGCTCGTCAGCCAAAAGTGACTGGTGCCAGGCTAACTGAAGCTTTTCCTCCTGGCGTCTTAAACGTAACTGTCGTTTTAACGCCTGCTGATCAACGCGTATTCCCATAGAGGACAACTCCAATGCGTCATTCAACCCCGGATGCCAGACAATAATATCGCCATTTAACCCCGTACTGCCCTGCTCATTAACAGAGCTCCAGTCATCGTAGTCTGGCGCGCGCGCATCATGAGCATGACCATGACTCAGTTCACCACCAATACCGACCAAAAACACAGCGCCGTATTGTTTTACAATTTTGCGTTCTCTCTGTTTAGCCGTGAGCTTCGGGTAGGCTTTCATTAACTCTTCCGTATGAACCACATGGATAGTTTCAGGCAGAACATTTTTAGCGTCATAGTTCTCAGCATACAGGCGCTCCGTTTCACGCAAAGCCGAGTAAATTTTCTCAACTGTCTGGGTTAAAAAGTTCAGTGAACGCTGCTCCTCTGTAATGACTTTTTCCCAGTCCCATTGATCAACATACACTGAGTGCACTGAACTCAAAGCTTCCTCATCAGGCCGCAGTGCCTTCATCTGTGTAACGATTCCTTCGCCAGCACTAAAGCCATAGCGACCTAAAGTGTAACGTTTCCATTTTGCTAAGGAGTGAACCACTTCGTAGCTTTTGTCCGGCACGGCTTTAACCTTGACCGAAACGGCTTGCTCCCAACCTGAAAGATCATCCTGAATACCACTACCATGCTCACTAAGTAATGGCGACTGCACCTCAATAAGCCCCAGTTGACTTTGTAGTTGCTGGGTAAAGCCGCTTTTTACAAATTGGATTTTCTCCTGCTGTAACCTGTACTTTGATTTCATAAACACTCCGAATCGTTAAACAAAAAAACTAAAAAACGATTCAATTAATACCTTTTTGACTTTTTTATTCAATATTGTTTAACAGAAATAGCTTTACTTAATAATTTCCGTTAATTTAAAGACACATTAATTATTGAAGCATTAATAAACGATGAAAAAATCAGCTGAAAATTATCAAATCGATGATCTGGACCGCTCAATACTTAACGCCTTAATGGAGGATGCGCGCACTCCTTATGCTGAGCTGGCCAAACGTTACAACGTCAGTCCGGCCACTATCCATGTTCGCGTTGAAAAGATGAAACGAGCCAAGATTATTGAAGGCACGCGTTTACAGGTTAACGCCAAACGCTTAGGCTACGATGTCTGTTGTTTCATCGGTATAACCTTAAAAAGCGCAGGTGACTACCCGGCAGCAATAGAGAAACTGGAAAAGCTCGAAGAAGTTATTGAGGCTTACTACACCACCGGACAGTACAATGTTTTTATTAAGATCATGACACCGTCAATTAACCAGCTGCAGCACACGCTTATCAATCGAATTCAGGCTATTGATGAAATACAATCAACAGAAACGCTCATATCGTTACAGCAACCTATCAACAGAGACATACAGCCATGAGTCAGGACGTTAAATTAACTGAGTACAGTCACGGCGCCGGTTGTGGCTGCAAAATATCCCCACAAGTGCTATCGACCATATTACAAAGTAAGCTCGATATAGCACCGGACCCTAAACTGTTGGTGGGAAACAGCACCCGTGACGATGCCGCAGCTTATGACATGGGCAATGGCCAGGTTGTATTAAGTACCACCGACTTCTTTATGCCTATCTGTGATGACCCTTTCGACTTCGGCCGCATAGCTGCCACCAATGCCATTAGCGACATCTATGCCATGGGCGGTCAGCCCTTGATGGCTATCGCTATTTTCGGCTGGCCAATCAACAAACTGTCAGCAGAAGTCGCCCAACAGGTTATTGATGGTGGGAGACAAGCCTGCGCTGACGCGGGTATTATGCTGGCCGGCGGACACAGCATTGATGCGCCAGAGCCCATTTTTGGGTTAGCGGTAACGGGTCAGGTTGAAAAACAGAAACTCAAGCAAAACGATACGGCTCGCGATGGAGATGTATTAATGCTGACTAAGCCTTTAGGGGTTGGCATTTTGACGACCGCGCAAAAACAGAAAAAACTGTTACCCGAACATAGCGGAATTGCGATTGAAACCATGTGCCAAATGAACAAAATTGGTCCTGTTTTGGCCGATATTAAGGGCGTGAACGCAATCACTGATGTTACCGGCTTTGGTTTGGCCGGACATTTAATCGAGATGTCCGAAGGTGCAGACCTCTATGCAAAAATTCAGTTCGACAAGATCCCGACACTGCCTCACGTACACGACTACCTGAGTCAGGGATGTGTCCCCGGCGGTAGCTCGCGAAATTTTGATAGCTACGGTCAACATATAAGCCCGGTGCCGGAGCAACAGCGTAACCTCTTATGTGACCCACAAACGTCTGGTGGCTTACTCATCAGCGTGGCAAAGGAAGACGTTGAAGTCGTTTATCAAACTTGTCGCGAGCATAATCAGCTAATACAGGTTATTGGTGAGCTTTATTCTGCACAGTCACAAACATACCGGGTGGTCGTCGAATAAATGACCGGTAAATGGATAACTCACTCACAATTCGACGAGCTGTTTATTAACGATACGCCGTTGCTTGATTTAAGGGCGCCTTCAGAATTTAAAAAAGGCGCTTTTAGCACAGCTGTTAATTACCCGCTGATGACGGATGACGAACGGGCGAAAGTTGGCACTTGTTATAAACAGCATGGGCAGAAAGCAGCAATTTCACTCGGCCATGCGCTGGTCAGCGGCGAGACTAAAAAACGTAGAGTGAATGTCTGGAAAGATTTTTTCAGTGCTCAACCTAAGGGTGTTATCTATTGCTTTCGCGGCGGTTTGCGCTCTGAAATAGTGCAACAATGGCTAATTGATGAAAACATACAACGCCCTCGTGTAAAAGGTGGTTACAAAGCTTTAAGACAGCATTTGATACAACGTATCGAGGAGCTTGTCTCGCAGTTTCACTGGATTGTAGTCAGTGGTCGCACCGGGTGCCAGAAAACCGAGTTTATTAAAGAAAAAGCCCACTCCATTGACTTAGAAGGTTTAGCGCATCACCGAGGTTCAGCGTTCGGCCGTTTTCCTGAACCTCAGCCGACCCAGATAGACTTTGAGAACCAGTTAGCTATTGAGCTTATTAAGTTAAAAGCACAAGGTGCAACGACCCTTTTCATTGAAGACGAAGGCAGCCATATAGGCTCGGTTTCTGTTCCCGAGTGCCTGCGTCTGGCAACTCAAAAAGCAGAGCGCTATCGTATTGAATCCACCGTTGAGCAACGTGTGGAAGTTATTTACCAGGAATACGTTGTTGAGGCGGAAAAACGTTACTCAGCAAGAGCGCAGTTTGAAAACTACCTGCTGGACAGTTTGGCCCGCACTCGCAAGCGATTGGGCGATCTCAGGTTTCGTCAACTTAGCGATACGTTGCAGCAGGCTCTGGGCAGCAACAGTAAAGAGCTGCACAAGCAATGGATAAAAGGACTACTGGTCGACTATTACGATCCCATGTACGACTATCAAATGAAAAAGAGATAAGCATCGCTAAAAATCTGCGACCTACCGAAAACAGCAGTTAATCTCCAACGCTTTTGTTATGGTGGAAAAATAATAACACCAAGGGGATCTATCTATGTTGAAGCGAATGTTAAGCCGTTTAACAGCGGCCGCATTGGTCATCGTTGCCCTGCCCTCTATGGCAGCAACAAAAGACCTTTCGTATTACCTACCACAGGATGTCAGTTACAACCCGGAAATTACTAAGCCAAAAGATGTTCTTGGTTACCAGGTTGGTGAGTGGCATGCACGTCCCGAACAAATCGTTAAGTATATGGAAGTTCTGGCCGAAGAGTCAGACCGTATTACACTGGAAGTTACCGGTCGTACGCATGAGCAACGTCCGTTATTGCTGCTTACGGTCACCTCAGAAGACAACCACGCCAATATTGACAATGTTCGCGAACGCCATTTAGCGGCAGCCGACCCTGACCGTGATGCTGATCCGGACAATACACCAGTAGTCATGTATATGGGTTACAGTATTCACGGCGATGAATCCAGTGGCAGTAACGCAGCGATATTATTCGCCTACTACCTTGCCGCTGCTGAAGGAGAAGCCGTTGACGAGCTTCTGAATGATTCTGTGATTCTGCTTGACCCCGCATTCAATCCTGATGGATTGGCGCGTTTTGCACAGTGGGCAAACCAGCACCGTAGCCAAAACCTGGTTGCCGATCCACAGCACCGTGAACACGTACAGCCGTTCACTCGTGGCCGGGTTAACCACTATTGGTTTGATATGAACCGTGACTGGTTGTTATTACAACACCCAGAGTCACGTGCACGAGTGGCTAACTTTCAAAAGTGGAAACCGAACGTTCTGACCGATTACCACGAAATGGGCACCAACAGCACCTATTTCTTCCAGCCTGGTATTCCGTCGCGCAAAAACCCGCTAACGCCGGATGAAAACGTTCGTTTAACAGAGATTCTAGCCGCAGAACACGCTGACTCTTTAGACGATATTGGCAGCCTTTATTACACCGAAGAATCGTTCGACGACTTTTATTACGGCAAAGGTTCAACCTATCCGGACATTCAGGGATCAGTCGGCATTTTATTTGAGCAGGCCTCCAGCCGAGGTCATTTGCAGGATTCGGTTAACGGTGAAGTCAGCTTCCCGTTTACTATCCGAAACCAGTTCGTAGCTTCGCTTAGCACCATTTATGGCACGCACAAGAACAAAAGTCGTTTTATAGAGTTTCAGGAACGGGCTTACGATGAAGGCCTTGAAGCCGCTAAAAAAGCGAACTTTGATGGTTACTTAATTGGTGACTCAAGTGACCCTTCACGCGTTGAAGGCTTGCTGGAAATTTTTAAGCAACACGATATTAAAGCTTACCGTGTCGAAAAAGACATTGAACAAAACGGTAAAGAGTTTAAAGCCGGAAGCAGTTACTACATACCACTGGCACAAGCGCAGTACGGTTTAATTCAGGGTATTTTCAGCACTCGTAAGAGCTTCCCTGACAATACCTTCTATGATGTATCTGGCTGGACGCTTCCGTTAGCCTTTAATGTGCCATTTGAAACACACCGTGGTCGCATCCAAATTGCTGACGCAGCCTGGGATGCTCCTGAGCGTAAGTCCTCGGCGCTTACCGACGCTTACGCCTACGCGTTTAACTGGGATGACTACCACGCTCCGGGTTTGCTCCAGGAGTTGTTAGAGCAGAATATTCACGTACGTCAAAGCACCAAGCCATTTACTGTCGAGGCTCAACAAGGTCGTCAGGAGTTTTCTCCCGGCTCTGTCATTGTGCCTAAGGCTTACCAGGAGCGTGACTGGCGAGATGTTCAGCGTCGCCTGGCAACTGCAGCAAAAGAAAAAGGCGTTCACGTCACTTCTATAGAAACCGGGTTGACCCCAGAAGGTATTGATTTAGGTAGCCGCAATATTCAGCCAGTAGAAGAGCCCAGCGTCATGATGCTGACTGGTGCTGGTGTAAACCTCTACGAAGCTGGCGAAACCTGGTACTACCTGGACCGTCATGTGGGCATTCCGCTTTCTATGATCGATACAGAGCGACTTTCACGCGCCGACCTAACTCGCTATAGCCATATCATTATGGTTGATGGGCGCTACGGTAACCTCGACAAAGCGTTACGCAAAAAGCTCAAGCAATGGGTTAGTCAGGGCGGCACAATAATTGGTCAACGTGGTGGTGCTGAATGGCTGGCAGAAAATAATCTTCTGCATACACGCTTCATCGAAGACTCCGTCTTTCAGGATGCCTTCGCTAAAGATCGTATGAGTTATGACGATCGCGATAGCTTCTATTCGGAACAACGAATTGCCGGTGCGATATTCTCCATGGAAGTCGACACGTCTCACCCACTCTTCTTTGGCTTCCCACGTGAGCAAATGCCGGTATTTAAGAACTCGGTTGCTGCCATGGAAGAGCCTGAGTCTCCTTTTGTCTCAGTAGCTCGTTATTCAGAACAACCATTAATGAGTGGCTACACTGATGAACGGAACCGGGAAATTCTGAAAGGAAAAACCAACATTGCCGCTCATCGCTATGGTAGTGGACAGGTTATTGGTTTTGCCGACAACGTCAATTTCCGCGCCTACTTCTGGGGAACAGCGAAATTGCTGAGTAACGCTATTTACTTAGCGCCCCGCATTCAGGTTTACGCCGATAAGCTAGATGATAAAGCAGCAGCGGACGCAGCAGCAGAAGCTCACTAATCATCACTCCTGAAAAACTGAAAACTGCTAAGGTTTATACGCCTTAGCAGTTTTTTACATTTCTGAATACTAGTTATTCTCATAATCATGGTCTACCTTACTAATTGAAACTTCTCAAATAATTAGTGAGGTCACTATGTTACGTTGGGTTCTTATCTTTTTCGTCGTTGCAGTTATCGCAGCCATTTTAGGATTCGGTGGTATTGCTGGAGCAGCCGCTGAAATCGCTAAAATTATCTTCTTTATCTTCGTCGTTCTATTCGTAATTTCATTGGTTGTGCGCCTGCTTCAGGGGAACAAAAGGCTCTAAACGCTTTAAGCTTCTATAGATATTAGACATTGGTCGTATGCCATCGGTTATTGAATCTACGCTACAATAACCGATGGTACTTTACGTTATCTGTCTAACACCACAACAATGAGGCTTTGCCATGAACGCAATCGTAATGATGGTTCTGGGTTTAGGCGCTATGTTTCTCGGTTATGTTTTTTACTCAAAATTCATTGCTGAGAAAATCTTTAAGCTTGATCCAAACTTCAGAACACCAGCTCATGAATTAGAAGACGGCGTTGACTTCGTCCCTACCAATAAATATGTTCTTTGGGGTCACCACTTTACATCTGTAGCCGGCGCAGCGCCTATTATCGGCCCTGCTATCGCCGTTATTTGGGGCTGGGTTCCCGCCTTCCTATGGGTCATTTTCGGAACCATATTTTTTGCTGGCGTACATGATGCAGGTGCTATTTGGGCAAGCAACCGTAATAAAGCAAAGTCTATTGGTAATTTAACCGGCGACGTTGTCGGAAAACGCTCTCAAACCTTATTTATGATCGTGATATTCCTCGTGTTGTTGATGGTTAATGCCGTTTTCGCCACAGCAATATCAGGTCTGCTCATCAAGTTCTCGAGTTCTGTAGTTCCTGTTTGGGGAGCGATTTTCGTTGCACTTATTATCGGTCAGATAATCTTCCGTAAATGGATGGGTCTTGGTGCCATATCGATCATTGGTGTTTTGGCACTATATGCACTTATTTGGGCCGGTCCATCTTTCCCACTTCAGTTACCTGAAACCGTTATGGGAATCAGTGATAACGCCCAATGGGTACTTATCCTGTTTGGTTACGCTGCTATCGCCTCATTGTTACCTGTTTGGGTATTATTGCAGCCTCGTGATTATATTAATGGCCTGCAGTTATTTATTGGTCTTATTCTGCTTTACGGTGCAACTTTACTGCTCGCCCCGGAAATATCAGCTCCGGCCTTTAACAGCAACACCCCGGAAGGCACTCCTTCCATGGTGCCATTGTTGTTCGTCACCATAGCCTGTGGTGCTATTTCTGGTTTCCACGGGCTGGTAGCTTCAGGAACAACGTCCAAACAGCTGGATAAAGAAACCGATGCCCGCTTTGTTGGTTACTTTGGTGCTATTGGTGAGGGTTCTCTTTCGTTGGCAACCATTATTGCTGCGACAGCAGGTTTTGCTACGTTAGCCGACTGGGAAGCCGTCTATTCTTCCTTCGGTCAGGGCGGTGTAGCAGCTTTCGTTGAAGGTGGTGCCAATATCATTAGTCAGGGTCTGGGTCTGGACGTAGGTATTTCCGAGACTTTACTGACTGTCATGGCGGTGCTGTTCGCCGGTACGACCATGGATACCGGTCTGCGCTTACAACGTTATATTTTTCAGGAATGGGGCAACCTGTATAACATCAACTGGATGCAGAAAGCCCTTCCGGCAACTCTGTTAGCTGCAGGTAGCTGCTTATTACTGGCATTTGGTGCCGGTGGAGCGGACGGTACAGGGGGGTTAGTCATCTGGCCTCTGTTCGGTACCACAAACCAGTTACTGGCCGGTTTAACTTTATTGGTCATTACTGTCATGCTGGTACGCTTGGGTCGTCCTATGTACTACACCCTGTTACCCTTAATTTTCTTACTGATCATGACCGTATTCGCGCTTATCGTTCAGCTTAAAGGCTTCTACGATAGTGGCGACTGGTTCTTAATGGGTCTGGATTTAGTGGTACTGGTTGCGGCTATCTGGATTGCCCTTGAGGCCAGTGCCGGATTATCTAAAATCCGTAAAGAACAAAAGGCTCAGAAACAAGAATAAACAGGAGTAAGTAGCATGAACATTCAGTCCGTGCGCCGTTGGTTTAGTCGTGCAAGCGACTTAGCAAACGAGTTTTATAATGCGCCCTATCGCTCTGCTATTGCCCGTGCAAAGCGTGATGAAGACGACTTGTTCATGCTACTGGTTTTTTCTGAAATGATGGGCGTGCCGAACCCG
>TARA_R100001440_G_scaffold15874_3_pt1 | contig 18785 bp, 30 predicted proteins | sample TARA_R100001440 | Tara Oceans TARA_R100001440 (sample SAMEA2622112) | marine metagenome | biome: marine biome (ENVO:00000447); feature: surface water layer (ENVO:00002042); material: "saline water (ENVO:00002010), including plankton (ENVO:xxxxxxxx)" | depth 5 m
GCTCGACAGTGAGTATCGAAAGATAAGTTCTATAGCTCAACAGTTACAAAAACTGCAAGAGGAAGTTAAGGAAACAGAACTGTTATTACATGCACAAAAAGAAGCCTTACGCATGTACGAAGAACAAGCTCTACCCGAGGCGATGCAAGCAGCTAACCTCAGAGAGATTGTATTGACCAACGGTTCAAAAATTACCGTAAACGAATTCTATAAAGGGTATATCTCTGAAAAGAATCGCGAAGCAGCACACGCATGGCTTTTATCTAATAATCATGGCGGCATTATCAAACACGAAGTCTCTCTTAAGTTCGGTAAGGACGAAGGAGAAAAAGCGCAAGACGCCGTGCAAAGTCTTAAACAGAAAGGGTTAGACCCTGCTGTTAAAGAGAGTGTTCATCCACAAACGCTTAACGCATTCGTGAAAGAACAACTGACGAGTGGGAAAGACCTTCCTGCTGAACTATTCGGGGTTTACGTCGGATCCCGCGCCAAACTTAAGTAGAGGTACCTATGGCTGATAAGAAAGTAGCAGAAGCGACAGCTTCTGATTTAATCCCCTTCGATGACGATTTGTTATCTGCAGGGACTGGTTTAGAAGAAGCGAGTGCAGATGATTATGCGATTCCGTTTTTACGGGTGTTGCAATCAATGTCGCCACAGCTTAAGAAAAGTGATGGTAAATATATTCAAGGTGCTGAAGAAGGCAACTTGTTTAACACTGTTACCGAAACTGTTTACGATGGAACGGAAGGCGTCGTACTCATACCTTGTGCGTATAAGAAAAAGTTTATCGAATGGGTTACACGAGAAAACGGAGGAGGTTTTGTTGACGATAGCCACCCTGCTACGATTCTCAAATCGTGTAAGAAAGATGATAGCGGGAGATTCATTTTAGAAAACGGTAATCAGATTTCTGAAACTGCAGAATATTACTGTATCGTCGCGCAAGATGAGAACGCACCAGAGCAAGTTTTACTCAGTCTTACTTCCTCGCAACTAGGGTTCTCCAGACGCTGGAATACGATGCTTAATAACGCTCGCGTACAAAACGCGAAAGGAGAGACTGTTCCTGCCCCGATGTTTTCATATATGTACAACCTTACGACTATCCCTCAGTCTAACGACCAATATAGTTGGATGGGATTATCTGTAGAAAAAAGTAGACCTACACCTATGCCACTTGCGGTAGCTGCGTTGGAGTTTATGAAAGCAGCTCGTTCAGGCGATGTCGAGGTAAGACAAGAGCAAGAGGGAGTAAACGCATCAGCTGATGTGGGAGAGGAAGAAGTACCGTTTTAGTCGATCAAAGGTGAGCAATGTCGTTAGAAGAGGAGTTTGCCCACCGTTTCGCGGGGTTGAGACACGGGTATAGTGTCTTTACCCCGACGAAAGAAAAACGGGAAGATGGGAAAGCAAAAGGAAAATATGTAACCATTTCACAAACTCTCAGCCAGAAAGAACTACAAACTGTGTGGAGAGAACACTTAAGAGGAGATAAAGGATTAGGGATAGTCCCTATTGACGAAAACAATACTTGTGTTTGGGGTGCAATAGATATTGACGAATTTAGCGTAGACCTAAAAGGTCTGGCTAAAAAACTAAAACAGTTTAAATTACCACTTGTCGTTACTCGTTCTAAGAGCGGAGGAGCGCATGTGTTTTTATTCGTATTTGACCCAGTCCCAGCATCGAGTATGCAAAGGAAGCTACGTCAGATAGCAGCAGCGATTGGGTTCGGACAATCAGAGATATTTCCTAAACAGACTAAATTATTGTTAGAAAGAGGGGACAGGGGAAGTTCTCTCAATATGCCGTATTTCGGTGGCGAGGACTCCACTGGATACGGGTTTAGTGCAACAGGTAAAGTGCTCAGCCCAAAAGAGTTTATTGAGTACGTTGATGGCCTTGTGCTAACAGAAGAAGAATTAGAAAAGCTGGAGGTCACTCCAGTCTTAGAGGAGCTAGAGTGGATGGATCAAGCACCGCCGTGTCTTGAACATCTAATAGCTCAAGGGTTCCCGAAAGGAATGAGGAACTCAGGTCTGTTTAACGTTGGAGTTTTTCTTAGAAAGAAATATCCAGATGATTGGGAGCCTAGATTAGAGGACGCGAACCATAAACACTTTAACCCGCCACTAAGTGCGCAAGAAGTTTTAACCGTAACGAAACAAGTACAAAAGAAAGATTACTTTTATAAATGCAATGACCAACCAATAGCTGGGCATTGTAATAGCCCGTTATGTAGAACAAAGAAATTTGGTATCGGTGCTTCTGGGGGTACTCCTTTATTTAGTAATCTTACGAAACAAAATAGTGACCCACCAATCTGGTTCTTAGATGTTGAGGGCGGTAGGTTAGAACTTGAGACTGAAGAACTGTTAAACCAAACACGGTTCCAACGAAAGTGTATGGACAGCCTTAATATTATCCCTCCGAAAGTACGGGATAACGTATGGCGCACAATTATACAGCAGCTTCTCGATACGCTGACAATTATCGAAGTACCAAAAGATGCTTCGACAGAAGGTCACTTTAACGAACTCCTAGAGACTTTTTGTACAGAACGTCCAGCTAGGGAACGGGACGAGTTACTGTTAGGTAAACCTTGGACAGATGGCGAAAGAACTTATTTTCGTTTAGCTGATCTTATGGACTTTTTGCATCGTAAAAACTTTAGGGATTACCCGCGCAATAAACTTACGGCTAAGTTGAAAAATATGGGAGGAGACTCTCACTTTTTCAATATTAAAGGTAAGGGTGCGAATGTCTGGCATATACCAGAGTTTCAAGCGCAAACTGAATCTCATACGTTGCCTGAGTTTAACGACTCCCCGCTATGACATTAAAGTCCGATGCACAAATAATCCTTGGGCCTCCTGGAACTGGAAAAACCAGTACCTTGTTAGGTTTGTTAGAAGAAGAACTAGACCGAGGAACGTGTCCAGAAGATATAGGGTTCTTCACGTTTACTAAACAAGCGGTGCAGGAGGGGAAAAGCCGAGCGATGTCTCGGTTTGCGATAGCTAATAACCAACTACCGTATTTTAGAACGCTGCATTCACTTTGTTTCTTTCAATTAGGGCTGAGTAAAGAGAGCGTATTTTCTGCTTCAGATTTTAGAGATCTTAATGACAAATTAAATCTACGACTGACAGGGTCAATTAGTTCTGAAGAAGGGCATGTCTCTGGTATATCTAAAGACGACCGACTACTATTTATCGAAAACTTATCTCGTATGCGGCAAGTTAGTTTAGAAAGCCAGTGGCATGACTCTGATGACGTGGTCGGTTGGTTTGAGTTAGAACGATTCTCTCGAGGATTAGAACTGTTTAAGAAAGACAGGATGCTAATCGACTACACCGATATGTTGAACTTATTTCTGACTAGAGGTAGAGCACCGAAGTTAGATGTAATGTTCGTAGATGAAGCGCAAGACTTGTCTCCGCTACAGTGGGCGGTAGTTAGAAAACTCTGTGAGTCTGCAGATAGGATTTATATCGCCGGTGATGATGACCAAGCTATCTACCGCTGGGCTGGCGCGGACGTTGATTACTTGATCCGTAATTCAAAAGATGCGATGGTTCTCAAACAGTCCTACAGAATCCCTAAATCTATTCATAACCTTGCCGAGCGTTGTATAGGACAGGTCGGGGCGCGAGTACATAAAACTTGGAACCCTAGAAAAGAAGAAGGACACGTTTCTTGGGAACCGTCTTATGAATCTATAGATATGGAAAGCGGTGAGTGGTTAGTGCTTGCTAGAACAAATTACTTACTAAACGGTATTGAAGAACACTGTCGTTCGGAAGGATGGTTCTATAAAAACAAAAATAGACCTAGCGTTTCCGAAAAGAAGATTATGGCAGTGAGGGCTTGGGAGAATTTTAGGAAGGGCGGTCTTATACCAATCATAGAACTTACCAAAGTCTTAAATTATTTAAAGATTCGGGTACCTAGTTCCCTCGAGATGATCGACTTTGATACTAATGTTTCCTTCGAACAAGCTAAAAAATACGTTCCTAGGTTGGTAAACGAATATTGGTACGACGCTTTCGTAGGCGTATCAGTATCTGAACGAAGTTATATCCGAGCGATGCTTAGAAGAGGAGAAAAGATTACTAAAGAGCCAAGAATCAAACTATCAACTATTCATGCTGCTAAGGGAGGGGAGGCAGAAAATGTAATTTTGCTTACCGATATCTCTAACAGAATTTATAAATCGTTCCAAAGTAATCCTGACGATGAGTCAAGAGTGTTTTACGTTGGATTAACAAGAGCAAAGGAGAACTTATTTTTAATTGAACCACAAACTCAAAAGTATTTCCCGCTTTAGTCCTTTACTTTCAAAAAGGCGCTAAGGTAAAGTAGTAATCCGTAGAAAGGAGAAACAAATGGCATCTATAAGAAAGAAGCTAGAAGTAAATGTAAATAATAGCAAGAACACCCGCATGGATATTGCAAGCGGGAATATGCTAGGTAATTGGCGGCCCGATGAAATAACTCATATGACGAGGTATGACAAAATATCTTCGTTATGTATTGAAGAAGCTAACAAGTTCAATAGACCTATAGATGTACTTGAAGCAGGGTGTGGAGAGATCTGGGTTTTAAGAAACTTGTATAAAGCATATACGGTTAAAAAGTCAGACATTATTCATTCTTATCGGGGAGTTGATATTGATCCTGCATGCTTACAAGAAAAACAAGGGTATAGCAGCCCGACAGGATTAGTTGAAGACTCGACTTGGTTTGCTAATTTTAACGGCAAGATAGATATTCAAGACTTAACTATAAACCCTGTATTCGATTTACCTGACGAATCTATAGATTTCTTCTGGACTACAGAAGTAATAGAACATATGAACCGAGAGTTCATCGCTCCATGGTTAGAAGACGCTAATAGAGTTTTACGTCCAGGAGGATTGATTTACGTTTCTACTCCAAACCACGACGGTTCTAATGATAAGTTACCTGAAGATCATATTTACGAGTGGGGGTTTGAAGAACTTAAAGAAGAACTCAGCAGTCGTTGGGAACTGCAATCAGTCGTTGGCACGTTCTGCCAGATGCCTAAGCTCAAAAAAGCCATGGCAAAAGACGACCGTGAATCTGAGTGGAAATGGCACCCTGATCAGTTCGAGCTTTTACAAGAGCGGTACGGTAAACAATTCTTACGAGTAGTTGCTGCGACGTTCTATCCAGAAGTATCTAATAATTGTGCATGGATACTAAGAAAGCCTAAATGACAAACTTTATCGCTGCAGAGGTAGATCGTTACGTCTATTGGATAGAGGAACGGGAACGTATACGTCATCTAAAAGAGGAGGTTCAACAAGAACCTCCTTGGACAGAAGACCCGATACTCCGAGAGTTTAAGTTCTGCCAAGTGTTCCGAGAGGACGATAGAACTACACGCTGGTTCCGACATTATATTAGAGAGCCGTTAAGAAACGATCCCGAAGTATTTATGGCAACCGTCGCGTTTAGATTTTTTAATCTTATTGAGACGGGAGAAACTTTACTCGACCACAACTTGCATATCGAATGGGATCGAGAAAAGGCGATCGAAGAAATTAGAAAGCAAAACAAGTGGATTACTGGGGCGTATATCGTAAAAAGTCCTAATCGTATGGATAAAGTTACAGGAGTAGCTGAATGCGTCTCGCATATCTGGGCTGAACGTGATCGAATATTAAAAGATTTCTCTCATCTCAAATCTTTATGTGATGCGTGGAATTACTTACTGAGGTTTCCATATATCGGGCCGTTCGTTTCTTACGAAATGGTTACGGATTTACGACACACACACTTACTAGAAAACGCAGAAGATATTCTCTCATGGGCTAACGCTGGTCCAGGAGCGATGAGAGGATTAAATAGACTTACGGGGAGACCTTTAGAGTTTTGCAAACGTAGTTGGGACTGGAACAGTGAGATGCAAGCGTTGTATCAGTGGTGTATAGAACACCTCGACTTAAGTAAGTTTCATAGACCTTTTGAGATGCGGGAGATAGAAGGCGGTCTATGTGAGTTCGATAAGTATTCTCGAATACTACACGGACAAGGTCGAACACGGAGCGTTTATGACTACTCACAAAAAGATCGACCGTTAATTAAAGAGTATGAGAGGAAGAATGGGAAAACTTAAACAACTAATTATAGATTTAGAAAACTCAGATATAGATTTCGTAATGACGTGTTACGGGTCGTTCTTACAATACTGTATGAAAAATAAACGTGTTCCTAATACTTGGCGGGATGCGATCGACGCGATTCATTGGTCAGCGTATTTAGCAGGAAAAATACACTTAAACCGTTTGCAGATCGAACATATCCTCACATTGCAGACGGAGAGCCTTTATGAAAGTGATTGACGTAAGGAACGTTAACCAAGCGTTTATGTGGGGAGTAGATTTATTTAACTCAGACGTTAATTACCGAGAACAAGAAAGCCGCAACGGGCCGACTAGAGAGATCCTCACCCCTGTTACAACTGTGTACTCGCACCCTTGGCAGAGAGTGTTATTTCGTGAAGAACGAGACGCTAATCCTTTCTTCCATTTATATGAATCGATCTGGATGTTAGCGGGTTCTCGAGACTTACAAAAGCTGACACACTTTAATGCAGGGATGGCTAACTTTTCTGATAACGGTGAAACATTAAACGGTTCGTATGGATATCGTTGGAGATATCAGTTTGCGCACGATCAGTTAGTTACTGTAGTAGATATGTTAAAGAGAGACCCTGATTCCCGTCGAGTAGTCTTACAGATGTGGGATGCTGTTTATGATCTTGACAGCCCAAGTAAAGACATCCCCTGCAACACTAATATCTATTTTAAGATCAGAGACAACAAGTTACAGATGACGGTCTGTAATAGATCGAACGATATGATTTGGGGAGCCTACGGTGCGAACGCAGTCCATATGTCTGTGTTACAAGAATACATCGCGGCGACTTTAGGGCTAGAGATGGGGCCGTATTACCAGATAAGTGATAGTTTTCATATTTATCTCAATAAAGAGTGGGACAAAGTAAAATATATCGACGGGGTAGATTTTTATGATCGTCAATATTGGAATGCAATGGGATATCCCGAGCCACATTATCCTCTCGTTACTGAGGGACAGGCTGATAATTTTATAAAAGAGTGCGAACAGTTTTTATTTTCTATCCCGCCTCGACGTGTTGCTGGCAATCCAGAACTTGTAAACGATTGGCCTAATATGTTTGGAGCAAGTGGGTATACGAACAAGTTTTTCCCTGACGTCATGATCCCGATGACCCATGCCTATCTAAAGCATAAGGAACGGAAGTATGAAGATTGCTACAAATATCTCGGAGAGATTAAAGCAGTTGATTGGCAGCAAGCCTGTTTTACTTGGGTCAAACGACGAGAACGTAATTGGAGAAATAAAAATGGGTCTTGATGTTAAGTGGACGGAGATGAAAGATATCGCCCAGCAAGACATTGTAAGCTTGATCGAATCAGAAAAGTCTTACGGAGATTCATGGAAACGTAGAGGGGGTACGGGGGCTTTTATGATGCTCGCCCGTAAGTTCGACCGGATCGAACAACAAGCCGAATCTTGTAATTACGACGTATTCGAAGCAGGAGCTAAGTTCAACGGAGAAGATGGATTACTCGACGATATTGGAGACCTTAGACGATATTTGTTTTTAGTAGAGCACCACATTCGATACGGTATACAGGATATTGACCCAGATGCAGATACCACTGATTCAGCCTGAGAGCGATTGGGTCGCCCCTGATATATTGCCGCGTTTCGATCCTAACGAAACGTTAGCCGTTGACTTAGAAACTTACGATCCGAATCTGAATAACCGTGGTCCAGGATGGGCTACAGGTGACGGGTACGTTGTGGGCGTAGCTATAGCATCGGATAGCTGGTCAGGATATTTACCCATCCGGCATGAGAACGGTGGTAATTTAGAAGAGGAAGTAGTCTTACGTTGGCTCAAAAGAACGTTTGAGAATCATAAAGGTACGATGGTTTTCCATAATTCACTTTATGACGTAGGTTGGTTAAAGCGTGAGGGAGTCAACTTAACTTGTCCTCTCCGCGATACGATGTTTGCAGCCCCGCTACTCGACGAAAACAGAAGATCGTACTCTTTAAATAATCTAGGTAAAGATCTCTGCGCTGAGGAGAAAGACGAAACGCTTCTTGAGATGGCCGCTAAAGCATGGGGCGTAAACGCAAAGAGCGGTATGTGGTCACTCCCTGCGAAATACGTTGGGCCATACGCAGAACAAGATGCAGTCCTTACTTTAAAGTTATGGAAACTACTTAGTAAGCGGATAGAAGCAGAAGGGCTACAAAAGATTTTCGATCTCGAGTGCGACCTCATACCACTGCTGATAGAGATGCGATGGAGAGGCGTTCGGATCGACACAGCTAAAGCAGAGCAAGCCTCGGAGCAGATGTCGAAGAAAGAACAGCAATTACTTGTAGAAATCAAACGTAAGTTCGGAACGTCGATCGATATCTGGGCGAGCGCGTCAATACAAAAAGCGTTCGACGCTAACGATATTTGGTATCCGCATACAGCGAAAGGTGCACCTAGTTTTCAAGGGCCGTGGCTCGAAGCTCACGAACATGAACTACCGAAGATGATCGTAGAAGCTCGTAGAATTAATAAAGCTCGGACTACGTTTATCGAAGGCGCAATTTTAGAATACTCACATAACGGTCGGATACACGCTGAAGCGCACCCGTTAAAGAACGATGGTGGGGGTACAGTAACGGGTCGATTTAGTTATTCTAATCCAAACTTACAACAGATCCCTGCTCGCGACCCACAGATCGGTAAAATGATCAGGTCGTTATTTATCCCAGAAGAAGGAGCAACGTGGGGTATTTTCGATTACTCTCAACAAGAACCCAGGATTACGGTTCATTATTCGTCATTACTCGGACTTCCAGGAGCAGCTGATGCAGTCAATGCTTACTCTAACGAAGGTGCTGACTTCCACCAGATCGTAGCAGATATGGCAGGGATACCTAGGAAACAAGCTAAAGATATTAATCTCGGGCTGACTTACGGCATGGGTAGAGAGAAGTTGATCAAAGAGTTAGGGCTAGAGCAAGATGAAGCTGCTAGATTGTTAGAGGTTTACCATGCGAGAGTTCCTTTCGTTCGAGCAATACAAGATAGGTGTACTCGGACTGCGCAAGATAGAGGATATATAACAACACTTGCGGGTCGGAAGTGTCATTTTGATTTATGGGAACCAGTAGGATATTTAGCTGACGAAAAGAAAACACCGTTACCTGAACGAGAAGCTCGAGACCAATACGGAGATAACCTTAAACGGTCTTTTACATATAAGGCTTTGAATAAACTAATCCAAGGATCAGCTGCGGATATGACGAAGTTAGCGATGCGGGAGCTGTGGAAAGAGGGGATGGTCCCGCATATACAAATTCATGATGAACTAGATTTTTCAATATTTAATAAAGAACAGTCGGAGATAGTAATAGATAAAATGGTCAACTGTGTCGATATGAGAGTACCACTGGTAGTAGATTACGAATCAGGAGATAACTGGGGAGAAGCGGTATGAGAATACGAAGCCTCAGCCAAGAGCAAATTGCTAGTAACGAGGAATATTATCGTTCTGTTTATGAGTTATGGAAAAAGGGTATTACTTTTCGAGAGATCGGAGAGAAGTTTGAAGTTACTAAACAACGAGCTTGGCAGATTGTAGAGAGAATGAAACAAGGAAACGGGGACTATTATTATAAACATCGGAACAGGGAGTCTTTGTGATCGCTCCTCGTGATTGGAGACAGATAGTTGTCGAGACCGATGATGAAGAGGTAAATGAAATATTTATTATGCTTCATAACTGGTTAGCAGAAACTAATAAAGAACGTATAGATATGTTCGAAGTTTATCGCGCGATGACTTTAGTCGGAGCAGTCAATGTTTTTCATATGTGCGGTTCAGATATAGAACGAGCGACTGACTTTATGAATGAACTTAGAGAAATAGCTTTTATCTTTTTATCGCATCACGGAAATGATGGTGAGCAACCAATTAAACATTGAGATCGATATGCCAAAAGAAGCTTCACTTTGGTCTTTAGTAAAAGACCATATGCCGAAAGAGATTCACTCTCAGCGGATCGAGACAGGAGGGACAGGGAAAGGAGTTCCTGATGTCAACTATTGTCATCGAGGCAAAGAAATTTGGATGGAGTTGAAATCGATCGACGGATTAAAATCTGAGCTCAGTCCTTTTCAAATGGCATGGTTATTTAATCGAGCTAAGGTCGGAGGGAACTGTTTTGTCTTGATCAGAAAGACTAATAGTAAAGAGAAAGAGATTAAGTTATACCATATAAAAGACATGACAATCAAAGAGTTAGGAGATCTGAACTGGAAGACCGAAGCATCGTATACTCTTAAAACTCCTTACGATTGGGAGGAATTCTTCGCTTTCATTTTAGCGTCTGTTTAGTGCTTTACTTTCGTAACCCTCGCGGTTAACGTATTAAAAGTAGCGCCGTGACAGCGTTACGACAAAACTTAGAAAGTAGAACTTATATAAGGAGACTACCCATGGTAGCAGCAGTAGAAAGTATGGCTTGGACAGGCCAAGTCCCTTGGCACGGGGAGGGCGTTGAAGTATCTAACGACCTTAGCCCCCACGAAATGATGGTTGCGGCAGGACTTGATTGGTCTGTTAGTAAACGACCAACGTGGACATCGTCGAAGCCTATTGATCAATACGAGAAAGACGCTGACGGTAATATCGCGCTCGAACTATTAGAAGACCCTAGCCGGTTTACGATAGTACGCGATACCGATAACGCGATCCTTTCTTCATGCGGTTCAGGTTATAAACCAATACAAAACGAACGCATCTTCGACTTCTTCGCGAAGTTTGTTAAAGAAGCTAACGTGAGTATGGAGACCGCTGGTAGCTTACGCGGTGGTAAAGATGTTTGGGCGTTAGCCAAACTAAACGAAACGTTTGAACTTCCTGGTGGTGATGAGATTAACGATTACTTTTTGTTTCGTCAACCTCACGAAGCGGGACACGCTATGATCATACGCGAGACAGAAATACGCGTCGTATGTAATAACACTTTACAGTTCGCGTTAGGCCAAGCATCTCGCGGTGAGTTTCGTATGACACACAATACAGAGTTTACCGACGACATTGCTAAGAAAGCAGCCGAAGCGTTAGGGCTTATGAAAGAGTCCCATCAAAACTTCCAAGATGCTGCGCATTTACTTGCGTCTAAGAAAGCCAAGCACAGCGACGTGCTTGAGTTTATCACTCGCCTTAACCAACCTGATTTATATAAAGAACAACTTGAACACGTTCGGTTGTTAGAAGAAGGCAAGAAGGTTGGCGATATGTTCCCGCTACGCGACCAGTTTACGAAATACTCTGAACTAACGGTACGCGCTTTAGAAGAGTCTCCAGGAGCGACCCTGAAATCTTCTAAAGGTACATGGTGGGGCGCACTTAACGCAGTAACTTTTGTCGAAGATCACCAACGTAGTGGCGAGAACCGAGCGTACAGTACGATGTTCGGCGAAAGTTCCAAGCGTAAATCAAGAGCACTTAACCTTGCTATTGAATATGCGGAGGCAGCGTAGTGGCCCACGTTTTCAAACTAGGAAATGCTGTTGTGATTGATCAGGCTTTGATCAGCGAAACGTGGTGTTTACTACATGAGCTATCAGACCCTGAAGTTCTTAACAGACCCCTAGAGCAATTTACAGAAATACAAGAAACCGCGAGATACGTCTCGCGGCAACTTGCCCTAAAGATGGCGCAGCAAGACTGCGCTTTATCTGAAGCCGTTAAGACACATGGATATTTATCTGAGTGGACTAACTCAATAGAAGAAGGAGGAAATAATGTCGAATGACCCATGGGCTGACTTTAAGCCTGACATGGATGTCCCGTTACCAACGGATACTCGAAACTCTACCAGTTACCCTTGGGATAAGTTTCAAGTAGGGGCTTCGTTTTTCTTTCAAACAGACCGAGATGACGATACATCGAAACGATTAAAGAATCGACTCGACCAATCGACTCGGACGTTTGCGAGGAAACAGGTGCCACCTTGGAAATTTACGCTTCGCGTAAAATTAGAAAAGGTTGATGGAAAAGAAATAAGTGGTGTCCGAGTATGGAGGATCGAGTAATGACAGATATCCGTGAAGATTTAATTGCTCTTGAAGCAGAAGTAACAATCTTACGCAATGATCTGAATAGAATGAGTAATCGGTGTGCAACTTTAGTTGACATGCTAAACATTTTGTTACAAGAGAAAAGCGTAGTGATTGAAAATACTTTTGCAGTCGAGTTCCGACAAGATAGTCAAACAGAGATGTTTGACACAGGAGAACCAACGTCTGCTTACGTCAACCAGGATCGTTAGTTACTGCTTTACTTTCGCGCTCGTCTTTAGTAAAGTAGTAAACGCTGGTATAAACCAGCTAGAAAGTATAACGTCATCATAGAAAGGAGAATGACATGGCTACAGCCAAAAAAGCAGCACCCGCTGCGAAGAAAAAAGCTGCCCCTGTAAAGAAAGCAGCAGCGACCGTAACTACGATTACGGTAAAAGCACCAGAGACTGCGAAACGCGGTCGGGTTGCACAGAAGTTTGCGTATACGGGTAGAGAACTTTCTCAAACGAAAGTAAAGACCCCACAGTTTCAAGCCCTTGTTATTTCGATGCAGGATATCGAGAGCAAAGAGTTTGATCCTAAAAACTTCACTATGCAAGAGGTTGTTGATCTAGGTGTTGAGGAAGGACATATCAGTATGCCTAATACTAAAAACCCAGAGAAACAGAAAAAACGCATTATCGCGTGTTACAAAAAACCCCTGATCGAAGAAGGGTTTATTGTTTCACTCTGATAGATCGGGGGCTACGGCCCCCATTTTCCATAGGAGAAAGATATGGAACTTGCACCTTATCCGAAAAAGATACATAGCGTATCTCACGCTCTGTACAGAGCAGTTGAGGAGCTAGCCGGAACTGATTATGCCGAAGATTCAGACGTTCTTAGAAGACTGAAAGAGTTTTGGAAAGAACATGAATATATCGGTAAACCTCCTGCTAATTTAGACGACTTGCATAAACTCGTTGGAGTTTCAGGAACACCTTATATCGAAATGGATACTTTACCGAAAAAGAATAAGGCTGTCAGACATCGGTATCGGATCGCACGTTACGATACTTATACTGATAAAGAAGCTCCTAGAGTTTGGGCTAGATGCGTTTATACACATAAAAAGATCGAAAGAGGCGAAGAGTATGCGACACCTGAGCGTATCGCTAAACTCGAAAGGAGGATCGAAGATCCTTGGCAAGCTGTTCGAGACAGTAGACCTCCCCGAACAGTTCCTGAAGAACAGAAACCTGTCCCTTATCGTATGAAACATAACTCTGCAGCGATTAAAACAATCGTTAAAGAGACCGCAAGAAAACATCCTCAACTTGTTGAAAATAGAACACCCGATTTTAAATCGGAGTCTATGAATAAAGTTGAGCGTATAGCGATACTTTGCGGAGCAGCGTTTATTATGGCGATGGTTGCTTTTACAGTTTCTGTAGTTAAAGATCTAATGTGAAGGAATAACTATGATTAATAAACAAACACAACGACGGATAGATGCGGTACGCAAATGTGCCGACCGCGCTAAAGATCAGAAGATGAAAGTTTATTGGTACAATGTCGAATGGCGTCTCAGGAATCCCGAGAAGCTTCGCGCTTAGTGCTTTACTTTCGGGGTAGTCGCCGCTACGCTTTAGTAGTAGGCGCTACCCGCGCCCCCATAGAAAGGAGAATATATGAATTGGCGTGACGATTACGATAGGCAGACCGATTTACTCGACGCTGCTTTCGAATTATTACCAGAAGAAGTCCAGCTTTGTTATAACGACGATTGTCGTTCATGGATCTCGGACGGTTCTGTAGAAGGATACGCAACAGTGCGTTGCCTACATTGTAAATTCCATAAAGTTTTATACAAAGAGATGCCTAAAATCTCTGACGAACTTTGGGATAGGCTGCAATATGAAGCAGCTAGTGAATAGAATATCGGTGGGGGTATTAGGTCAGGCGACTGGTAGCGTCAGGCTGATTCCTACCCCTTCGGGGGAAAGAGAAATAGATACGATGAAGTCGGGCCTCACCCTTCCTCGACGACGGGAAGTTTTCATTGTCGCAATCGTATCGACTACCAGACCATAAACTTAATAGAAAGGAGAAAGAAATGAAGGAATATAACTTCTTCCACGACTCTGACTACGGTTGGTTAGAAGTGGAATTTAGCGAGCTGCTCGAACTGGGGATACACCAAGAGATTAGTAAACATAGTTATGTTTCAGGATCGAAGGTTTACCTCAGTGAAGATTTCGATGCCGTTACGTTTTTTACTGCATTAGAAGATCAGAAGGGTATCGCCGCTGAAGTCGATATCAAGTTTGAAATGAACAGTATTCATAAAGGCGTTGACCCTCGTCAGATGACAGAGTACGACTATAACGTAGAACATCAATGTTGCATATGTGACGGGCCGATCGACGTACAAAGTAACGGCTGGGCGCATGGACATAACGCGCAGCCCCTCGCAGACGGACAGTGTTGTAGTAGTTGCAATATGATCGTTATCCAACAACGTTTAGAAGATATAAGGAGCGCAGTAAATGACTGTTGATGTTGATCGCTTACGCGAATTAAGTGACGCTATCCTGATCGAAAAGCATTTCGGTGGGGATGAACCTGAACCTGAAGAGTCGTTATTAGAACGATTCCAAATATTACTGTTAGAAGTTAGTGCACGGCTTTCCGATGATAGTGATTACGACGAAGAGATTCGTCCGAGATTAGGGGAACTTATGGATTATCTCGAAGACAACGTCGAAAGGTAGTCGCGTTAGTGCTTTACTTTCGCGGTACTCGTAAGTACCTTATATATACCGCGCCGCCTACGGGCGCGGATAACTTAGAAAGCAGAAAGGAGACAGATATGTCTGATAAATTTGACGAGCACGACCTTGAGTATCGTGTATTCCGACCGTATTTCGAGTCGTTAGGATTTAGTAGTAAACTCGCTGGTAAATTACACGACCTTATGCAAGACGCCCACGCTGAGTTGCGTACGATAGGTAATTCGATACCCGCCGAGACACTCGCAGCTTACCCCGAGATCGTTAGCCTAGCGATTACTTACGGTAAGTGGCACCCCCGTTCGACTCCTATCGACGAGGATACCCCGCATTATTCGCTAGAAGATTACAAAGCTCGTACCAGATTGCTTGACCAGTGGTTACTCGAAGAGCGAGTCGAGAAGTATGTGTCCGAGCAGCGAGTCAGGAGTATTGATAGTTACCGCGACGATCTTGCAGGTGAGATGGCAGCGTACCCGATGTTCCCGATTACGTTCCCCGACGAGGTCGACGATGACCGTAATATCGCGGATTATGCAGATGCCTAGACGTTATAAACCATTACCTCGGAGTCGGGCGAAAGCCCGACCCTTCCGACCATTAACTCTGACTATGCGTGTCGACGACCACCGAGAAAAATACCCTTCTCGATTACCGAAGACCGACTGTACTCAGAAACCAGATACGCGACCGACGACTCGTGCGACGATCGCCCCCGCCTATAACAAAGGCGCTTACCAAGTGATACCCGACTCGGATATCGAACATATCGGGAGATGATATGCAAAACGAAAAAGGCGAAACGCCACTCGACGTGGCAAAAGGAAACGTACTACAAGAGATTTACAATCTCATTGAGTATTCTTCGGACGAAACTAAATTCGACCAAGTTACGATCGGACATTACAAATCGATTTATTTCAAACTAGCTTCCGATTGGAAGATCGATATCCCTTCGAGTATCTTGGCATGAAATATTACATAAGCCCATTGAAAAATGCGACCCTGTCCATCTCGACTGTGGTTAGACGATTGAAAGACTTCCGACCAGCCGAAGATGAACAATACGTTGTTCGCACTAAAGCAGATTTAAATGCTGATTCTTTTTCTTCACTCCCAGTATACAGAGGTGTCGACGGGAAACTTAAGAAAGAGAGAGACCATTTCGTACTGGTCTTTTAGTGTTTTACTTTCGCGGTACTCCTAGCTACCCTTATTATAGGCGCGTACCCCGCGCCTAGGATTTTTAACGATAGAAAGGAAGAAAGTATGAAAGATCTAATTACGATAGACCTTGGCCCCGAGTTGATAGAACATTTCTTAAACGATAGCTTTTGGGAAAAGAGCGATGGTAGTTGGCCAGAAATGCAAAAAGCTGACCAAGAAGAAATTGAAAGACTCAACGTTGCTGAGTTACCCTGCGAACCAGAAGAACTCATTATTGAGATTTGTAACCACCCGAATATAACAGATGCTGACCATTACCACTTCCAAGGTTGTTGCCACGTAATAACATTTAAGTGGAACGACCCGCGAGACGGAGAGTTGTATTACCCTGGAAAATATTACAAATTCGATATTTGGACTTACGGGCCAGTGAATAATTACGAAGCGACTCGTTGGACTGACCAGCCCTGGAGTGGCTAACTTACCCGCGCCCCGAAAGGGGCGCATTCATTTAGAAAGGAGAATATAGTGGAAACACTTACACAACGAATACAAAGCATTGACTGGAGCGGTTTGTATCGCCGACTCGAAAAAGAATTTTATCCAGAACGATTCGATAAAGAACAGACCTTCCCACAGTGGTTACAAGAAAACGTCAAGATAGAATACTTTAGCCCATCGATACTCGTACGAAGCGTACCAGAAGAAGACGACTATCGAAAAGAGCGAGCTGAAAACGGGTACGTTTACGATTTCTTTACATTAGGAAAGACTGGGTTCATAGATTCTGGAGACATTGATTCAGAAGCTTGGAACCTACAGCCCCCTTACCAGCTGACAACCAAAGATTGGCAAGAGCGCGAAACAGAGTCGGCTTGAAACACCCACTAACCGCGATTAGCCCACTTCGGTGGGCTTTTTTGTGCCTATTAGAAAGATTAGAGATATTGTCTATTTGGAAAAAAAACTTTTTTTTATTTTTTTAACAAAAACAGCTAATAAACTAATAGAAGTAATAGAATGATGATGAAAGCCTCGTGGGACATGGCTTGGGGACCGTGTTGAGTGTGACTGAAAAGTAATAGAAAACGTATTAGTTATTGAAACTGAAACAGAGAATAGAGTAGATAGGCCGCGAGCGAAATCTTTTCTTTTTTATAAAAATATTATTTTTTAGATTATAGTAGTGATCCTCAGACCCCTCGGATTCATTGCATGAAAGAGCTACAGTACACTCCTATGATCCCATCTGACGATGGTAACGGCTTCATCGACCCCGATGGTAAGAGGTGGCACCCGCTAAACCCGAAACAAAAGAAGTTCGCTCGAGAGTATCTGAAAGGCCAAAACGCTACCGAAGCAGCTGTTAAAGCTGGATATACGAAGAACAGAGCAGCCGCCAAGAGACAAGGCAGCGTCTTACTCAACCACAACCCGTTACTCCGAAACTATCTGATCGACCAGGAAATCAAGGAGGCGGAGCGGGATAGAGTTTCCATGGAGGGCCACCTATCCGCGCTTCATGACTTGCGCGAGGAGGCACGCGACCAAGGCCAAATCAACGCGGCTATCACCGCAGAGATTCACCGAGGGAAGGTCGGAGGACTTTACATCGATCGACGCGAAGTATTGACCGCGAAGATCGACTCACTATCCAAGGATCAGCTGATCGATCGACTCGGACAACTCATCACGAAACGTGTACCACAAACGATCGAGGGACAGATTACGAATCGGATCGGATCGATCGACGGATCGACTGATCGATCGATCGACTACATAGAAAAGTAGCAGGGGGCCGCGCCCACCCACCCACACACTCATTCACGCAGCGACCGACGGACGACAGCGACCGACGGACGACAGACCCACCGGAACCGTTAGACCGCGCGACGGAGGCGACCCGTTAGAGCCAACGACAGTGTAGACTTGTTGGACATATAGTTAACTAGGCGACTATATTTACCGCTTGCGTTATATAGTCAGCTATATATAATAGACGCATCCACCCAATAACTGGGTGGCACTATTAGGACTATATGCAATGAATGCAAAGACTAAAACCAAAGACCAAACTGTAGCCCAAGCTATCTCTAATCTTAACGCTAATGGTTCAACGTTAGCGCCTGAGTTAACGCCACTACAAAAGCTTAAGCAGCAAGCCGCTAGTAAAGTATATGTAGATGGTGACAGCAGTAACCTAGTTGGTACCTTTGAAGTAGCCAATATAGATGATCCACGTTGGGCTAGAGTGTTTGACGTAATGACCCCGCAAGGCGGCAAGCTAGCCCAAGGCATGCTTGCGTTGTTAGATGACAATAACCAGATTGTTATTGATAGCAAGCAAGCGGCCATCCTTGAAGAATTAGTGAAGGGTAAGTCAGAGATCAATAATGTGGTAGGGGTTTATCTACCTCCATTGTTAGGTAAGCCTTGGGCTAAAAAGCGTGGTAATCAAAAAATGCGCGACGTGCTTAATGATGGCCCTACCCCTTCCTTCGCTATGTTCAAGCGTATCAGCTAGGCTTAACTAGCTAGTTAGTAAGGGTACCGTGTGTACCCTTTTTTAGGTTAGGTGGCTAACAGGGTAACTAAGCCCTACCAATATAACTAAGGGGGGCATACCCCCAAGCAAAAACGCGCCCGCGTCCCACCCGCCCTCCC
>TARA_R100001440_G_scaffold17181_3_pt1 | contig 18729 bp, 10 predicted proteins | sample TARA_R100001440 | Tara Oceans TARA_R100001440 (sample SAMEA2622112) | marine metagenome | biome: marine biome (ENVO:00000447); feature: surface water layer (ENVO:00002042); material: "saline water (ENVO:00002010), including plankton (ENVO:xxxxxxxx)" | depth 5 m
TTTCGTATTATTCAAAAACTAAGATTACTTATTAAAAGCACAGGGGCCTTCGGGTCCCTAGGCTTTTATTTTTTATTAAATTATATTATATCATGGCAAAATTAAAAACAAAAGAAGCTCCAGCTAAAACAGGCTGGGAAATCAAGGATAGAACTTATTTTTTATTACATAATGAGTCTCCTTTAACATACAGACTATCATCAAGACATTCAACAAGGTATCCTTTACTATGGTTTGATGAAGTAAAAAATGAACAAAGAGAATTAAGATATGCAACTAATCAAAACTCACCATTTGTAGATGAACAAAAAGGTGAGGCTACAATGGGGCATATAGTCTTTGAAAACGGGGTTTTAAACGTACCCAAAGAACAACAAAACTTACAAAAGCTTTTATCATTATATCACCCAAGAAAAGAAGCTACATATACAGAGTTTGAACCTACAGTTCAAGCAGAAACTGAAGTTGATAAATTAGAAGCTGAAATAAACGCTTTAATGGTAGCTAAAGAAATAGATATAGATCATGCTGAAGCTATATTACGAGTTGAAAAAGGATCATCTGTTTCTTCTATGACTTCAAAAGAAATAAAAAGAGATTTACTTTTGATGGCTAAGAAAAACCCATCAAGCTTTATGTCTATTGTAAATGATGAAAATGTAGGTTTAAGAAATACTGCTATCAGAGCAACTGAACAAAACATAATTAAGCTTTCTCAAGATCAAAGAAGTTTCCATTGGGGATCAAATGATAGAAAACTTATGACTGTTCCTTTTGATGAAAATCCATATTCAGCTTTAGCTGCTTGGTTTAAAACCGATGAAGGTGTTCAAGTTTTTAAAACGATAGAGAAAAAGTTACAATAACGTGTAACTATAATTATAGTGAAGGGTCACTACGTGGCCCTAATCACTACAACTTAAAATATTAAAATGGCAATAAACGTAAACACTGTATATCAAACCGTTTTATTAATACTAAACAAAGAACAAAGAGGTTATATGACGCCTTTAGAGTTTAATAAAATAGGTGGACAATCTCAATTAGAAATATTTGAAACATATTTCGATACTTTAAACCAACAGTTACGTGTGCCTCAACCTAGCGCTGATTACGCTGATAGAGTTATAAATCTTGACGAAAAAATATCTATATTTAAAGATCACGGAAACGCTACATCAATATCTTCAAGTAACGTTTTTAACTTACCCGAACAATTAGGACATAACAGCGGTAAAGCTTCTGTTATAGGGATGGTAACTGCTCCAACTGCTACAGCTGGCGGCACAACTCAATATGCTATTGGAAATAATGCTAATGGTATAACTGTTACTTCTGCTCAAATTCAAGATGGTGTTGTTGAAGTGTTTGGTGATGGTAGACTTATAAGCCCATCAGAATATAATATAAGTGGTTTAAATATAAATTTTCATTCACAACCTATAACTGGTTTAACATTATTAGTAAATTATTATCCTAAACAATTTTACAGATTAGGACAGGTTTTATTTCAAGTAGGTGCTTTACCTACAGAAGAGCTACAAAGAGTTGATAGAGGCGAGCTATATCACTTATTAAGCTCTAATTTAACTAAACCTACAACTACTAATCCAATTTACACTTACGAAAACAACCAAATAACAGTTTATCCAGCTAGTATTACTAATGGATTATCTGTAAGCTATATAAGAAAACCTATACCTCCAGTATGGAATTACAGCTCTGGATCTAACAATTCATATGTTTTCAACGCAAGCACTTCTTTTAATTTTGAATTACACCCAGCAGAACAAACAGAGTTAATATTAAAAATATTATTATATGCTGGAGTTGTTGTAAAAAATCCTGAAATAATTCAAGTTGCTGCATCACAGATACAACAAGAAAATATAAATCAAAAAAGTTAATAAACTATGCCTATACCTAATGGTGGTTTAATCACCGAAACTAATAGACAGTATTACGCTGGTGCTCAGCAGTTTACAATAACATCAACAGGTGTTGGACAGACTTTTACTAGTACATTTGATACAAGTTTAGTTTTTGGTAATTCTGATCCTGCTACTAATGATTATAATTTAAACAATTTTAAAATATTTACTAGTCCTGACGCTAATAATTGGACAGAGTTAAACCCAACTTCTGCTATAGCTTCTACAACTGGTACAAATACAGCTGCACCTGTTAACGTAGGTAATCCAACAAGTATTCCTTTAACTGTTACTAATGCAAACATTTTAAAAGACATGGTTGTTGTAGATGCTAACACAGGTGTATTATACGGAACAGTATTAGTAGATCTTCCTGTTGGAAACACTAACGTAAGCTGTAGTATAACAACTCAAATACCACCTTCTACATCATTAAGGTTTCAATTTGCAAGCCCTTGGACAGAAGCAAATAATATAGTAACTGTTAATGCAAAATTAACATCTGGTAATTATTTAAAAATACAATTAAACGAAGATACTGTTTGGGATTCACATGGTAGTTATGAGTATGTTAAAATTGAAGATATAGTTAATAACTTTTTAATAGCTTATGTTGGCCAAGGTAAACTTATTCCAAGTGTAAATAGAAATGATGTTATATTTCACGTTAAAAGAGGTTTACAAGAGTTTAGTTATGATACTTTAAAAAGTGTTAGATCACAAGAATTAACAGTTCCGCCTAATTTATCTATAATAATGCCACAAGACTACGTTAACTACGTTAGACTTTCGTTTATAGATACTCAAGGAGTACAACACACGATTTACCCTGCAAATAAGTTAACATTAAGACCTTATGCAACCCCGCTGCAAGACAGCGAAGGTGTTCCAACACAAGACAGTGTTAACACTAATTTACAAGGCACTTCAAGAACAACTAAAGCTTGGGACGAAAATAATCCTAAAAATATTAGTGGCGCTTATATAAATGATTACGAAATAGCAGATGTATATTGGAAAACTTATTATGATGGTGCTTTAGGTCAAAGATATGGTTTAAACCCTGAAACAAGCCAAAGAAACGGTTGGTTTATAATAGATGATAGAAAAGGTGTTTTTGCTTTTTCAAATGATTTAAAAGAAAAACTAATAATATTAGAATATATATCAGACGGTAATGCTTATGGTTTAGATCAAAGAATACCAAAAATGGCTGAAGAAGCTTTATATGCACATGTTTTATATTCTATATTGTCAACAAGCGTTGGTGTACAAGAATATATAGTTCAAAGGTTTAAAAAAGAAAAAAGTGCTAAATTAAGAAATGCTAAAATTAGATTATCAAACATTAAACTTGACCAAATAGTTCAGGTTATGAGAAATAAATCTAAATGGATTAAATATTAAATATGGCTGAAATAAAAAATAGTTTCTTAAAGTCCAAGATGAATAAAGACTTGGACGATAGGTTAATACCTAACGGTGAATATCGCGATGCGCAGAATATATCTGTAGGTAAATCAGAAGCCGATGATATAGGTGCTCTTGAAACTATTAGAGGTAATGAATTAGTTTTAGATTTTGGATTAAGTCATACCGATGTAGAAGTTATAGGCTACAAAAGTATTGATTCAAGAAATATTATAGTAGTTTATTTAACTAATAATACAGATCATTACATATATAGTTATACACCTGGCCAAAATAATGCAACGCTTTTAGTTACAGGATCTTTTTTAAATTTTTCAAAAGATAGTCCTATAACAGGTATAAATATTATAGAAAGCTTATTGTTTTGGACAGACAACAGAAATCAACCTAGAAAAATTAATTTAGATTTAACGGCAAACGGAACATATTATACTGAAGAAAACCACATTTCAGTAGCTAAATATAATCCTTATCAACCAATAAGCTTATTAAAAAAAATAAGTAAAACAACAACTTCAACAAGTCCTACATCTACATTATTAATAGCTGATACTAGTGGAATAGAAAAAGGTATGGCTGTTGTAGAATATGGAAACGCTGCTATAGAACCTCAAGACTATATATATGTAACAAATATAGTTGCAAACACTTCTGTTACTTTAAGCTCATCAGTTACAGGTGTAGCTAGCGGAGATACAATACACTTCTTGTCTACGACTATGACTGGAGAAGAAATAACTTTTAATTTTAACAATGGAAGCCCTGCTACATGGCCTGGAGATCCTGATTTTTTAGAAACAAAATTTGTAAGATTAAGCTATAGGTTTGAGTTTGATGATGGAGAATATTCTTTAATGGCTCCGTTTACTCAAATAGCATTTATACCTAAACAAAAAGGTTATTTTTTAGAAGGTCAAGAAAAAGATTCATTTAGAAGTACTGTAGTTGATTTTATGGAAAATGGTGTACAAAATATAGAACTACTTATTCCTTTTCCAGACACATTAAATAAAGTTCAACCATCAGTAGGAGCTTCTTACAAAATAAAAGCATTAGATATACTTTATAAAGAGTCAGATTCTACAGCTGTAAAAGTGGTAGATACTATTGATTATGATGATGCAGATGAAGCTGGTAATAATTGGACAGCTACTAGCACTACAAATATTTACACTTACAATTATCAATCAAGAAAACCATTTAGAACTTTACCTTCTGCTCAAACAACTAGAGTTTATGACAAAGTACCTGTTAAAGCTTTAGCTCAAGAAAGTTCAGGTAATAGAATTATATATGGTAATTTTTTAGATAAATATAGTCCACCTGCTTTTTTAAACTATATAGTAGGCGTTGGTCCTAAATCTCAAACTATAGATTATTATAACTGGGTTGAATATCCTAATCACTCTGTTAAGCAAAACAGAAACTATCAAGTTGGTTTTGTTTTAATAGATAAGTTTGGTAGACAATCAGATGTTGTGTTATCACAAGTTAAAACAGCAACAACCACTACAGATGGTGTTGTGTATGGTGGTGATACAATATATAGCCCTTATAATACTAGTGCAAATCAAGGATCTATAAGAAACTGGTTTGGAGATGCTTTAAAAATAGATTTACGCGAACCAATAACTTCAGTTGTTAATTCTTCACAAGGAACTCCTGGTTTATATGCTGTACAAATAGGAGACGGGTATAATACTTTTCAATCATCAGCAAGTGACCAACCAACTATTTCAGGAAATACTTACGTTTTTAAGTTAGCTGCTAACCAAACAGATATTCCAGCTTTAAACTCAAGCTTAGAAGGAGAATTTACAGACTATGTAAAAGTAACAAACGTACAGGTAAACACTCCTACTGCTGGAAAATATACAATTACAACAGATGGACAAGTAAGCTCTAATTATTTACAACAATTACCTTCAGGTCCTGATGTAAAATATTCTTACAATATAAACTCTAAAGGCTGGTATTCTTATAAAATAGTAGTAAAACAAACAGAGCAAGATTACTATAATGTTTATTTACCTGGTATTTTAGCTGGTTATCCTGGCCAACCATTACCTACAACAACAACTGAAAACCAAGCCTCAAATAGTTTTTATTTAAATTTAGGTGGAGGAACAAAAGACAATGATTTAATACAAGTAGGCATGGTTGCCACGAGTGATGATCCTGCTGAAATAGTAGATAACCCAACAATTGTTACAAAAAAAGATGCCTCTAACTATACATTTAGCACAACGCAAAGCATAGGCGTAGATGAGTTATTTTTTTACAGGATGCCAGGAGATTTAGCTTTATTTCCAAGCGATGAAGTAGGTAAAACAGCTAATATAGTACTTTTAAATGACAATATAAATAAAGTTCCGAGAGATTTAGTTGAAATAGGCCCTGAACAAAGACAATTTAGAAGTTCTGTTAAGCTTTACGGTAGAGTGTCTAACGATTTTATTGAAAGCAATAGACAATATTATCCAGGAATTAATAATCATTTAGCTATTAGTATTTCTACAGCTAGTGATTCAAACTTTAAACAAGAAACTATTTTAGATCAAAACTATCAAAGTTTATATCAATTTGATACTAACCCTTTAATAGCTAGATTAGAAGTAAACACAGAGCTTTCAACAATAGCAACATCTTCTAACTCACCAGCAGCAGGCGCAGCACAAAACTTAACTATATCAAGCGCTCCAACAGTTCCAGTTGAAGTTGGTATGATAGTAACCTGTAACGGAGGAGACTCAACAGGTATAGCAGTAGGTACTGTTTATGGAGTAGTAACAGCTATAATAAGTGATACTTCTTTTACATGTGATTTGTCTGTAGGTCCTAATGGTAACCCTAGTTTAAAGTTTATTAAAACAATAGGTTCTCCTAATGGTAGATCTAGAGTACAAGATTTTACTTTAATGAAACCAACTTTAGCTATATATGAAACAGAAGCTACAGAATCTTTGTTAGATATATTTTGGGAAACAACTAGTGTAGGCTTAATATCTACATTAAACGATGCTGTAAACACAAGTTATGAAGGCGCTACAGGTTGGTCATCTCATAATTCTTCAGCTTTTACTGAAGCAATGTCTGGTAATTTTTTAACTGGATTATCGCCTGTAGATCAGCTAGGTAATAACTTAACTAACACTTCTTCTTCTGCTTTAACAGCATTAGATGGTGCTGGAAATGATGTTTCAAATCAGTTTTCAATAACAAGAATAGGTGGTTCGCCTCCATATACATATAACATAGCAAAAGTAGGTGATAATTTTGTTTACAACGAAAATGCTAGCTTAAGAACTTATACGCTTTCTGCTTCAATAACAAACTTAGCTAACAATGTTGTATCAGGAGCTTTAAACATAAACGTTTCTTTACAAAATGTTCAACCTGTTATAAATGGTGGTGTTGCTTTATCACCAATAACAAATGTAAACCAAGCTTTTACAGGAGCTTTAACTACTATAACTGGTGTAAACGGTGCTGCTAATGCCACATTAAAATTACAAGAATTAAAGTTTAGTATATCTGCAGGTAACTCAGGTAATTATTTTAGTATAAATGAAACAACAGGTGTTTTATCAAAAATAAATGGAACATCAAACTCAGTAGGAACACATAATTTAACTATAAAACTAGAAGATGCTAATGGTAATACTTCTAGTGGTTCGTTAAGTGCTACAGCTACTCAACAAATTGTTGTAAACTCCAGTATTATTGGTAATGCTTTTACTGCTTCTGATCCAGGTGTTTTTAATCAAACTTGTAATATTAATGGAGCTGTAAATGCTACATGTGGAACTGTTACATATTATAACCAAACTAGTTTATCTCCTAGCCTTAATGATATAATAAGAACTGGCCCTAATGGTGCTAGCTCACCTTTAGCATCTGCAGGATATTATTCATATGCTTGTGGTCAAACAGGTGTTGGAAACAGAAGGTTCTTTAGAATAGCTGGAAATGATGGTAAAATAACACAGGTAAGTACTTGTTAAAATAAGTGATAATAAAATATGGCTGTAATAGAAGTAAAATACTTTAATACTTTTTTAATTAAAAAGATAGCTAATGTTGTTGCTGCAAGCCCGCAGCCTACAGCACCGTTTGCTGATGTTCCAGGCTCTTATAGTGCTAATACTGTTGAAGACTGGTATGTAGAAGAATCAAGGATAAAAGGTGGTTATAATAACACTACTGTTGACTTTGGTGTTAAGGCTTATTTAGATGAAGAACATCCTCTTCAACAACATAGATTTAACACGTTAATATATTCTGGAATATATAATTCAAGAACAGGTGTAAACAATACTAATCAATTTTCTGTAGCAGAAGACATTACAAGATCTGTAGATCCTGTAAACGGAAGTATTCAAAAGCTATATGCAGAAGATACTAACTTAATAATTTTTCAAGAAGATAAAGTAAGTAGAGCTTTAATAGATAAAGATGCTATTTATTCAGCAGAAGGCAACGCAACAGTTACTTCAGCTAGATTAGTAATAGGTCAAATAGTTCCTTACGCTGGAGAATATGGTATAAGTACTGATCCATTTAGTTTTGCTGTTTATGGTTATAGAAAATATTTTACAGACAAAAAAAGAGGATGCGTACTAAGGCTTTCTAGTGGAGGAGATATTATAGAAATATCTGGTTATGGTATGCATGATTTTTTTAGAGATGAATTAAAAGATGCTACAAGAATAGTTGGTGGTTGGGATTCATATACTAAAAACTACGTTTTATCTTTACAGAACACACAATATAGAACTGGAACTGGTCAAGTTGCTCAAACAAACAATGATGTAACTAATACTGGCAATAACGTGCCTTTAATACTTAACGCTGGTAACACTAATATAGTTCCAGGTATGCGTATATATTCTTATACACCGAGTGGTCAAGTAACTGGAACTTTATACGGAGAAGTTGTTTCTGTAATACAAACAACCAACCCTGCTAAATTTACTTGTAATATAGGTACTGAAATACCTGGTAATCAACCAGTTATATTTTGGACTCAAACAGGTGGTTTTAAAACATTATCATTTGATGAAAGTGTTTTAGGTTGGACTAGCTTTTATAGCTATGAACCTGTTTTTATAACTAGCCTAGTAAGTGATTTTTACAGTTTTTATAACACTAGAATATACAAGCAAAATACCGGTAATTATGGCCAATATTATGGTATTTGTTATGACTCAGATGTTACTGTAGTTTTAAACAGTGATCCATCTTTAGTAAAAAACTTTAAAACTCTTAATTATGAAGGTGATGATGGTTGGCAAGTTGAATCTATGGTCGCTAGTTCAGGTGATACTATATTCCCTATACCTAGATATACTTTTCAACAAACACTAATAGATTTAGAAAATAGTATGTTTTCTACATCATTTAAGAAAAAAGAAAACAAATACTTTGCAAATTTAATAAATAATTCAACTGTAACAGAAGGTGAAATTATATTTGGCCAAGACTCTTCTGGTATTAAAGGGTTTTTCTCTACAGTGGTACTAAAATTAAACAATGTGAATTACAAAACAATAAAAAAAGAATTATTTGCGGTGTCTAGTGATGTCGTAGAATCATCGTATTAATAAATTAATTATGGGATTATTTAGTGGAATAACAGGTATATTTGCTGGATTTGCACAAAAAGCAGCTGCAAAACGAGCTCAAAGAAGAGCTGCCGAAGACAAAAAGAAAGCTACAGCTGAATTAAAATCTTTAGAAAGTAGTCGTCAGGCAATAATAAACCCTTATGAAAATACTGCTGATTTAAGCGCTTTAGCGCAAGATTTATCAGGTAAACTTAGTAATCCTTTTGCAAGTTTAGGTGTTTCTACTGCTTCTGCCGATATACAAGCAGAGCAAACCGATATAGCTTTAGCAAATACTTTAGACACGTTAAGAGCTACTGGTGCTAGCGCAGGAGGTGCTACCGCTTTAGCTCAAGCTGCTTTACAAAGTAAAAAAGGTATATCTGCTAGTATAGAACAGCAAGAAGCAAGAAATGAACAGTTAAGAGCTCAAGGACAACAGCAATTAGAAAGGATGGAACTAGCTGAAGGTCAAAGAATACAAGGTATACAAATAGCTGAAGGTAGAAGAATTCAAACAGCAGATGCTGCAGGTAGAGCTTTTGAGTTTAACGCTTTAGAAAGAAGAGAAACAGATAAAATAGATTATGTAAGAGAGCAAAAAGAGTCAGCAAAAAGAAGAGAACTAGGCGCAGCACAACGAAAATCTAACGCTATAGCCGCTACTTGGAGTGCTGTTGGTGAGGGTCTTGATGGAGCCGCGGCTTTAGGTGCTTTTGGTGATGACTTAAACCCAAACTCTGACAGTTAATAAAATTTAAAACATGGGATTAAAAGAAAAACTATTAGAAAACAAACGCCTTAACGAAGAAAATCAATTTAAAGTAGCGCAACAATATTCACAAGCTAGTTATGAACTTGGGTATAATGATAGCAAAGATATAGAAGTTGATTATTCTAAGTTATATGATCCTTTTATAAAAATATATTCTGATATTCAAATAAAGCTACAAAACAACACTAGCAAAAATCCTGTTGTTGATAGAAAATATGCAGAAGATATTGTAAAAAGCGTAGAAGTTATAAAAAACGCTTTAGAAAATATATTGTCAAATGTTCAAGTTTGGACACCAGCTGTTCAGAAAGCAGGTATGATGGGCGGTGTAGATTTAATGGGAACACCTCATAGTAGATATAAAGCTATGAATATATTTGCAGATGATTTAAAAGGTATTATAAATATAGTAGCAGATCAAGGAAACATAAACATGCTTGCTTATGATTTATATGATAGTGAAGGATTTGTAGAAAGAATATACTTAAACAAGTTAAACAAGCTTTCAGAGTCTCAAGAAATGTTTGTTTCTATACCTGACACTACAAAAGAAAATAATGATTTTAAATTATTAAGTACTGAAATTTTTGAACAACAAAAAATTGGTAATAACCCTGTTTTAACAGGCGGAGTAACAGAACCTTATAGAAAAAAAGATTCTAAGGGAGAAGTTGAAATAAAACAAGAATCAATAAACCAAAATACAGTTCAAGATTTTTATATTGTAGATAAAGAAGCTATAAAAAGAAGTTTACAGTTTAATACTGAAATGAACAAGATAACAGCAGGTTTATTAGAACAACAAGAAGGTTACGATCAAGCAATAGCTTTTAATAATAATATATTATCTACAGTTACAGATAATTATTTACAACCAGCAAAAGCTTTAACAAAAGAACAAGAAAAAAAATTTACTGAAGATTATAAGGTATGGTTTTTAGAAAAAGAAGTTGGTAATAAATTTCCAATAGGAGAGCCAAGAGCTAAAGAACAGCCACAAGAAGAAGTTACAGAACAAGTTACAGAAGAAGTTACAGAAGAAGTAATATCATAATATGAGTTGCGAAGAACTAAAACAGATATACGGTGAAAATTCTACACAATACAGACAGTGTATTAATAACACCGAGGCTTTAAAAAATGCTGAGTTTACAGAAGAAGAACAAGGAATTTTAGACAACTATAATGCTATATCTTTATCTGATGAAGATCAACAGGATATAATAGATGATTTAAAAAAATCAAAAGAAAAAATATTTAAAGAAGCTAGATATTATAAGCCTTTTGGCATTCCTTCAAGAGGTTATCAACCTTCTCTTAAGTCAAGAAGTGAATCACAATTAAAAAAGTTTTTTGAAAGCTCTGACTTAACTTATGAAGATTATTTAAAGTATCAAGACGACGGAACAATACCTAATCCTACAGAAGAAGATATATTAAAAGAGCAAAATATAAGAATAGAAAACAAACAAAGAGATTTTCTTGAAAATGTAGATAATAGTTCTAGAGAGATTATTTCACAAAAACAAAAAGCCCAACAAAAAATATTTGAAGAACAACAGTTAAAATTAGAAAAAGAAAAAAATAATATAGCTGATGTAGATGAAAAAGGAAAATTAGTAGGTGGTGAAGTTTTTGAAATAGACAAAAAACTAAAAAACATGCAAGGCTTTATTGGTAATCAGTTTGATTCAAATAAAGTAGAGCCTACTGCTGTTTTTTATGAAAATTTTAATTCGTTAGTTAAACAAAGAAATGTTTTAGTTAATGAATATGAAAAAATAAGTAATAAACAAATACTAGATTTAGACGAAAACGCTTCAGCTAAACAAGCTATAGACGTTTGGCAAAGAAGCTACTCAAATGCTGACCAACTTATTCAAGCTGGGAAAGAAGCATTAAACAATATAAAGTTAGCCGGTATTGAGCTTGGAGAACTAATAACTCAAGCGTATAGAGGTGTGCCTGGCATAGTTGAATATTCTACTAGATCAATAAACCCTGACGCTAAAAGTAGTAGTGGTGCTGTTAACTGGCTTAGAAGTCAACGAAACCAAACATTAGATACAGCAGAATATCTAAACAATATAAGAGAAACAAAGCTGCCTAAAACTATAAAACTTGAAAATATAAATAATACAGATGATTTTATAAACTATAGTTTAGACGCTGTAATGAATAATATTCCAAATAGTGCTATGGCTTTTGCTGGGCCTGGTGTTGCTACAGCTTGGTTTACTTTATCAGGATTAGGAGATAAATCTAGTGATTTTGGTTTAGAAGAAAGAAAAATACAAACATTAAAAGAAAAAATACAAAAAGAATCTGATCCTTTTGAAAAAATGTATTTAGAAAAAGAATTAGAAGCTTATAATGATGCTATTAACACTAATCAAATAACAAAGTTTTTAGCAGCGGTTGTTCATGGCGCGGCAGAGTCTATACCTGCTAGGATGTTTGGTACTATTAAAATAGCACAAGGAATTAAAGATGTATATAGGTATATTCCAAAACAACAGTTTAAAAAAGCTGGATTTGCGGTTGCTAATGCTTTTGGCAAAACACCTGTTTTAGAATCTGTAGAAGAAGGTTTTACTAACACGCTTCAAAATCTTAACGACATATATGTATTGAACAAAGATATAAGTATATTTGACAATTTAGATGAGTCTATGGTTCAAGGTCTTATAATAGGTAACGGTTTTTCTTTAATGCAGTCAGCTCCTAATGTTTACGGAGCTTTATTAAACGTAGCACAAACAAGACAAAACAAAAAAGAAATAAGAGCTAAAGTAAATGAATTAAATACTATTTTAGAAGATTACCAAACTGTTACAAGTCCTGATGGAAGAAAAGAATTAAGACTACAAGGTAATAGATTAGTTAAAGAAATAGTTTCCGATACAAATATAACATTGGAAAAGTTAACTAAACTAGATTATAACCAGTTAATTACTTTAGGAAATCTTGATAGACAATTAAGAGCTATAAACAAACAATATATAAAAGCTGTAAACTCTGGAATAAGTGATTCTTCTTTAAAAATAATAAAAAATAATTTAAAGACTGAGTTTGATAATATACAAAATCAAAAAGCTGAAATACTAGGTAAACAAACTAGAACAGATCAAAAACTTGAAAACTTAGACTATGCTTCTTCTCTAGTAAAAGGTAAACAAATATTAGGAGAAAATTTAGTTATAATAGATGATAATACTGATATAGATAAATTAGGTATAACTAAAGAACAAGCCGACTCACCAGGTTTTGTAAACGAAATAGATGGTAAAGTATATATTAATGAAAAAATAGCTTTAGACGAAGGAGGTAATATAAATGTTATTGCTCATGAAATATTACACAAGGTTTTAACAGACTATGTGTCAACTGATCAAGGTGAGCAAGCAATAATAGATTTTTACAACAATTTAGATGAAGAAACTAAAGCTGCAATAGACAATGAATTAAAGTCTAGAGACTATATTGATGAAAACACTCAAGACGTAATACAAGGATTAAAAAGTAAAAACGTTAGAATTGATGAAATACTAACTCAATATTTAGATTTAGTAGAAAATACAGACAACAATATAGATATTAATGAAGGAACTTTAAGTAAAATTAAAGATTTTATAGCAAAATTTTTACAAGATTTAGGTTTCAAAGGTAAATTTTCTACTGCCGGTGACGTAAAAAGATTTTTAGTTGATTATAGAAAAAAATTTAAAAGTGGCGATTTACAAGTAAAAGGTAACAAAAGCGGTGAAGCTTTTTCAAGATCTGTTAAAAAAGGTGATATAAACACCCTAGCAACAGACATGGCAAGTAAAGGTTATGATAATTTAACTCAAGCTGAACAAACAAGTTTAAAAAATCAATACACAAGTGTTGCGTTAGCAGCTATTAAATTTGATGCGGGTAAAGGTACTGTAAACACACAAGATGCACAATCATTTGTAGATTCACAATTTGCTACAATAGCAAGAAACTACAGGCCTAGAGATCCTAGAACAAATAAAAAGCAAGATTTTACAACATACATATATAACACCGTAGGTAGAAGAGGTGCAGATTTATATGGTAAACAAGAAGCTTTAGCTGAAGCAGGCCAAACTACAAGCTTAGATGATGAAAGAGCTAGACAAATTGCTGATCCTGGTTTAGATACAGAAACAACAAGTAAACAAGATGTTACGCCAACAATCGAAGTATTTGATTTTATAAAAAAATCAGATCCAAGTTTTGATAGTAAAAAGTTTGAAAAAGATTTTACGGATGGTGTGAACGCTTTAGCTGCAGAAAAAAATATTGATTTATCTAATCCAGATTTAACACCTAAACAACGGATGGATGTTGTACCTTATAAAGTTTTAGCAGACGCAATAGGTATACCTGTAAATAAAATTACTAATCCTAAAGCTAATTTAAGCACTGCTGAAGCTAGGAAAGCTCAAAAAATATTATCAGCTGCAAAACCTTTTATTAAAAATGTGGTTTTAACAAAAGCTAATACAGACGTAACAAGTGTAGAATCAAAAACAAAAAGAGGTAAATCTGTAAAAATAGGTGGAGAAACATTAGGTTTAGGAACAAAAATATTAAATACATTTTTTAATCCACCTAAAAGATTAGGTAGTGGTAAAAAAGTTAGAACGCCTAAGCAGTTCGACAACAAATTGTTTAATGAAGCAATTGGTATAAAAAATGGCAAAGTAAGTCCTGATTTTAACGTTAGAAACTCTCAAATAATAAAAGGTTTATTAAAAGCTGTTGCTGAACAAATGAGCGGTAGAGCAACTAGTAGAACATTAGACGCTGGTCCTCAAGCTCAAGAAGTAAAACTTACTCAAGCACAATTAGACTCTATGAAAAGTCCATTAGTGTTTAGTAAAGCTCGATCAAATATAAAAACTAAAATACCTAAGTTTAAAAAAGATGCTGAAGGTAAAAAACAATATAAAGATTTTTTACAACAAAAGTTGTTTCCATTATTTCCAAAAAGCTTTTTCTTACAAGGAGGAGATAGTGCGTTGCAATTTTTAGAAAGTAAAGGACAATATTTTAGCAAAACAGAAATTGATAATATTATAAAAGAACAAGGTAATAATTTTGGTAAACCTTTTCCTAAAGGCGTAAATCTTAAATATATTAATAAAAGATATAATCAAGTATTTCCACAAGGTTGGGATTCAATGGTAGAAATGCATAATTCAGGTGAATTAGCAAAAATGAATGATAGTAATGCTTTGTTAGGTAAGGCAATGTGGGATAGAATTTACAAATCAATTAGAAACGCGGTTAATTCTGGTGATCAAAATTTTTTACAAGGATTACAAACTTATATGGCTGGTGTTGGAAGTATAGACAACCACCCATTAAAAATGATAGCTCCAGTAGTAGGTGGAACATTTGGTTATCAAAAAGGAAAAGAAAACGTAACGTACGAACACGCTAGACCAGCGAGTGATACATATAATTTATTAATAAACGCAGCAATAGGTTATAAAAGTAAACAAAGTTTTGATAAAGTCTATGCTGAAGCAATTAAAAATTATAAAGTTATAGCTTTAGCGGAAGTTGATGGAGCTAAAGTTGATAAATTTTATAAAACAAAAATGCCTGATGGAGTTACTGAGTGGTTTAGAAGATATGCTAATCCAAAAGTAGCTACTGAAAATGGAGGTATAGATGTAAATAATTTATATTTATTTAGTCAAGGTAAAGTTTTTTCTGATGCTTTTGGAATTGATTCTGCTGGTAAACCCTTAACTAATGAGGGTAAAGTAATAGCTAAAGCTGCAACAAAAAAATATCAAACATTAGATAACGGAATAGTATTTTCTAAAAGTGTAAAAGGTAAAAAGGCTATAGAAAAAAGAAAACAAAATGAACCTAAAGATTTAAGCAAAGACTTTAATAGTATAATACAAGAAAATAAAGGTATAAAAGCTGAAGCGGTATATTCTGAAATAGTAGCAAGAAGACAAGGTAGAGACAAAGGCAGATTTAAGTTTTTCTTACCACCAGGTGCTGAAGATTTTAAAGGATTAATATATACATTTTTAGGTAAAGGTAAAAAAGGTGAAAAACAATTTGAGTTTTTTGATAATAATTTAATTAAACCTTATTTACAAGGAGTTTCTCAAATAGAAACATTTAGAAGAACTTTAAAAGCTGATTATACAGCTTTGCTTAAACTAAGCCCAGAAGCTGCAGGAAAATTAAACACTAAAATAGCTAATACAGAATATAGCTTTGACCAAGCTGTTAGAGCTTATTTAATGAATGAGTCAGGTTATAATTTAAAAGAGGCAGGTTTATCAGCAAGAGATGCTAAACTGTTGATAGATGCTATTAAAAACGATCCTACAATGGTTTCTTTTGCTCAAGGGCTGCAGCTAATAACAAAACAAGACACTTGGTTGTCGCCTAACGGAGGTTTTGACGTACAAACTATACAATCAGATCTACATCGTTTAACACAAGGTGCAGGTAGAAAAAAGTTTTTTGAAAACTCAGGCTTTATACCTAACTCTGAACAGATATTTAATAGAGATAATTTAAATAAAGTAGAAGCAGCTTACGGTTATAATGTAAAAGAAGCTATACAAGATATATTGTATCGTATGAAAAATGGTACAAACAGACCTTCTGGTTCTAGCAGGTTAACAAACTCTTTTAACAACTGGGTAAATAGATCTATTGGAGCAATAATGTTTTTTAACAGAAAATCTGCATTATTACAAACAATATCAAGTATAAACTTTATAAACTGGAGTGACAACAACCCTTTAAAAGCTGCTATAGCTTTTGGTAATCAGCCTCAATATTGGAAAGACTTTGCTACAATTTTTAATTCTGATAAATTAAAAGAAAGAAGAGCTGGTTTAAAAGGTGATATAAATGAAGCTGAGCTTGCTAGTGCTGTTAAAAATGCTACAAACAAAGCAGAAGCAGCACTATCTTGGTTGCTTAAAAAAGGTTTTTTACCAACACAAATGGCTGACAGTTTTGCTATAGCATCAGGTGGAGCTACTTTTTATAGAAACAGAATAAACACTTATAAAAAACAAGGGTTATCAGATGTTGAAGCAGAGAAAAAAGCTTTTGAAGATTTTTCAAGAATATCAGAAGAATCTCAGCAATCAGCAGATCCTTCAATGATTTCACCTCAACAAGCAAGTCCACTTGGTAGATTAATATTAGCTTTTCAAAACACTCCAATGCAGTATACTAGACTTATGAAGCGTGCTGCGCAAGATTTAATAGCTGGAAGAGGTGATGCAAAAACCCATATAAGTAAAATAATTTATTATGGAGCTGTACAAAACTTTATGTTCTCTGCTTTACAAAATGCTTTATTTGCTTTAATACCAGGTTTTTCAGAAGAAAATCCAGAAGAAGAAGAAACAGATAAAGAAAAAGCAGCTCAAATAAAAAACGTAAGAATAATAAATAATATGGTTGACACTATATTAAGAGGTTCTGGGGTTTATGGAGCAATAGCGGCTACAGCAAAAAATACTATAGTTAAATATTATCAAAACGAACAAAAAGATCCTTTTGCAAAAGACAATGCTGATATAATAATTGAAGCTATAAACTTGTCTCCTCCTATAGGTTCTAAAGTTAGAAAATTAAACAACGCTTTAAGAGCTAAAGAATTTGAAAAAGATGTAATAGAAGAAAGGGGATGGGAAATAACTAGAGATGGTAGAGTTAATTTAAGTCCTTCATATAGAGTTATAGGTTCTGCAGCAGAGGCTTTGCTTAACATACCTTTAGAAAGAACTATAGCAGAAATAGATGCTTTGACAGAAGTTACAGATTCAAGAAATAGTAATATGCAAAGAATAGCTTTAGCTTTAGGTTGGAGAACTTGGGATCTTGGTGTAAGAAACGAAGAGTCAGATCAAATAAAACTTGAAGCAAAAGAAAGAAGAAAAACTGAAAGAGCAGAAGAAACAAAAAGAAAAAGAGAAGAAAAGAAAAGATTAGAAGAAGAAAAAAAGTTTGAAGGTTTATCTGATGCTCAAATAAATGCTTTAAAAAGAAGAGATCAAATAGAAAAGCTAACTAAAGCTCAGCAAGTTGATAGTTTAATAAAACTAGGTTTAAGCAAAAAAGATATTAGAGCTTTGCGTTTAGAAGAAGATAGAATAAATAAAATAATCGAACTTAACAAATAATGAAAACATGGAAAATTGTCCTTTTTGTACTCACTGCGGTTGCCACTAGTTGTGGAACATATCAACAGCAACCAAAAATTAAAATAACTCATGTATTGGCGGTTACAGAACAAAACGATACTCTAAGGCTGCCGATAGATATGATAAAACCTAATGTTTATTATAATATAATATCTTATCCGCATAGATACTACAACAATTGGTCTTATGGAAGTTATTATCCAGGCTATTACAATTATAAACCTATATATGTACCTAGTAATAAAGGTACTAGAGGTAGTAGTGGTAGTAAATCTTTTAATAAGCCAAAATCTGTACCATCTTCTAATGCAAACAGGCCATCAGGCAAAACACTTTTAAAAACTAAAAACTAGTATGCAAGAAAAAATTGGAATTGATATTGATAGCGACGGGAAGCCAGATTTAAATTTAGATTTAAAAACTATTATTGTAGTTATTAGTGGAATAATATCATTAACTATGACTTACTCTGCTTTAACTTCTCAAATTGAAGAAAATAAAATTCAAATTGAAGAAGCTAAAAAATTACCACCACAAGAATCTCACGAGATAATGGATCAAAAACTTATATATCTGGAAAAAATGATAAAAGACGTACACGAAAATCACGATAAAAGATTAGATAAAATAGAAGATAAAATATATAAAAGATAATAAATGGCAACACAAATAGGAGAAGATACTCAAGTACAACTTGACCTTAAAACGATAGGTATGATCGTTGGAGGAGCTATTGCTTTGGCAAGTATGTGGTTTACTTTACAAAACGATATTGA
>TARA_R100001440_G_scaffold27676_1_pt1 | contig 18638 bp, 28 predicted proteins | sample TARA_R100001440 | Tara Oceans TARA_R100001440 (sample SAMEA2622112) | marine metagenome | biome: marine biome (ENVO:00000447); feature: surface water layer (ENVO:00002042); material: "saline water (ENVO:00002010), including plankton (ENVO:xxxxxxxx)" | depth 5 m
CATGCGATGATCTTCCTCAGATTTAGTACTTAACTCAGATATCCTTGATGCTACCTTGAGGTTACTTGCCAATGCACTTGCTTGTTCCCAAATACTCTTTGGCTTGGTTGTATCCTTAACGTCATATACGTCCTTGTAGGCTTGTGTAATGGTACTTCCACTAGAAACTGCCCTAGCAAATTTTTCTTGCTTATCAGTTAACTTTTTCGACATAAAACCACCTATAAAAAAATAAAGTTCATATGCACTTTTTAACATGATCTAGCTAAAATGATCAAATAATAAAAAAAATTTATGTCCTGTAATCTAAGCCTGTACTAGGTTATGTTATGTTTAGTTACATTTATTCACAATTATTTACATTTAGTTATTGACCCAAAATCCAAAATGTGATCTAACATCAAGTACACACTCCCTGTCTGAGTTTTTTTGAGGTCTTAGTTTAGTAGGCTGATGAATGTAAAAAAAGCTATGGAGGTAATCAGCCCTCCTCTTCCACCCCTAGGGCGATGTTGGAACGTAAGCACGAGAGTTTAATTTCCTCTTGGAGTTAGTGAATGTTTAACTTGGTCATCCCACCTCCTTGAGTTTACAAAATGTTTAACTTGGTCATGAGTAGTATCTTATCTCGCAGACTTAACTGTCATTGTGTACGAATGTGGTGTAATGCCCTTTTGTAGATCAGTTCCAAAACTAAACTATAATCTCCTATGATTATAGCAATGGGGCAGTTCTTTACTGCTCCACTGTAACCTAGTGTGTGCTAGGTCTGATGATCTCAAAAGAGTGAAACAGTTAATCTATAACTTAGGAGTTAGTATGAATTACGAAACAAATTTAGAATATTATGCACAATACATCAGAGAAACTTTTGGCTATTTGGTCAAAGAATTTGGATGGGATATATTTATTGGCGATGAAATATCAGCTTTAGTCCAAGATGATCCTAACAAATATAGAATTGCAATTAAGCATGAGAATTTCACATTTTTAATTGAAGATAAAAAACAATTAGAGATGGTCATTAGATTGTTTTCAGTAAATGCAGTTCCATCAAAAGGATTGTGGGATTACGATGATCCATCAAAATTTCATGATGAAATGAAGAATGTTTTCAAAAGCATTGAGAATGCAAGAAAGTTACTTGCAGATTTTAATGAGCCTATTGAATGCAGATACAGTTACAAACAGATGACTAAAAAAGCTAATAAAGTTCTTGCAGATTTAAAGGCTTCTTAATTCATTGGGGCAGTAATGCCCCACTGTCTAGGAATGTGTGTTCCTACTGATGAGTACAAAAGTACGAAACAGTTTACTAACATAGGAGTTATTATGAACAAATATTTATACGTTGAGACCAAGACAGTTTATGGCAATGAGTTAGTCTATCCAAAGTGTGAGAGAAGCCAAGTTCTTGCTAAGTTATGTGGAACAAAAACTCTCACTGAAAAACATATGAACCTAATTAAAAAATTAGGATATGAATTTCGACCTAGGTGGACAAAAGACTTAGATGTAAATGTTGTAAATCTCTCAGATTACGAGGGCGATTTACCTACATGGCTAAAACCTAACGAACTTGAAAAGATAATAAATAAATGATCAGTGACCAAAAGGTCGAAACATTGGAGCAGTGATGCTCCATTGTCAGCAAGTGAGTGCTTGCTCTGATGATGCAATTATGCAGTTGATCAGAATTATAATATGGAGATTATATTGAGTACTAAAAAAACAATCAAAAATACTTTTACTTTCGATGATGCAGTAGCAAAAGAAATTGCTGATAGTGAGCAAACTATTGCTAAACTGCAAGACGATAACAAGCAAAACACTGAAAGTAAAAATGGCTTAAAATTACGTCAATATGCTGAACTTATTCCAATGTTGGCTAAAGCTGAATATCTTAAAACGAATAAGTTTTTCATGCCCCAAGTTAGAAAAGAGGTTGATTTACATTTAGATCAAACTTGTAAAGTGTCTAAGGCTTCTAGGAAAAGATTAATAGAAAATACGAATGCATTTATTCGTACTGTTGTTGATCCTAAACCTCAAGGCTCAAACTTTACTGCTGATGCTTTTAAAGAATGGTGCAAAGAAAATTCTGTTAACTCAGAAACCAAGCTAAAGAAAAAGATCACTGATGAATATAAACCATCTCAACCAAAGGATGTTTTTGCTAATCAAATTGTTGGCACATATACCTACAAAAAAGGTAAGGATGGTAAGTTTGTACAGAGTGGAAATTTCACTCCAAGCAAATTTTCTATTGATCAGATTGATGAGATTATCAACCATCTAATTGACGAGAAAAATAAGCGAGACAAAAAGGATCAAAACGATCAAGATATTGATCAAAGCGAAGATGCTGAGAATGATACAATTTCTGAAAATATCTCATCAATTGGTCTTTAGATCGAGATTTTGTCTTGATTTAAACGTCACTGAGTGGGGGGAAACATCCCCCCATGTGTGATTGTACCTAGGAAAAACTGATACACTAGTGTGTGCTAGTGCTGATGATTGCGAAAGCATGAAATCAGTTTAACTCAATATAATATAGGAGATAATATTGAAAACAGATACTATTACATATTTAAATGATGCTATCGATATAGTCGTAAAATCATTACAGTTTAACTACAAAAATATTGAGAACAAAGGTATTCAAAAATTTGTTCCTCATATGAGTGGTCGAGTTGGTTGTGGTAAATCTCAAGGTGTTCAGCAAGCTAGAAATGTTCTAGCTGATTGGATGGTTGAGCAAAAGAAAATCAAAAATGCTTCTGAGTATATTTTGAATTATCTTGATGCTCCACAGATGGACTACACAGACGTTAATGGTTGGTTTGTACCATCTCAAGATGGTCAGACAATGAATAGGCTTAGACCTCCTCATTGTCCAACTGATGGCTATGGCATTATTTTTATTGATGAGTTCACGCAAGCAAGTCAATCTGTTCAAAGTGTTTTGGCTCAATTAATTTTAGAGCGAAGACTTGGAGAGCATAAACTTGGCGATGGATGGATGATTGTAGTTGCATCGAACAGAATTAAAGATCGTGCTTCCACATCAGTAATGCCAACTCAAGTAAGAGATCGACTAAAGCCTTGGCTTAATGTTGATAACACTTGGGAAAGTATTGCTAATCATTTCATGGACAAAGGTATTAATCAGAAAATTGTTTCTTGGGTAAAATATACCAAGGATCAATTTACATCTGAGCAAGCCTTTGATCGAGATGCTAATTCTAATCCAACACCAAGATCGATTGAGGTTGCTGGCAGTGTCTTAGATATGGAACTTGACGAACACCTTTTGAGACCAATGTTATGTGGTACAATTGGTAATGAAGCGAGTACATCTCTTTTAGCTTTTATTAAGTATTACGATAGGTTACCAGACCTAAAAGAAATAGTTAAAGCTCCTCTACAAGCTCCAATGGTTGAACAAGGTCAATTGGCTTTTGTTTTAACTTGTGAGTTAGTTAAGGTTGTTAAGCATAAAAGGGAAGCATTCGATAGTTGTGTTCAGTACATCGAGAGAATGTACAAAGAGCATAATTCTGCTGAGTTAGTCGCTTTGTTTATCAAGGATTGTTTATCTAATGATGGAACTCTAAAAACTCATGCTAAGACTAGAGAATTGTTTGGTAGTAATTCTCCATTCGCCCACTTGTTGAATTAGAGGGGGCAACTGATGGATGTAGAAACACTACTAGCTAGATCGCAGTGGAGAATGGTTGCTGATCGAGGTAAAAATGGAATGTCTTTTATTGCAAGTGGTTTATTTGAAATGCCACATGTCGAAGACAATTCAATTCCTACAATGGCAACTGATGGAGCAAAAGTCCTTTACAATAAGGACTTTGTTCTATCAATCCAAGAACCTGAGATCGATTTTACTAGGATACATGAGTTGTTTCATAAAATAATGAAGCATCATTTAAGAATTGGTAATCGTAATCCCACAATTTGGAATTTTGCTTGCGACTTTGTGATCAATCCTAAAGTTGAAGAGTTATCTTATCATGGTCAGCATGGGAATAAATCCCATGTAATTACCATGCCTAAAGGTGGCTTATATGATCCCAAATACAAAGGCAAAACTGAAGAATGGGTCTATGATGATCTTGCAAAAAATTACGATGTTGTTGAAATAGGTGGTGGCAGTTATAAGCTATCCCCAAAAGATGGCAAAGGCGATGATATTATGCCACAAGGTTGGGGCGAGTTTAAACCATCAACTAAATCAACTGAAGAGCAAGCCATTGAAAGTCAAGAAATTGATCAACAGATTATGTCGAATGCAAGTCTTCTTAAAGACATAGGTCAAGATAGTCCTAGCTTTGTTAAATCTCTTTTAGATAAGATCAAACAAAGTAAGGTCGAATGGCAAGATGTTTTGAGAAGATTTATAGGTGGCGATAATTCTGAGGATTATTCTTTCAGACGAGTTCATCGTAAGACTTATCATTCATATGGAATGTTTGCCCCATCATCTGAAAAGATTGGTGTAGGCGATATTGTTGTAGCTTGCGACACTAGTGGTTCAGTTTCTAATGAGGAATTAAGTCAGTTCCTCAGTGAGATAAGGGCGATTAGTGAAGACATGCATCCTACATCAGTAACAGTTATTTCATGTGATAGCATGATAAGACATGTTGAAAGATATGAAAAAGGCGAAGAGATCAAAGACTTAAATTCTAGTGGTAGAGGTGGAACAAAAGTTCAGCCAGTGTTTAGATATCTTGAGGATGAAAATGTTCAGTTCGATACATTGGTTTATTTCTCAGATATGTGGATCGATGACTATCCTAGAGAATTTGATAAGCCTTTGCTTTGGATATCTTCTCAACCAAAGCATCAGTATTGCAATCCACCTTGTGGAGAGATTACTTATATTCAATAATATTTAAATTTCTAGGCTTGCAGGTTGTCCTGCACGCCTAGGAAAAAAAATAAAAAGTTCACATGAACTTTGTATAGCTGATATGGGAATGTGTATTCCCACTGATGATTAGGAAACTATGAAATCAGCAATTCAATAAACAAGGAGATTATATTGATGAATACAGATCAAAATACAAAAGACTTACGATTAAAAGATGGACAACCAAGACCTAGCTTTAGGGAAGCATGTATTGAACTTGAGCGAGTAGTCTTTGTTAATATTGCAAAGCTACAAAGCGAGGGCAAAATGTCTGAAGCTAAATATCTTGAAGCATGTTGGCACACTATGAAAGTAGGTGTTTAACAATGGCATTTAAGTATAAAGGTTGTTTTACATCCAAACGAAATAACAACTTTGATCAAGTAGAGACTATGAGATTTACATCTAGTCAATACTATAGATCATTGTTGGATTGTAGGTCTTTTCTACACAACAATAGAATAGATAAGTTTATGCATAGAGTATTTTACTTTATGCATAGAGATCAATTAACTGATCAAACTTTAAGGATGATGTCTCAAGGATTTCAAGATCGAGGTTATCGATTGCTTACCAAAGCATACAATGATGATCGTGATTTTTCTGTAAAGAAATTTGAAATCGCAACTGATTTTAAAAATGGTTACAGATATTCAAGTGATGAAAGTAAAATCGCTAGGGGTCAGCATGTAGAAAATGCAAACGAGCCTTGCACTTGTGATCTATGTACAAATCCAAAAGCTAATGAGGTGGTAAAATACTTTAATGAACTTAATAAGGGCGAAGCTATTGCTCAAAATTGTTACGTCACTAAAGGTAATTTAAGTAAGTTTATCAAAGCTAAGAAGCTAGCTAGAATGTATTTTAATACTAGATTAGAGAATGAAAGCATGTATTTAAAACATGGTATCGCTTCTCTAAGAACTGCTAACTTTGTTTGGAATAGCATATTCCAAAGAACAAAAGTAAAGTTTGATTGTATTGATGTTAAAAACACTCAAGCCATTATAGGTTTCAATAAGTTTAATGAGCCTAGTGGCAAAGGTGGATATCATGATCCTCAAATTTTACAAATTAGTCCAACATTCTTTTACAAAGTGTATATGAAAGGTTTTGCTAGGTATGACACTGAGATTAACAAAAATCGTGTTTTTATAGCTGACGTTAAGTTACTAAAACAAGATAGAAATATCAGTGCCAATCCTCATATCAAACTTTACGAAGCAGTAGGTTATACTGCCAAGAATGAAAAGGTTGATAGAAAAGTCTTATATACAATAGCAACTTTTGAAACTGATGAAGCTAGTGGAGAGGTAGATATGAATGCTAGTGATAATAAATTCCTAGGACAATATACCACTCCAAGAGTTGCAATCAGTGGCATTGAAAAGCCATACCATGAGTTGACTTTCAATGAGAAAAGAAGACTTGGAAGAATGATAGAACAAAAGATAGCAAAGAGTAACTTACAGATACTTAATGCTCTCTAGAGTTTGAGGTTGAGTGAAACTCCTATTCTAAGGGGCATGGAATGGTTGCTCCTCGATGCTATATCTGTAGGTTGCACTGCTCCCTCACTCTAAAATAAGGCATGGCATACCTATTAAAAGTCTTCACTCGTAATTCAATGATTAACTAAAGATATAGAAACCATTCATTAACTTAACCTAAAAGGAGATAGCATTGGGTACAATAAGTGAAGAAGTAAAAGAAGCAATGATGTGGGATAAAGTTGAAGCTACTTTAATTGATAAAGATGTTTCTCAAAGAATTTTATGCTCCATCAAAATGTGGTTAGAAAGTTTTTGCAAAGACTATGAAAATCATCTCGCTGATATGAATGTAGACTTATTTTTACATGACTTAGATGTTGAAGATCGTCATGAGCATTTATGTGAAGTTACTCAGCAAGAGCATGGTCAATATAAATTGGCAAGAAAACTTTTGTATTACATAGATAGTGAAATCGTATAAAGGAAATATCATGACTAGATTAAAAGCTATTCGATTAGGCTTGCTCCTAATATCATATCTTTATTTAGTAGTGGGAACTATCCTACTACTAAATACAAATACAACTATCGCAACCATGTCTCCACTTGATTGGTTATTAGCAGTTATTGGTGCAACTTTTGTGCTGATAGGTTTGTTTTTAACTATGTTCAGTGGCGATATTAAATAAGGATAAACATGATGAATGTTCGAGAAATAACTGATCAAATACAGTATGTCATGGAAGAGGTTGAGGATACACCTAGCAAATATAAGCAATTACATGAACTTGCTTGGCAACTTGTGAATGTTACTCGACCTAAAGATGGCGAATGATTATAACTTAGGGGGCAGTAATGCCCTCTATTCCCTCCCCTTTGTTGCATATCTGCAACACTCCCCCAACAAAAATCAATATAATTTCAGAAATTTCCAAGAAAAGTCTGCACAGCCCGTACAGCATTTTTAAAAAAAAATTTTTATTTTGCGTTCAGGAAACTTCCTAACTGCCGTAGATAGCTTTTTCGTAGATAGATTTTTTGACTCAACCAGCCGTGAAAAATAAAATAAATTTTTACGCAGCGAAGGTAGCTGCGTGTCGAAATTAGATGATCGAAGCTAGCTGCTGCGAGAAAATAAAAATTATTTTTTGTTCCTCCTGGAAGAAATATCGAGGCGATGTTTCTACTGGGACTGGACATAAAAAAAAATTTATTTGTTTCCCGTATCGTGATTTTGGTGGTGATTATCTGGGTCAAAGCAAAAAAAAATAAAAAGTGCATGCGAACTTTTTGCCAGTTGGAGCTGATAAAAAAAGCCACTAGTGGGAAAGGTCACTAGTGGCATATTTTTGGAGATAATATTGAGAACTGAGATTCTAAATATTATTATTAATAAATAAACTGTACGAAGCTAGGTGTCAAGTGTTCTTAGGTGCAAGCATACTATCGTTATCGTAAATATCGTACCTAGATTTAACCCTATCATATGTAAAACTAGTCTTACCTTGCTTGCCAACCCAACTATACCTACACTTCCAAATATGAACATCTGTCTGTGTTGTTTTCGATGGATCAGGTCTGTCTATAGTTACACCACAATCTGCTTTAGAAAAAAAACTTGCAGAGCCTGAGATGTCATAACCTCTTGGAACTGGTATAGTTCCATCTTCTCTTCTCATCATCTTTGTTGGATGAGCAACAAACCAAATATGTATGTCATGTGCTTGAGCAAAAGACCTCAACGAAGATAGCATCTCACTAACCCAATCTGTTTCCTTGTCCATCTTGTGCTTAGAGATGTAGTTATAAGGATCGATGATAGCACCCCTACACCCATATCTTTGTACAGATATCTTGAGCCTTTCAATAATACTGTCGATAGTAGATAGCGAACCATCTGCCTGATACAAAAAGAAAAAGTGCTTACGCACAAAATCCAAACCCTCTTTTAATTCTTCTTTAGTCATTCTGTTTGTTGCACCTTTGAAAAAAGGTTTACCTAAATGTTTACTGATGAGTTTGGCAATGTGTATTCGTGGCTCATTTTCAAAAGAGCAAACTGCAAATTTCCAATTATCTTTTTTAGCTATGTTGTACATAACTTGATCTATAAATTCTGATTTTCCTGATGACGGATGCCCAGTTACAATAGATAGCTGACCTTGTACTATCGTATATAATTCATCTAAATTTTCATACCCAGTTGACACCCCAGTGCCATGACCATTGTCATAGATATCCATCAACTGATTTGCAAATTTTTGAGCATTGTATAATCCACTTACTGGATATGGCTCGGCTTTGTCTGGCAACTCTAATAAAATTTTTTTTCCATGACGCTGTAACACATCGTTTGCATCCTTACAATCTTCAGGATAGCGAACTTTATAGCACCTATGTTTGCCTAATCTTCTTGCCAACTCTTCAGACATGGCAACGCCTGCATCGTCACTGTCCATAGATAGGATTATCTTATTGATTTCATTGATTTTATCTATGGCATTCCATATGAATTTAAACTTAGTATCTTCGTGTGGAAGTGTCTTGCCATGAGCAATTTTTGCCACTGCTCCTGATGGGATTGATATAACATTTGTTATGCCACTTTCATGATAAGATAGGGCATCCATTTCGCCCTCACAAATAATCAATTCTTTCTTTTCAGATTTAATAATATCCTCAATAATATCTATGTTATAAAATTGATCAGCACTTCCTTGGCTAGCAAAACCTTTGCCCTCACAACTCCTGATTTTTATAAATGAAATGTTTTCATCTGTGCCATATGGAAAAACAACACAATCTACATCTCCAAGATTAGCGATGTAATTTCTTTTTTGTTTTATGTTGAAGTGTGTGGCAGTCTTTTCACTTATCCCTCTGTTCTTCAAGAAAGACATGGCAGACTTGCCTAAATTTTGCCATGTTTCCTTTGCCCTATCTACCTCAAACATATCTATTACTTTGCTCTCTCTCTTAGAATTATAATTATATTTGACCTCTCCTGATGCAGAGCAGTGCCAACACTGATAAACAATACTATCTGAATTTACTTTAACAGACAAAGTTTTTTGATTTTTCTTTTTACGAATTTGGTTACATGAGGGGCAAATTATTTTGTGTTGCCCATCTCCTAAATAATTAGCTTTCAGTCTTATAATCTCTTCCATTATTATCTCCCTTATAGTTATATAATATATAACTAGTTATATAATATAACTAGTTAGGTATAATAGTTATAACTAGTAGCTTTCACTATCATACGCTTTTATTGTTCTTTTGAGAGTTTCGCCAAGTACTCTAGCATCTAATGGCGTACCCAAAATTATCTCCTTCAGATACAATTTCAGATTTTCATGATTAAGGCAAGCAAATTCGCAACAAATTTCAAAATCAGCAGATCTCATCCAATGAATGATGCTTGCTTTTTTTCTGTGATCCCCAAGATACAAGTCAGAAATCGCTTGGCAAACTACATGTCTCCAAAGGTGTGACTCTGATGTGCGTTCTTGGTCTTTCCCTGTCCAAGCCCCAGTATATATGCTTTTGTTTAACTTGCCTGTCATTCTCGTAAATTTTACCTTGCATACAATCTAAAATTAAACTCTCATCTAAATCAGGTCTTCTTGTTTTGTAAAAGATAATCATCTCTACCATAACATCCTGATTGTAAAGAGTTTCTAATGATGGGCATTGAATGTCAAAATCTTTTACATATTGCAGTGCTTTTTTTGATTTAATAAACAACATTCTACCTTTTACATGCACCAGTTTTCTAGCGTTACTCTTGCTTGCAGGCTCTCCCTCTATAACAAATTTGGTACATTTATTTATAGTTGTTGACATATATTTATCCTTGTTGTATACGTTTTAATAGGAGATAATTTTGAGAATAACAAACAAGACAAACTTGCCACAGTCTTTCTTGGACTTTGCAAGATCAGATAAATATAGCAGAGGTAACGCAGATATCTCTGTGACCTCTTTAATTGATAGTCCAAAAGTAAGAATAATGAAAGAACACTATGACGATCAAATGGAGATCGATGCAGTTGATATGGTGTGGTCATTGTTTGGAACTGCTGTACATTCAATTCTAGAAACCTCTCACGAAAATGCCCCTATAGATCAAACTATTATAACTGAAGAGAGATTATTTACAAATGTAAATGGTTGGAGATTATCAGGTGCAATTGATAGGCAAGAAATTAACAATGGTTTAGTTTCAATATTTGACTACAAGGTTACATCCATGTGGTCTTTAGTCTTTGATAAGATTGAATGGCATAGGCAACTTAACTGCTATGCTTATCTAGTAGAAAAAGTTAAGGGAGTGAAAGTCAAAGATATTAATATCGTTGTGATCGCTAGAGATTGGAATAGAAGAAAAGCAGAGCAAGATCCATCACTACCACAATCCCCAATACAAGTTAAACACATACCTCTGTGGGCTTTTGAAAAAAGAGAAAATTATATAAAAGACAGAATAGAAAAGCATCAAGAAGCACAGATATCTTTTGACATAGGCAATGACTTTGGTCTTTGCACTGACGAAGAGAGATGGAAAAAGAATGACACATATGCAGTAATGAAGAGTGGTCAGAAAAGAGCGTTGAGAGTTTTAAATAGTGAGAAAGAAGCCAAAGAATATATTGATTGGCACAACGAAACTGACAGAGCATATGCAAAGAAATCTAAATTAAATATAGAAATTCGTAGTGGAGAATACACACGATGTAAGGGCAACTATTGTTCAGTTGCTGAATTTTGTAACCAATATAAAGGAGATGGCAATGCCTAAAAAGAAGACACAAGAGCTAATGAAAACTCTTGAAAAAGAGAAGAAGCTGAGAAGAGCAAGAACCAAGAAAGGTCGCTTCGTAGCAGATGATCCAAGCACACCTCATAATGAAGCATATGTTCCAAAAGAACCTAAGACATATGAAGATCACATAAGGGAAGCTACTGCGAAAGCTAGTAAGAAAAAAGATAACCTTATAGTTGCTTTTTTCAAAACTCTTAAATCAATATTGTTTGGTAAAAATTAATGATAATAAAAGACAAATTGACACCCCAGTGTATAGAGGACTTGGAATTAATGAACCAAGTTCAACTGGCTGAACATTTGAAAACATCCTATAGAAATACTCAGAGATTGATTTGCAGAGATGAGAACTTTGGTTATCCAATTAAATATAAAAAAAGATTATATTATCACGCACCTTTAGTGGATTTATATGTCAATAGATATCCGTTTAAGATAAGTGATATAAGGGAAAAAGAAAGGTCAGAAAATCTGCAAAAGATATCTAAGTCTATAGAGGATTACAGAAAATCATTAGAGGAGAACGAAAATGTATAATGATGATTTATGTTACATACCAACAAGAGGTATGTGCGAGATTAATAAAGTTCTAGATAAAGAGTTCTTTGAAGATGATCCTGAGAACATCATCAAACAAGAAATCATAACTTATAAAAAGGATGGCAATAGAATTAAGAAGATCACATTCGAGAGAACTTACATTGCTAACAAGCACACTGATTGTCATAGCACAGAGATATTCTGCACTGGAGTTGATAATGGCACAACTTAATGAAAAATTGAAAAAGTTATTGTCAGAGGTTGGTGAGAAAGTTGACATGAGCGATGACAAAAATAGTGCAGTGTGGAGTTTACCTCAGAATAAAAACGTTCTGATTATAAAACACAAAGCATTAGAAAAGATATCTGCTCATCTTGGTATGTGGTTTGATCCACCTGATGTTCTTGAGAATAGTACAGACAAGAACATTGTGTCTATGTGTGTTCGTGGATATATCGATGATGGCAAAGGCAAGAACTCTGCTTGGTCTATTGGAGAAGTTAGTCCTAAGAATAATACTAACAAGTATCCCTATGCCATAGCAGAGAAGAGAGCTATCGACAGAGTTATCTTAAAATTATTAGGTGTGCATGGAGACATGTACAGTGAAGAAGAAGCTGAAGATTTTAAGACTAACAATGCCAAAGTTGTCAGTGTAGAAAAGCTAGATGCATCAGCATTGGAATTTGTAACAGAAGCAATTAAAGTGTTTCTGCCCTCAAAGAAAACCATAAAAGATGTAGGAGATTTTTACACCTCTAATAAGAAATTACTAGAGCCTATTAAGGATAATCAACCTAATGACTTTGAGCCTATCAAAAAAATGTTTGCTGATAGGATTAAAGAAATAAAAGAAACTCAAAATAAAGGAGAAAATAATGAGTGATAATTTAAGACAGTACCCACCAAGTGGAGCATTGTTTCCAAAAACTGGTGGCAAGATTGACTATAGTGGTCAGATAGATATAAGCGAAGAGGTTTTTGAAGACCTTGTTGCTCAGTACAAAAAGAATAAAAAAGCTATGGAAGAAAATAACTTGTCTTTAGAACAAGTGCCATATCTCAAAGCCAGTCTTGTAGGATGGAGAAAGATGGGCAAGAAAGGTGCATTTTTATCTATAGTTACCAATAAGTATGTAGAGTATAATCCTAGATCCAAATCAGAAGAAACAAAGGTTGAAGAGAAGACAGATGTAAAACCTGATGAAATACCTGACGATCTTAGCGACATAATGTAGAGGTTAAAATGATCGATGAAAAACACAATGATCGAATGTTGTCTCACGAAGATATGGCTGAGTATTTAAACTGTACAAGAAAACATATCTACGATTTAATTTCAGAAGACCCTAACTTCCCAAAGAGTTACAATATTTCTAAAGGTAACAAGCAACATGCAAGAAGATGGTTTAAGAAAGATATTGATGACTGGTTGAGATCAAGGCAAACTGAATAAGAAAGCGATAATTGATATGTTAGAAAAGTTAGTTAAGAAACTTTGGCAAGGCAAGTATGTTTCTGTTAGAGACTACGAAATCAAAAAGGCTATGGCACAAGGTGGCATGGTTATTCGTCACAATGGTCAGTACATGAAGCTGACCACTGACGAGCTTTCTCAATTAAAACCTAATCCAAAAGAGATACAATCTTTTTATAAAGGCACATACAAACTGGTTGATATAGAGTTTGAGCCATACATAAAAGATAAAAATCAATTGGATTTTGAAGACTTGTTGAAAGGAATATAATGTTTAAAGCGATGGCTTTAATATGCAGTGCTTGGATAGCAAACGGAGAAGCTAAACAAGCCTGCTTCACTCACATGTTTGATTGGACTTTTGAAACAAAAAAGGAATGTCAAATTAGGTTGTTACATTATCGAGCAAAAGAAGTGCCACCTTATCACAATATAGTTTTAGGCGAATGCATAAAGGTCAACAAGTTATGAGAAGAGCTAATGAAAGTTGGGAAAGTTACCACTCTAGACTTTGTAAGATTGTGGATGAGAGACAAGCAGAAATGGATGCCTTTATAATTAACTTTAATTACAAAGTTAAGAAGATTAGGAAGGCACACAATATCTTGAATGCTAAAAACAAGGCAAAGAAAAGACAACAAATACAAGAATACAAAAAGATGATGGGATGTAGCAAATGTGGATACAATGAAAATCCTGACATTCTACATTTCCATCACATAGACCCAAGAACAAAAGTTGCCAATATATCTAGGATGGTTGGTAAAAATCATTCTATGAAAAGAATTAAAGAAGAAATCAATAAGTGTAGACTGTTATGCATAACATGTCATCACAAAGAACATGGGATAAAATGAATATGGAAAACGTAGATTACGAAGAACACTATTACGATGTCGAAGATACATACGTTGCTACTGTTAAAAACTTAAAACGCAAAAACTGTTGTGTGTGTAATGGATATTATGAGAGAAAACTAACCAAGAAAGACAAGGATTACTTAGCACAAGTAAGAAAGGAATATGGCATTAAGTTCCACCCTGATGTAAATATTGATGAGTTTCACGCAGCAATTAAAATAAAATAAAAAAAAGTTCACATGCACTTTTGGAGGCTATGATGATTAGATTATGTGAGAGATGCAAGATTGCACTAACAAGATTTGGTGTAAAGATAGATAACTTAAAGTTTATGATAGGTTATCGATGCCCTATGTGTCACACAAAGATGTTTTTTGAAGCAGAAGACGGAGATGATTTAAGTATTAAATCAAGTCCTATATTGGAGAAGAATGATGATTGATGATAAAGATGTAGATAAAGCAGTTCACTGGCTTATAGATAGTGCTGATACTATTGCCACTGCCAAAGCTAATTTGGTTTATATGGAAGCGTATATTAAATCTCTCAAGGCACAGATAATGAAAGAGCATGCTGACATGTCTGTGTCTGCACAAGAAAGAGAAGCCTATTCAGATGACAGAATGAAAGAGCAAATAAAGGCAGTGAGAAATGCTACTTACAATTACGAGAGGTTAAGGTTTAAACGAGAAGCTCAAATGGCGAAGATAGAGACTTGGAGAACCTATCATGCCAACTTGAGATCGATAAAACTGTAGGAGATAATATGTCACATTTAAAACTAAGTTCTAAAGAAATAGAGTTGTTTGTATTGAGTATGAAATTTTATCAAGAAAAACTAAATACAGAACATCCACATTTAGATGCTTATAAATACATGCACCCAGTTGCAAAAGAGAAAAGATATTTAGAAGCAACTATCGGTAAAATGGAAAACGAATTAAAGGTCAGATCAATGAGACCTCATAAAGTAACAACATGAAAGTTTTTATAATAGCAATAGTTATGTGGTGGGGAGATATTAGCAAAATACCATCTACAGATTCAGTAGAAGTTTTAACCTACAATGGTAAGCCTTTATTTTTTAAGACAAGAGAAGAATGTTTTAAACATGTAGATGAAAATCTACAGAATTTAAAAGCATTTGCAAGAGCAACCTACCCAACTGCAAACGCAGTTAAAACTATTTATTGTGTTGAGAAAGAAGGAACTGGTATATGAAAATAGATAATGTAAACAAACCACCCCATTACAATAATGGCGAAGTCGAAGCCATAGATGCAATCAAGTCAGCTTTAGGAGATGGATTTGAGTTCTACCTGCAAGGTAACATTATGAAATATGTTTGGAGATACAGACATAAGAGTAAGTATAGCCATAAAAAGCAGTTAGAAGACCTGCAGAAGGCTCAATGGTATTTGACTAAGTTGATAAAGGAAAAGTCTAAATAACCTCTCAGGAAAGCGTGCACGCTTTTTAAACTATATTAACTTGCTTCTCTTAGTCCTGCTGATCGCATCAACACTAATCCTTGCTTTTGAAAATCGTTAATCTTCTTTCTTATATTTCTAATTAACTGTTTCTTTCTCTCATCTTCGAGTCTAGGATTTCTTTCAATCTTTTTTATTTGTCTGAGCAATCTGTTTCTGGCGTTGTCTATCGCTTTTACTCTGCCATACACTCTCAACTCTTCAGCGTATTTAGATGTTACATCTTTTAATCTTTCTACGTCACCTGCTCGTCTGGCTAAGTCTAGCTCTGCAAAGATCGTGAATAGCTCTTTTCTATTTTCAAGATAAGTTCCAGTGTCTGCAACCTCAGATGGTGTGGCAATAACCTTTCTTGCAAGTGGTATTCTTGGCACTATCTTGCCCTCAAAATCTCCTGCTAGTATTTCAGGAACATCAAAGATCATTGTCTCTCCAGTTCTTAAAATAAATCTTCCTGCACCACCTGTTACATAATCAAACCAAAATTGTATTGTATCAGGAGACATGTCAACAAGACCTGATCTTAATTCATTTCCACCTGTTATATTGTTAATCGCTTGCACAATAGCTTTTGGTATTTCGCCAGTTGTACTCCAGTGACTATGCGAGTCAGGTGTTGGAACTGATGCGAAGGTAGGCGAGTCTTTTGTTATTGGATCGCCTTTGTAATCTTTATTTATATAAAGACTAACAAATGGATCAGCTATTGTAGGAGCGGCAAAGTTTACTAAAGACTCTGTACCACCTAACGGATTTATCATTTCTGTCATAGTAGCGAGAATAGTGTTCGTTGCTTCTCCTGCTGTGTATTCTCCTCTTGCTAATCTACTTAAAGCTCTTCCTGTGTTTACTGCCATGTTTAAGCCATAACCAAGAGGTATCTTTACCATCTTGTCACCACTTCCAGTCAACCAATCTATTGGGAATATAAGGTTATGCTCAAGCTCGTAGGTAGACAACTCATCATAATCTAATATTCCATCTTCATCTTCATCTCCTGAAAGCATTGCATTAACTTGATCTTGTAGTATGCCATACACAATCATGCCTGCCCAAAATTTTCTAACTTTTTTTGATTTTACGGCTGCGTTAAACAATGCCATTGATCCCTGGAGTGAAGCATTATAAAATAAAAACCATGCATTCATTAGAGCCTTTTGCTCTCCACCTTTTGCAAAGTTAACAGTAATATCTCTAGCTGCTTCAGCGGCTCTCTCTAAAGTCATGCCCCTGTTTCTTAACGCTCTAAATGTGGCAACACGAACACCATTCTCAACTGCTGTGTTAGCTTTATCTAGAACATCAAGAAGAGATTTTCCTTTAGATAAAAAAGCATTTTTAACTAAACCTAGCTTTCCCATTCTGCTATTTTCACTAACGCTATCTAGTATCTCTCTTAAATTTTGCACCTGTGTTTCTAAATCACCCATTTGGTTTGTGGCGTTTTGACCACCATATTCTCTGAATAACAAATATTCTTTTGCCCATTCACTATCTTTATCATTCTGATACAAATTTTTTCCTATACCAGCTATCGCAGAACGCACATTAAATATTATCTCTTTTGTTATACCCTTCTCATCATACTGCTGTATGTTAACTCCTGCTGTTTCTAAGTCTCTAAACAAGTTTGGTATAACAAATGATGGATTCCAAGATGTGTTTACGTTAGATAAAAATCTATTTAACTTAGACATAGCTCTGACTAAAGCATTCATGTTAGTAGGAGAATAGTGATGCTTCATGGCTCTAGCTATTCTAGAGTCTCTAACAAATATGTTTATATCTTTTCCATTTTCTCTAACAGAAACTATATGCAAGGCTCTAGTTGTTTTATCTTTTATATTCTTATAATCATCATCTGATAAAACTTCAGCTATGCTTTCCATGTTTTGAGCCAACTCATTGCTCGGTCTATCATCGCCCTCTATAGTATTGTCAACACCACGAATTAAATTTAAGAATGATAACCCTACTTTGTTTCTCTCTGCTAACTCTATTGTCTTTTGATTTTGTGACATTAGTGTCGCAATTAAATGTTCTGCATAAGCCGCATCCTTATAAGGTCTACCTTTAGTTATAGTAGGATCAGGTCTGCCTTTTGCACCAAAGAATGTGCCCATTGTTCTAGGCACTATCGCATCTGCTAGGTCTTCATCTATCTCCTGATCTTGTGATATATCTCCTCTAAGAGGCACATAATACTTAAATCTATTCATAGCCTCCATTTCATCACTTGGAATGAGACCAGCTTTCATTCTTTGATTGGTTGTGTCTTTTGCAATCTTTTGTGCTTGCGTTGCTATACTAGCAAACACACTATTATTCTCTAAACTATTAAACCAATCTAAATATATCTGAGCTTCTGAGTCTGACATAGATGAACCAAGACCTCTGCCTTTTCTTTCTTGCACAAACTCGTTTCTTTCTTTTGCGTGTAAGGCATATAAATATAAATCTGCCAAAGCCAATCTTATATCTGGATATTTTTCTTTATAAACTCTAAAAGCAATAGTTCCTTTTGTTTGCTCTAATCTATCTAAGTCTGCCTGATCTACATTTATTTGTTTTATTAACTCACCCATAGGTTCGTATAAGTTTTCATTAGCTTTAATGCTTAAGTCTTTTACAATACCATGAAAGTTCTTCTCTTTTAGATATGGATCAAGAGCATCCACTATAGACAGTCCATTCTTTCTAAGCTCATCTAACATCTTACCAACAGGTTGGAATGCGTCTTGAAACTGAACTACTATTTTTTCTGCTAATGCTGTAGCCCTGTCTTCAGGAAATATTATCTTCAAGGGCTTTGCTAAAAATGGTGCTAGATTATTATATCTTATATTCTCTTCTTTTTGCACAATCTTTTCGTCAAGTTCTACTGCACCCTCTGGGACTGGGTTCTGCACCTCCAATGCACTAAAAGCTCTATCTTCATTAAAGAATGTCTTTACATAATAAAACGATGCACCCTCTGGTATATTTGGATTTTCAAAAGAACCCACTGGTGGCAATCCACTAG
>TARA_R100001440_G_scaffold23496_1_pt1 | contig 18546 bp, 16 predicted proteins | sample TARA_R100001440 | Tara Oceans TARA_R100001440 (sample SAMEA2622112) | marine metagenome | biome: marine biome (ENVO:00000447); feature: surface water layer (ENVO:00002042); material: "saline water (ENVO:00002010), including plankton (ENVO:xxxxxxxx)" | depth 5 m
TTTAGACGAGTGGCAGAATCTTCAATGGGATGAGGACCACCGCAAGGAAGACGGACGCTTCGAGAACCACCTCGCTGATGCTGCGCTTTACGCATGGCGTGAATGTCGACACTATAGATACGAGGCCCCAGTAGAGGCTCCGAAATACGGCACCCCAGAATACTGGGAGATGATTGAGGAGAAGCATTGGGCGAGCACTGCAAAAAACTTAGACCGCAAAGAATCTGATAGATGGTGGGCTGCGGGAACTTCAATTGAGAGGCTACAATGATTGGCGCAAGCGCATACATGGATCAAAGATTTTGGTGGAACTCTGATGAGGATGAACCACAAGAGCTCATCTATTCACTTTTGGAGAATCTCAAAGAGAGAATCGAGACTAGAGCAGATCATGATGTGTTGCATTTGTCTCTTTTTGAAAACTACTACAACAATGCGCTGAACCCAGTGGGTTACAAAGTTGGGACACTGTTTGACGATGACCGCGTGACTTTCAACGTCATCGCGTCTTGCTGCAACACAGTGACAGCTAAGATTGCCAAAACGAGACCGAGGCCAATCTTTCTCACTAGTGGGGGTGATTACTCTTTACAGAAGAAAGCGAAGCTTCTGACAAAGTTTGTCGACGGCATGTTTTATCAGGTTGACTTGTACAATGTGATGCAACGAGTGTTTCTTGATAGTTGTGTCTTTGGCACGGGTGTTCTCAAAATTTTTCAAGAGGACGACGAGGTAAAGGTTGAGAGAATTTTCCCAAGTGAACTTATTGTTGACGAATACGAAGCTCGCTATGGTGAGCCGCGACAAATGTTTCAACGCAAGGTAATGCCTCGTGAGGTTGTGGCAGGTCTTTATCCCACTCACCGTGAGGAGATTGCAGCGGCACCACCCTGTGATCCAGAAGACCGAAGTTACAATACTGGGGACATGATTGAGGTTATCGAGGCGTGGCACATTCCGTCTGCTGAGGGAGTCGATGATGGGCGTCATGTTATATGTATTGACGGAGCAACTCTTATCGATGAGAAGTATAGCAAAAGCTATTTTCCGTTTGTTGTGCTTCGTTGGTCGCGCCGTATGCTCGGTTATTACGGGCAGGGTCTTGCGGAGCAGCTTCGGGGCATTCAAGCGGAGATTAACCAGCTACTTCTCAACATCCAAGAGCAAATGAACCTGGCAACACCAAAGGTATTCTTGGAGCGCGGGTCTCAGGTTGCAAAAGAACAAATCAACAATCAGATTTGGGGCATTATTGAATACGAAGGACAGCCGCCGCGCTTCTTCGTGCCTCAGACTGTCTCTGGTGAAATCTTTTCGCATCTCGACCGACTCTACAACCGCGCCTATGAGATTTCTGGCATTAGCCAGTTGTCTGCAACAAGCCTAAAACCTGCTGGTTTGGAGTCCGGTGTGGCGCTTCGGGAGTACAGTGATATTGAGACCGAGCGATTTGTGATTGTCGGGCAGGGTTATGAATCAGCGTTCTTGGAAGCAGCGCGTCAAATGATTGATCTAGCCAAAGATGTTTCAGAAGAAGGTAAGACTTACGAAGTTATTTCATACGGAGACAAGGATATAGAGCAGATCAAATGGTCTGATATAAATCTTAGAGAAGACCAGTATCGAATGAAGGTGTATCCAGCGAGCTTGCTTCCGACTACACCAGCCGCACGCTTGCAGACGGTTATCGAAATGTCTCAAGCAGGCTTGATTGATAAAGCAGAGACTCGCAGTCTTCTCGACTTTCCAGACATTGAGCAATTTAACAAGTTGGCAACTGCACCAATGGAAGAGGCAGAGATGTTGGTCGAGGAGATTCTTGAGAAGGGGCGGTACTTTCCACCAGAGCCTTTTTCAAATCTCCAACTTCATCTACAGTATTTTCAGCGGGCTTATATTGAAGCAAAAATCAACGGTGCCCCTGAAGACCGTTTGGATTTGATGCGACGATATATGCAGGAGTGCTTTAAGTTACTTCAGCCGCCAGCTCCACCTGTTGCTGCCATGCCGGGTGGACAACCCCAAGCCGCTGGCGGTCCGCTACCCACCGAACTAACGCCCACGGCAACACCGCCGAGGGAAACTATAAATGAACTGGCAGAAGCAGAATTGCCAGACCCACAAGCAACTGGTGCCGCGCTAGAAGGTGTGCCAGTTTAAAGGAGAGAGCATGTCTGAAGAGGGACAAGTTGCAGAAGCAGAAGTTCAACCAGTACCTGATATGGGAGACGCTTCTGGAGGAGCTGATGGAGGAGCCTCTGGAGGAGATGACGTTTCACATGAAACAACTGGAGCGGATGATAATAACGATGGAGTGGAGAGCAGCGATGCAGGAACTCCCGCCGAGCCAGCGCCCGACCCGTTCTCTCGAAGATTTGCTCAATTAGCTCGCGAACAAAAGAAGTTGCGACAAGAGCGCGACGAAATGAAGCGACTGCAACAAGACCTTGATGCACGCAAAAATACGGTCTCTACCTACGATGACCTACAGAAACTTGCACGTGAGAATCCTTACGAGGTCATGCAAAAGTTAGGGCTAGACTATGAAGCCCTTAGCCGACAAGTCTTACAAGATGGTGAGATCACCCCTGAGCAGAAGATGTCAGGGGAGATGAAGCGTCTTCGTGATGAGATTGATGCCATGAAGGCAGAGCGAGCTGAGCTCACAAAACAACAAGAAGCGAAGAAGTATCAGGACACCTATGCGACCTTTGTTGACGAGATCAAAACTTTCGTGGACAATACAAATGAGTTCGACTTCGTTAAGGCCAACAATGCCTATCATGTTGTCGCTGAAGTTATGCAAGAGCACTACAACAGCACGCAAGAGGTAATGAGCTACGACGACGCGAGCAAAATGGTTGAGGACTATTATGAGGCTGAAGCAGAAAAGTATCTCAAGGTCCCCAAACTAGAGCAACGGCTCAAAGAGCGGTTCGCTCCAGCGAAAACAGAGCCCGAGGCGGGGCAAGCAGACGAGGAAGCCAAGGCTTCTGAGAAAACGCCACCCAAAACTTTAACAAATACCCAGGTGCGACGTGCGCCAGGGGATAAGCCCAAGAAGCTTAGCAAGCAGCAGTCTATCGATGCGCTGGTTGGAAAGTACGGGTCTAGTCTGTTTCGCTCGGAGTAAGTTGAACTTGCTCCGATAAGGAGTGAGTTATGCCAACTTCATTAAATCTCGACAACGTCACCCAGGCGCTCAAGGAGCATTATAAGCCCTTGACCGTCAAAAACATGGTCTACAAGGACAATCCACTGCTTGCTCTCATGCCTAAGTATGAGCGATTCGGCGGTGAGAACATGCCTGTTCCGGTTCAGTATGGTATCGCAAACCGACGCTCTGCTGACTTCGCAACCGGCCAAGGGCTGAATACTGCAACTGAGCTTGCACGATTCGTCCTTACCCGTGTCCGGGACTACTCTTTTGCCAGTATCACCGGCGAAACCATCAAGGCTACTGAGGGCGCAGCGGATGCGTTCTTGAAGTATGCAACTCTTGAGATTGACGGCGCTATCCAGTCGCTTACTCGGTCTCTTGCGGTTGCTATGTACGCAGATGGTTCTGGTCAACTAGGAACCGTTACCGTAGCGGGCACCACCTTGACCATGCAGAAGGTTGATCAAATCACCAACATTGAAGTTGGTATGGAGCTCAACTGTGCAGCCACAGCTACAGGCGCTATTCGCGCAGGTACAACCATGGTTGTTCAATCTGTAGACCGCGACGCAGGAAGCTTTGTCGTGGATAACGCTGGCGCTTGCGCAACTAATGATTTCATCTTTCAACGTGGCGACGCGCAAAACGGCGCAGGAGCACCTAAGAAGATTTCTGGTCTAGAGCGATGGTTGCCATCAACAGCACCTACCGCAGGTGATAGTTTCTTCAGCCAGGACCGAAGTAAAGATGCAACGCGTCTTGCGGGTATTCGATTCCCTGGAGCAAATCAGCCGATTGAAGAGGCGCTTATCTCAGCTGCAAGTCGTCTTGCGCGGGAAGGTGGTTCTCCAAGTCACTGCTTTATGAACTTTGCAAACTTCTCGAACCTTGAGAAGGCGCTTGGCTCTAAGGTTGTTTACGACAAAGTAAGCAGCGACGACGCAGATATTGGCTTTCAGTCACTTACTATCATCGGACCAAAAGGCCCGATTCAGATTGTTGCTGACCAAAACTGCACTCCTGACGTAGCGTATTTGCTTCAGATGGATACCTGGACTCTTAACAGTCTTGGCGATGCACCACACATTCTTGATCTTGATGGCAACCGTATGCTTCGCGAAGCATCTTCGGACGCTTACGAGGTACGAGTTGGTTTCTACGGAAACATTGGCTGCACCGCACCTGGCTACAACGCTCGCGTTACGCTAGCATAAGGAGATTAGTACAATGGCAAGTCAATCATTTTTCGATCTAGAGTGCTCTAACCGCGACGTAAAGGTTGTTGCGGGGCGTATTACTGTCGCCAGCGGCAACACCACTATTGCAAACGGTCTTGGCTTCAGCATCGGCAACTTTTCATCTGGCGTTGCGACAGTCACACTTGATAAGTCATACACTGGGCTTTTGAGCGCCTCTGTAATGCTCGTCAAGGCAACAGCAGGTGATGATAAAATTTTTAGCCTCCAGTCTCATGATGTTTCTAATGCAACCCCTGTTGTAAAACTTCAGTGTTTTGACGTGAGCGGCGGGGCTAACACGAACCCACCTGACGGCGAGGTTCTGTTTACTCTCTATCTCCTGGATGGCGAAGTAAGCTAAGGAGGTAAGCTATGGCTAACAGAAGATTTCAAGACGTTCAGGCTTTGCAGCGTGAAGTCAAAATCATCACGGGAGTTATGGGGGCAAATGTGACCGCCAAACCCCTTGGCGTGGACACAATGGCTATTGTGGCTAACAACTTGGTGATTACACTTGAGGACAAATACAATGATCTGGTTGGCATCAGCGTCATTGCAAAAACCCTCACAAGTGCATTCACACACGTTGATAGTGTGGCTTTTGCAGACAGTAACAAAATCACCATCGATGCGGATGCAAACGTAAACGCGGCAGATGAGTTTTTTATTACCTTGTTCCTTAAGAACACCAGTGTGACCAACTGATGAAGGGCAAAGGCAAAGGGCTTGCGGTCATGATTCTGGAGAAAGCTAAAGGCAAAGATGCTGAAGGCTCTTCAGATGAAGATTATGATAAGGCCATGGAAGATGCGGGGAAGCGCATGATTGATGCGATTAAGGGTGAAGATGGAGGTGCGTTCATCGAAGCCCTAAATGATTATCAAGATATGCGTTAAGGAGTGGGGCAATGGCGACGTTCACAGAAGCTGACTTACGTACTCGTGCGCGTCGCCGCGCGGACATGGAGAATAGCACCTTCGTAACAGATGCAGAGATTCAGGATTATTTAAATTCAAGTATCGCTGAACTGCACGACTTTATGGTCAAAAGCTACGAGGACTATTTTGTCTCTGAGCAAAGCTACAGCATCCCTCTTGCGACCGGGGGTGCTAATTTGCCAGATGACTTCTACAAGGCTCTGGGTGTAGATTATAATTCCGGTGGAATTACGTCTACGCTCAGGGCTTTCTCCTTTACTGAGAGGAATGTTTACAACACTCCTTTTGCCGTAATCGATAGGCTGGCTGAGCCAAAGTATAAGATTGATGGCACAAAGATAAAGATGATACCTGCCAATTCTCAATCCGGCACAATCACTTTGTTTTACGTCCCTACTCCAACTCAATTTTCTACAACGGTTACTGAAGTAGAAAGCATTATACCGGGCTATGAGGAATACGTGGTCGTGGCAACTGCCATCCGCATGTTGATGAAGGAAGAGTCTGATACTTCTGTCCTTGAGCGAGAGAGGCAGCAGTTAGCCAGCAGGATCATCAGAGCTCTGTCACCGCGAGATGCGAGTGGTTCGCACGCTATTCGAGATGTTCGCAAGGGTCGATTTCGAGACGATTTTATTCTTCGCTACTAGGGGTAAGATATGGCGCGAAAGTTTCAAAGCCAATTTCATTTACCTCCTGGCTTACTAGGTCTACAGGGCAACATTCGTCGATTTGCTGACTCTGTTAATGAGAGCGACATAACAGACAGTGTGCTAGTTGAAGATGTCGAATTAAAAACCGGCTCAGACAACGAAGTCGGTCATTCTTTGAAAAGACCAATTAAGGGATATATTGTTGTTCGCAGTAATGCCGACTCCAGAGTATTTGATGGGACGGCAGGGATTGGTACATCTCGTGAGTTTTTCAAGGTAAGATGTTCCGCAGATGTAACCGTAACTTTCTTGGTGTTCTGATGCCCCTTCAAAAACAAAACATATCGTTTCCAATGCTTCAGGGTGTAGACCAGAAATCGTCTGAGCCCTTGTCTGAACCGGGGTCTGTCGAGGACGCTCAAAACGTAGTTTTTACAAAGACTGGTCAGATCAACAAGCGAAAAGGCTTCGACGTATTTAGAAGCGATACAGATACAGTGGGCGACAGGGGTGGTCTTCTCCCTCAGATAGTAGCCGTCACAAAAGTAGGTCGAAGGTTACACAAATTCAAAGACAGTTTGTTGTTCGCTGATGGCCAAATGCTTTACAGCAAAGTCGGCAGCAATGACATGAAACCTGTAGAAGACTTGCTCGACTGCACGTACTCAAACGACATCATGTTCACGCCAAACAATCAAAAGGTTGGTCGTGTCAATTTGATACGGAAGACTGTCAACAGCGTCGATTACGACATCTTTTCATATGTTCAGACTGTACCAACAGGATCATCTGCCACTAGCAAGTATCAGGTTATGATGGCGGTCAAGGAGGTTGCGAGCGGCGCATTCTTTCGACAGCCAACTGTCATTCACGAAGTTACAAGACAAAGCGGTTCCTCTACCTTCTACCAAGAGATATCATCAATGCCCTCTGTGCATATGGTGGAGGACAGCAACAGTAATGTTTACATCGTATTCTCTGACACGAATGTTTCCGGTTCTAATATCGCGATTAAGTTTACCAGGTTTAGTTTTAGCGGAAGTATACCTGCAATCACGTCACCGTCGTTCTTTACACTAAAAGACAATGGCGGCACGAATCTGTCTATTCATGCAAGGGCACCGAGCATCGCTGTAGAGGTAAACTCCGACAACACTGCTATGTATGTCGCGTATTATAAATCGAGCTCAAATACGATTACAGGCAATTGCACGATCTCTCGATATGCGTTTTCAGGTTTTACAGGAACACTGACATCTACCGTAGACTCTGCCGCCTCATCAACAGGCAGTGGTGCAACGGAGATCGATACAAACTGCGAGGGTTATGGTTCTGGGTTGTTCCCTGCCGTAGCGTTGCGCTTTGATCCAGCAGATACCGACTCTGGTTTCCCTCTGATGGTTGCATTTAACCAAGCAACCCCTGGCGGCAAGGGCTCAGCAGAGCAAAAAGTTTTCTTTCGATTCTTTAAAGAGGATGGCACGACGACAAAAGGCGAGATCACAAACGCCAACTTCGCAGAAAAGTACCTAGTAAACGCAACTCAAAGTTACGTTAGCAGTTCTCAGGCGCATGTCTTTTTTACGTTAGCAGACAACGGCACAGATGGCACACCAGCAGAACAAGGCGGTGGCTCTGCCTTTTATAAGGATAGCACAAATAGTTACGGTGGTGTAAAGACCGTCGCAGTCGCGGGAACTATTGCAGCGACAGCAAAAGAAGGGTTCATAACTGTTCGCCCTCTTTTGACAATAAGCGCAACAAACACTCCTGAGTTCGGTTCAGCCAGTCTGTTATACGTAAAGCACCCAGGAAATGGTTCAGGTGGTTCAGGAACAGAAGCAATTACCGTGTCAGTTGTTGAGCCAGGTGCTGGTTTTACGGCTGGCACATCAGAAACAGATTTCAAAACACAAATTGATGCTTTTTTTGGCATTACTCTTGGCGGTTCAAACACCGTCACAATTACAATTGACGAAGACAACGACAATCTTCGATGCAAAAACCATGAGGTTGTTTTTCTTATTTCGGATCGATCAACAACGACAAGCAGCTATGAGTCGATAAGTAAAAATGCATCACTCATCTCTGATAGTTTTAGAGAATTTATAAGCACCGATACGGTATCAGAGGCCACAGGGTTTGGAACAAAGACGTACGTTAACATCTCTAGAACCAATGGCAACGATGGCAACTTTAACTCGTGTAATTATCTTATTGATACATCGGGCAAATTGATTGCATCAGGGGTGCCTGGTCAGTCGTCACTCAATTACACATCTGATTACAGAAGCATCTACCAGAATCACTTTCGTCTCTTCGACGGTGTGGCTAGGGTTTCTGCTCCTGGAAAAACCACCAAGACCGCAGCTCGGTATATCTTTGGCAGCAACATGCTTACTGCCTCCGGGAATACCTATACCGACGCAGAGAACAACAGCGCCCTAGATACGGTGGACACAGACCAATTCTACGCCCTGTCTCGCGTGGAACTCGTTCTCGATACAGATCGCTCTCTACCTGCCGTGGACGTCGGCAATCAGTTGTTGATTGGCGGGGGATCTCTGTTTTCGTTTGATGGAGAAACGCTGGTAGAGAATGGTTTCTATGAGTTCCCGTCGATCCGTAGCCTTGTGGCTATCCCAACGAACTCTGCATCTCGGTTAACCGCATCAAAAACGTACAACTATTCGTTTACGTATGAGTTTATAGATTCCTTCAACAACATTCATGAGTCGGTGACTACGCCTCTGCGACAGATTGACACCACTGCAAGTCTTACCGCCGTCTGTGCTCGTGTTTATGCGTGTGATGCAACCCTCAAGCGTGGTAGCGTCAGAGTGACCATGTACCGAAGCACTCCTGCTGGTGATGGTCCTTTGATTAAAAAGGTGAAAACAGCCGTTCTTGATGCGTCGCAAAGACACTTTACGTTTCTCGACTTCGGTGAAGACCAAGAAGAATTTGATAGAGCTCCGGTCATCTACACCACGGGTGGAGTGCTCGATAACAATCAGCCTGGGTCAATCACAGATATCGTGGAGCACAAAGGCAGAGTCTTTCTCGCTACAACAACTGAATTCATTCGATTCTCAAAGCCCTTGCAGCAGGCGTTTGCGCCAGGGTTTCCTGTCCCTGCCTTTGTCATCGATGTCCCTGGTGATTCATCAAGCGTGACGGGTATCGAATCTAACGTGAATTTTCTCACGGTGTTTACCAGAGACTCTCTCTTTGCTGTTTCAGGAGAGGGGCCTAACGCGGTGGGTCAAGGAGTGTTCAGCCAACCCTCCATCTTGGCAAATGGTCAGGGAGCACTACCCGGCAGCCCTCACTTGTCGCATGCTTTTGGTACATTCTATATCGCTGACCGAGGGGTGTATATCGTCACTCCAAATGGCCAAGTTCAATATGTCGGAGCCCCTGTTGAAGATCTCGTCGATGCAAACACCATTAAGCAGATTACAGTCTTTGATCATGTAAATGAAATTCGCTTTTTAGCAGACGACGGAACTTCTGACGCGGCGTGTTATGTCTACAATACATTCTTTAAGCAGTGGTATCGATGGTCGATTAAGAGCGCCGATGATCCGGTTGATCAAATAAACTACTCAGCGACAGGTGGAAGTGCGGACGACACTCATTACGTGCTCCTCAAGAGCGGTCAGATACGTCGTCAATCAAGCACCCTGTACCAAGACAACTCTGTTAGCTACGATATGGTTGTAACCTTCCGACCTATAGCTGCAAATGGCTTACAGGGAGTTCAGAGGATTTACCGCGTGATGTTCTTGTATGACCACAAGACAACCAGCAGTGGCTCAATGGCGTTTGCTTTTGATTACGACTCTAGTTTTACCGAGACACATAATGTCTCAGAGTTCTTGTCGACCATACCAAACAATATCCGTGCTCATTTAAGCAATCAGAAGTGCAGAGCATTCAAGGCTAAGATGACTGTGACATCTACAGGCGAAGGCATCATCTTGAATGGTCTCGCTATAGAGGTAGGGGCGAAACCAGGAACATTCAAACTACCAGCAACTCAAACTGTGGCACCAACTTAAGAGGCAACTATGGATCCAGAAGCACAACTCATTGCAGCGCAGGCTGCTGAAGAACTGGCAAGACAGCAGGCGACAGGTCCAGTTGATGAGATTCAGCGTGGTCGTATGGCGCAACAGATTCTTCAAGGCGCAGGACAGCAGGCTCAGGCAAGAGAAGCACAACAGCAGCAGGGTAAGTTTGCAAGAGGAAGGCGAGTCGGTGACACTATCGCCGCTGCTCAAAATCAAGCTGATGTAGACAAGTTTAGGCGGCAGACTGACCGTCTATCAAGAGCCGGGCAAGCGGTTGTTGGAGCGGGTAGCGCAGCGTTTGGAATGTATGCAGATGAATTAGCCAAGCAAGAGGCATTGCAAAAAAACTTGGCACTGGCTGAACAAGAGGGCGGTATTGAAGGAGCTATTAAATTCTTAAATCAAAACCCTGAGTTTAATCCTGGGGAGGATACGCTTCAACGATTGTACGCTGGCTCTGAAATGGGACAGGGAGATGCCTTAATTGATGCCGCAATTGCAGAAATTGAAAGAGAAGAAGCTATAGAGGCGATAAAACAACGCAACGAAATAAACAGGGCGGTAAAAGCTCTAGAAGGACAGGCTGATGATTTTGTTAGAATGCAAGCCGCTAAAAAATTAGAACAAGATGTTGCTGATGATATGGCAGCAGCAGAAATGAGACGTGAAGAAAAAGCCTTAGACGCTATGAATGAGGCCATGTTGAGACGAGCGGCTGCCCCTGAAGATGTCGGCGTTTATCAACAGACCGACTTAAGCCCCATGGGGTCTCCTTCGATGTCCTTATCTGAAATTGATCCTCCTATTTATTTTGTTGCGGATAATCCTGGTTTTGAAGCAGCAAGAAATGACGCCTTCGGTGCTCGAATTGGTGGAATAGACCCTATGTTGGCTGAACAAATAAGACTTAGAAGATTCAATCGTGCGGTGGATCAACAACTGCCAATCAGAGAAGAAACTTTGGTAGATAAACTGAGATTGCTAAAAGCACTGGGGTTGTAAGATGATTTACGAAGAGCAAAGGCAGGCTATTCAGGACCGCGCTAGAGAGCAACGCCGTGGACGCATTGGAGAATCACGAGGTCGTCTTACAAGCAGGGCAGAGGATGCTGGTTTGCGTGGTCCTCAGATAGATCAATTTGTCGGCTTAGGTGAAGAGGCGCGTGGTCTTAGGTCAAGAGAACGCAGAAGTCAGGCTGCTCGCGATATTATGCAGCAGCAACGCGAACTCGCCGGTGCTCAGCGCGGCGTAGCGGCAGCGGGCAGGGGACCATTCGCAGGAGCCGGGCAGCAGGCAGCGCAAAGAGCAATTGGCGCAAGTGGCGCTCAAGCAGCGGCTCTAGCAGGAGCGGCTGATCAGGCTCGCATTAGGCAAGCCGATGAGATGATGCAAGACCTGCAAGCGCAGGGAGCCATTCAGCAGTACCAAAGAGAGCAGGCAATGAAGGCCGCCAGAGAAGAGCGCAAGGGTATGCTTGGCAGTTTTCTCGGCAGTGCTACTGGTGCTGTCCTCGGCGGCATAGCAGGTGGTCCTGCGGGTGCTGAAGCAGGCGGACAGTTTGGTGGTCAGTTTGGTCAGATGGTCTCCGATGAGGATATGAAGTCGAATGTTAAAGACGGAAATTCAAGAGCACGCAGCATGCTAGACGCTCTCTCAGCCAAAGAGTACGATATCGATGGAGAGCGCGACTACGGTGTGATGGCGCAAGATATGCCAGAGGATATGGTGTCAGAGGTTAACGGTGTGAAGACCATCCCAGAGGGCTTTGGTAAACTGCTCGCAGGTATGGCAAATCTTAATGACCGTCTCAGAAAGTTAGAGGGTAAGTAATGACGCCAGCAGAAGAAAAACTCTTAATGGAACAAGAAGAGCGTCAAAGAACTAGAGGCGCTGTTAGAAGAATGCTGGCGGCTCCTAAGACAGCCATCTCAGATGCTTTGGGCATAACAGATCCTTCAGATCGACCTAAATTAGATCCACGTCCAACAGACCTTGAAAGATTTATGGGCGGTGAGTTTGGAGTGGCCGAACAGACAGGTCAAGCCGGAATGGGCATGCGCCTTGCGGAAAATCAAAGAATTGCTGCAAGAACTGCCCCAGTGGTCAGAGCGCCGCTTTCGAGCACAGAGGTTCCCGATTTATCTGCCCTGAAAGAGGACGCTGCTGCCGAACAAAAAAAGCAAAACGAGACTCAAGACGATTTTGTAAGCAAATACTTAACGAGGTTTGAGAGAGAGGCACCTACCTTTCAGTCTTACACTCCCAGGGTATTCGGCTTGGACAAGGGAATCGCAAAGGATCGAGACCAAATTCGTGCAGATATTGAGCAAAGACGTGTCGAGATTCAAGACATGGAGGAGACCGATCGTCTTATCAAGTCTCGCGAGGAAAAGGTAAAAGCAGCAGAGAATCTTAGATCTGCCGAGAAGATGATTGAGGACTATAAGCCGACAGACCAAGGCCCTCTCTCAACAACTGGTTCAAAGGTAGCCGCCGCTATCGCTATTGTTTTAGGTGAGGCCGCCAGAGGGTTACGTCGTGGCGAAGGTCGCAATGTAGGAATGGACCTGATCAATCAGGCAATTGACCGAGAAGCCAAACGACAACAAGACGAATACAATCGACTCAAAGACCGTGCTAACTTTGCAAACAACATCTACGCAAGGGCGATTCAAGAGTTTGGAAATGCCGAGTCTGCTTTTGAGACAGCAAAAGCGGCGCTTTGGAATCGAGCTTACCAGACAGCAAGCACTCAGCTTGAGGCTCTGAGGGGTAACGCGGATGCTGACAGGTTTCTAAAAGAGGCTTTGAATAACAAAGAAATTCAAATGGCTAGAAACGTAGCAGCACAAAACAAAGCTACCGCTCAAGCTTTTGCTGCGGGCAGAGGAGGCGTTAGTGAGTCTCTTCAAGCAGCGGCAGGAAAAGCCGCGAGGAACGCAGGCGCTCTTGTTGGCGAATTTAAAGAAGCCAGAGAGATATTAAGTAAAATTGATGGACTCGAACTTCCGACGCAATTGAGATCTATCATTGCATCGGCAGATCAAGGTGGCATTTCAAACACAGCTCTTCGGGCCGTTGGAACAGCAATAGATCCAGACTTTCAAAAGCTTGTTAACTTTTACAATAGAATTAACGCTATTGCCTTTGGCCAGGCGGCAGAGGGACAAGCAGCGTCCTCTATCTCTAACAAGGACGTTGCAATTTTCCGTAACCTTCTGGCTAACCCAATCATTAGCCAAGATGAGATTACTAATTATCTAGGCTATCTTCAGGATAAAGCAAGCGCCAATACAGTTTACAATAGAGTTCTTGCATCGGGTCGAGCGAGCATCCAAGACGCTTTGGATGCCTCTGACGAGTACATGGTTGACCGCCTTGGATACACTAAAGAACCTGATGGCTCTTTCTCAAAAGGCAACTTTGATCAAAATCGCTCTGCTACATTAGCGAGCCAGTTTGGCAATCTTGAAATTAAACAGAGAGTAACTGGTCGATAATGGCAAAGAAGGCACAGGATAAACAAGTCGCTTACTTTGAGGTAGGTGGTAAACCATACGGCGTCCCACTGGACGACGAAGCCACTCTTCGTGCCTTTGTAAACGACCCTAATGCAAAACAGATTAGTCCCTATGAAGTGGATGTCCTAGTCGAAACAGCCAAGATGGAGGAGAGTCCGGTCCTTGGCAGACTTGAGTCATTGGGACGTGGTGTGGTCTCTGGCGCTACCGTGGGCCTTGGTCAACTGGCCATGGATCCTGTTGAGCTTGCAGCATCGAAAGAGGCTTTCCCAGGTGCATTCTATACGGGCGATATCGGCACTGGTATCGCAACCTCTGTTTTGTCTATGGGCAGCCTTGGCAAAGCGAGGCTTGGGATCGAGGCAGCCAAAGCAGCCGGTAAGAGCACTCTGGCCAAAGAGGTGCTGCAAGGGGCTAGAGCTCTATCCAAAGTATCACCCGCAGGTGCAGTAACTCAGGCCGCAGGTGCAGTGGCAAAAGCACCCCTCGCTCTTCAAGGGGCAAACCCTGTCTCTAGTGCAGTGCGCTCTATTACGCCATTTGTCGTTCAAGGCGCAGCAGAAGGCGCAGCGGCAGGCTTCGGTTATGGTGCAGCAGACAAGTACCTTGAGAATCCAAACGCCACCGCAGAAGATATCATGGCGGCAGGCGTCGACTCTGCGACCACGGGGACAGTGGTGGGTGCGGCGATACCGGGTAGCATTGGTGTGGTAAAAACTGTTGGTGCCGGGACGGTTAAGGGTGCCAGCAAGATTGCAAAGTCTATCTATGGCGCAGCAGCAGATAGATACGGAAAAGGTTTCTCGGACTCACTATCCAAATTCATCGCAGCAGAAACTCCAGAGGTTCAAGAGGCACTGGCTCAAGAATTACAAAAGGTAATTCAGTTTGGGCAGGGATTCGATGATCTCAACAGAAGAGTTAAGGCAGTGCAAAAGTCTGCTCAAGTTCTCAAAGAGCAGGGGTTAGAATCCAAAGAGATTCAAAAGCAACTTAAGTCCACCATCGACACCCTTAAGAAGGACATCAAAAAGCTTGATACCAAGGCTGCTTCAGATGCGAACAAAAAGCTTACTGCGCAACTAAATCAAGCAAAGATGAACTCTAAAAATGCGCTAGATGCTGGAGAGTTAGAACTGGTCAAAGAGGCGTCTGTTCCTTTACAAGAAGCCTTTAGCCAGTTTCAAAAGATTCGTAGACGACTAGGCGATACCAGTTCAAAAGTTAAGGGAGCAGAGCGTCGCACAGAAGTGTCTATGATCGACGACGCAATCAACAAACAAATCGATGCTGAAATCGCTGCTGGAAATATCGGCAAACCTTATGAGTTAGCAACCGATATGACAGAGGCAATGCAAAGGTCTATCGATGACTTCAACGAAACCTTGCCTCAAATGCTTAAGGGTACAGAAATTAGGCAGGAGGTGGAAGGTGCCGTAAATGCCATAACGGTGTTAAGAGATGATATCAGGAAGAAATTAGACAGCGGAAAAATTACTGTAGGCGACATTAAAAAGTTTTATCTCAGACAACGTCAGTTGGTGCGAAACCTTAACAAAGTGCCCAATAAATTTAAAGGTGCTCTAGCTGTCGAGGAGAATCTTAAGAATGCAATCATCGGCTCTAAAAATATTTTAGAGCAATTTCACAGAGGCCCTGTCTTTGGGAAAGCTGCCCGACTTGAGGCAGCAAGGTCCACAGCTCTCAACTCTATAAAAAACTTTATTGATCGAACTGACCAATTGAAGAAAGGGGCACAAGTAGAGAAGAGTGCTAAAGGAATTGTTGATTTTATCAATAAATCCACGCAGGGCTTAGATGAGGTTGCAAGAGTCACTCAAGAGATCATGGGCGAGTCTTTCTCTCGAAAGATTATGAAGTCTTTGGGCCTTGCAAAGCAAAGCGCAGAGAAAGCACGAGAGGCTGTTGGAGCCGTAACCGAACTGCGAAAAGCAGCGAACGAGATCAAGACGCTCAAACCGGGACTGGACCCGATCACCCCTCCGCAAATTCCAGGGAGCTCGGCACAGGAGGTCATCTCTAAATCATACGACGACCTAAAAGACGCGCTTCTAAAATCAGTCGATGACTTCAAAGAGGTAACAGACGCGCAAAAGGCTTTAGAAGGCAATCTAAGCATGGCCGAGATTGTTTCTGGTAGACAAGCCCCCGGAGGAAGTTTATTTAATGCTAAGCTTCGTCGTCGAGCTGAAGCAGCAGGTTTGCCAGATGGACAACTTGTTCAAGATGAGAACATCGAACAACTGTTAAAATTTCGCGCTGCTCAATCTGCGGGCGGCATAGACGTTTTAGATGCTGTCGCTGCTGTGGATCTACTTACCGGGTTACCACTTCCCAACTCAGTCAGTGGTGCAATCCTTGGTGTAAACCGAATGCGCGGCAAAAACCTTGGCGCATTGCAGTCTATCTCGCAGGTGGCGCAGGCAGTCCGTAAGACCGACCAAAACATCAATAAGGCAGCAGATTGGGCTCTCAATGCAGCAGTGGAGGGCAAGAAGCCCAGCGAGTTTATTCGTGGCACATCTGTGCTTGGCAAAATCTTAGGCGTTACCATTGGGCAAGCGTATTCACCATCGGAGGGGCAGTGATGGATAAGGAGCTATACAAGAGATCGGTAAACAAGATTAAAGAGCTCAGGGATGATCCAACAAAACTAGAGGCTGCCATGGGGCAGGCTACATCTGAGTCTTTGCCAATCTTTAACGACGCCATGCAGGGCACTGTCACACGGGCCTTCACCTATCTCTCAGAGAAGGTCCCTGAACTCGCACCACAGGCACCTTTTGACTTGTACGAGCCAGAGCCAACACCCGAGCAGATGGAGAACTTTGACGCTGCGGTTCGAGTCATCAATGACCCCATCAACACGTATTTCTACCATCTGGCAACCAACACATTGTCGCCTCAAGTGACAGAGCCATTTCAGGCAATCTACCCAGATCTCTACGCGCGAGTGACAGATGCCGCGATGGAGAAGTTCATAGAGAACCGCAAAGAACTACCCTACGCATCTCGTGTACAAATGGGCTTAGCTTACGGCGCGGGTATGGAATCCACGGTCTCACCCGAGTTCGTGGCAATGAATCAACAATTATACTCATCCCCTGGTCAAGAACAGGGCGGTGGGGTTAACATGACACAGGGAGGAGTGGGCAAACTGGCGAAGTCAGCAGCAGCCTTCGAAACCCCAATGCAAGCGATACAGGAGACCTGACATGGCATTAACAGTTACAGGTAAATCAACACATGTGGGCCAGATTGTTAAGGTCCTCGACTCAGAGTCTGGCGACACTGCCATTAACGAAGCCGCAGGGTCGCCAGCGTTCGAGTTTTTTCACAAGAAAGAACTTACCGTCGCTGTGTTTAATAAAGGCACAGCGCAGATTAGCGATGTAAAGCTTATGCGTATTCTACATGATGGCACTCAGACACAAGAGTCAATCAGCGCAGGTCCATTTACGACAGGCAACGGTGTCACTTTCGCCGTGAGCTACAACGTTCCGAAGTTCCGCATTGAATATACAAAAGCCAGTGGTTCTACTGGTCAGGTGTATATCGAGGTTGAAGGAGGCTACTGATGACTCAGACAATCGTAACCGTACCCGAAGGCGAGGGCGGTGGTGGCGGCGGCAAGATGGGCGAAGGCGACTTTTTCAAGGCCGATGTGTCAGGAAATATCACCATTGATTTCTCTAATGGCTACTATCAAGAGCTGACGATTACAGCCAGCATCACCGCGATTGCGTTCTCTGCGGTTCCGTCCAATGAGGGCCGTTCAGTGGTTGTGGATTTCGTGCAAGGCACTGGTGGTTCTAAGGCAATCGCATTCGGCAGCATCAAGTTTGACTCTGGCATTGCTCCGACACCTAGCACGGCTGCCGCAGACATAGATCGCATTGCCTTTGATGCAGTTAACGACGCAGGCGTGACGACCGTGTTCGGCCACGTCCTCGGCTTGGACATGCAGTAATGGCACCACCGAAGGACATAGCCAGGAGCTATCCCAAGCGCGGCATAACAGCGGATGTAGGTTTTCGGAGTGAGCCTTTTTTTTGCGGTGAAGGATCGTTCAACTCAACGCAAAACGCAGGAAACGCAATTCAGTTTGATCCAGATTTCACATTCACTAATGGTCTGAGTGTCACATATTGGATGTGGCACAATGGCGAAAGTGCGACTCGGTATAATGGGTTCTTTGGTCAAGTGGCATTTGGCAGTATCACCGCAAACTCACTGCGATTTCATAGCAAGCAACTAGGCGCAAGCTACGACGTCGCAAACGCTTTCGAGGCTAGGGTCTGGAATCATGTTTGCTTCACATTAAGTCAAGACGGGACAGCGGTTAAGTGTTATCTTAACGGAGTTGAGCAAACGTTAGGCTCACAACCGGCGTCAGCTCTTACTTTGCCAAGTGGGTCCGGAATAGCCGACGGGGGGATTGCAACTTTTCAAAATGATGCAAGCGCGGGATCTTTGAGCATGGGTGGCTATATGGCGAAATATGCTCTCTACAATGCCGTTTTGACACAAGACCAGGTTCGGCAAATCATGCGAGCGCAAACCTTCGCAGAAGTTAACGCGATTCAGGCTTGCCAATTTTATTTTGAACTTGCCGCAAATAATACCGACTCTACCGGCAATGCTACAACAGTAGAGGATCGCGGTACTGTTACATATGGGGTTACTAAACCTCAACTCCCACACGGTCTCGACTTGGCACGCGGGGCGGCTCAGGCTAGGTGCTTTACGGGCAGGGGGGTGGATTTTGATGGGAGTGCCGACGGTCTCTCATCCACTGCAACGCTAAGTATTAACACAAGTGGCGCAAAAGCAACTTTGGCCTGCTGGGTAAATCCTGATGTATCCACGTCAGGAAACAAGACGATTATCAGTAATACAATTGATACGAACAATAATCAATTTACGATTTATCAGAAT
>TARA_R100001440_G_scaffold32138_2_pt1 | contig 18503 bp, 16 predicted proteins | sample TARA_R100001440 | Tara Oceans TARA_R100001440 (sample SAMEA2622112) | marine metagenome | biome: marine biome (ENVO:00000447); feature: surface water layer (ENVO:00002042); material: "saline water (ENVO:00002010), including plankton (ENVO:xxxxxxxx)" | depth 5 m
AAGTCATAGCAAATCCCCCAGGATTCACAGCCTGTTTGCCGCCCAGACCGGTGAGCCGGTGGAATATACCGCCATTCAGGCGCCGCTGGACGATTTCGAAGGCACGGTTCACCGCTTTTTTGAACGCGGTGGCAAGGGGTTGAATGTGACGGTGCCGTTCAAGGAGCAGGCCTGGAAACTGGCCGAGCAGCTGACCCCCGCCGCCGAGTCTGCGGGCGCCGTGAATACGCTGTTTCGCGATGCCGATGGCAAGCTCTGGGGCGAAAATACGGATGGCACCGGCCTGGTGCGGGACCTCACGGTCAATCACGACGTGACCATAAAAGGCCGCCGGGTGCTGGTGCTCGGTGCCGGCGGTGCGGTGCGGGGTATTCTCGCACCCTTGCTGGCTGCGCAACCGGCTGAAGTGGTGATTGCCAACCGCACCGCCAGCAAGGCTGAAGCCCTGGCCGCCGGATTTGATGCGGGTATTCCGGTGACCGGTTGCGGTTTTGCTGACGTTCACGGCGTATTTGCGCTGATCATCAACGGCACCAGCGCCAGTCTGCAGGGCGATTTGCCGCCGCTGGATCCTGCCATTGTTGACCCTGCGACCGTTGGCTACGACATGATGTACGGCGCCGAGGTTACCCCGTTTAATGGTTGGGTGCTGGACCAGGGCGCCGCCCGGGCGATTGACGGGCTGGGCATGCTGGTGGAGCAGGCGGCCGAGTCCTTTTACTGCTGGCGCGGTGTTCGCCCGCAGACGGTTACGGTGATGGCAGCGTTGAGAGATGGCACCTCTGATACCTGAAGTGACGCTTTGTTACCCTGATATTGCGGTCGATTTCAGGCAGATAGGCTATTCTTTCCGGAGTGTGAGCTTCTGAAACCATAATAAGGCCTTCCATGGATATCCTGACACTTGTCGGATTGATCGCGGGCGTGGCAATTGTAACCGCGGCGATGCTGGCGGATGCCACGATCTCGACCTTTCTCAACCTGCCCGGCCTGGCCATTGTGCTGGGTGGAACAATGGCCGTCACGCTAATCAAATTCCGATTGCGTTCAGTGACCAGCTCCCTGCGGTTGGCGTTATCAACGGTGTTCCGTGAACAAACGGACAAGCCAGTGGCGTTAATCCAGGAAGTGAACAGCCTCGCCAAACTGGTGCGCAAGGAAGGCATTCTCGGTCTCGAATCCCACCAGACCGATAATGAATTCCTCAGCAAAAGCATCAACCTGTGCGTTGATGGTCATCCCCCCGAGTTCATCGAAGAAGCCCTGCTGGAAGATATGCAGCAACGAATGGATCGCTACGACGTTGCCGAGCGGATGTTTCGAGGCATAGGCGACGCGGCGCCTGCCATTGGCATGCTGGGCACACTGGTTGGGCTGGTGCAGATGCTCAACTCGCTGGACGATCCTTCCTCCATCGGCCCGGCCATGGCGATCGCCCTGCTGACCACTCTCTACGGTGCGTTTATTGCCCAGCTCATTGCCCTGCCGCTGGCGGACAAGCTGCAGCTCAAGGCAGAAGACGAGCAGCGCAACATGGCACTGATCGTCACCAGCATCCAGAACATCATGAAGGGTCAGAATCCGCGAGTGATTACCGAGTTGTTGTCTGCCTATATCCCACCGGAGCAGCGCAAGGGTCTGATCCGGGAGCGGGAGACCTGAGGCTATGGCGGCACTGCAGAGTTTGCGACGTTCCAAAAAAAAACAGCCGGCAGGTGCGCCGAACTGGATCGTCACCTTTGCTGACCTGGCTACCCTGCTGCTGACCTTCTTTATCCTGTTATTGTCCTACTCCAAACTGGATGTCGAGAAATACAAGTCGATGGCGGCCTCAATGGCGGGTGCCTTTGGCTCCAGCACCATTGCAGCCGATGCGGTGGGCGGCTCCCCGCTTACTTTGATCGAGAGTGAAACGCCACCACCTGTCGCATCACCAACGCCTGCCCCGATTCCAGCGTCGACGCCGGATCTGATCGATGATTCGCCTCGCGGTGGCGATGACGTCACAACGGTGCCGCAAGGCATTACCCAGCTGGCCAGCAGGCTGATCAGCGAACTGGAAAGCGAAGTCGCAAGCGAAGCCCTCAATGTCAGTTACGATACCCACCGGGTGGTGATCCGCTTTGCCGAGGATGCAACCTTCCAGTCCGGTCGTGCGGAACTGAAACCTGAGATGGGGTCGATCATTGGTCGTGTCGTGGATGTCCTGGCCCAGTGTCAGGGGGATGTGGTGGTTGCCGGCTATACCGACGACCGACCGATAGTCAGTGATCGCTATCGTTCTAATTGGGATCTTTCGGCGGCGCGAGCGGTATCCGTTGTACACGAGCTGGTGCTGAACCGCACCGTACCTGCGGATCGGGTGGTGGCTGCGGGGCGCGCTGAAACCAACCCGCTGGTGCCCAATGATTCACCGGAAAACCGCGCCCGCAACCGACGTGTCGAAATCAGTGTGCGTGATCCCCAATGCAATGGCGCGGATCCAGATTTTCAGCCAATCGAAGTGATGCCCTGAACGAGCTACGGAGTGCAGCATGCGCCTTATGACTGACCTGAAGGCGCTCATGCCCTATTCATATAACACCCGGCGGACAACATCGTTATACTGACGCCCTTTCTCAAAGCCGGCCTCGACCCTGAGTCCTGCGCCAGGCTATGCCGGATTGCGGCAAATAATCACGAACTGAGTTGATGAGGGTAACTATGAGCGGACCGGATAAGCCAAAGGTCATCGGGGAAGAGTGGAGCGACGAGCGGGTCAAGAGCTTCCTGTTCATTACCCCCTATGACAAGAAACTGAACCCGGACTATCAGGTTCTCATTAAAGCCTATCAGGCCATGCGAGCGGGTGACTTCGACCGGTTTCTGGCCTTTTTCACTGAAGCCGGTCGTGACCTGAACGCGCTAGGCACGGATGGCCAGACCATGCTTGATCATGTGTCCGAGCATCGCCGCAGTGGGGATTACCTCGAAGCACTGAAGAAGTATGGCGCCCAATCCGCCGCGACCAGCCAGGCGTAACGCCATCAGCTTTCTGAATGACTGGCGTCGATACGGTACTCGTCTTTCAGCCGAACGTAGTTCGAAGCGGTGTAACTGAAGAAGCTGCGCTCTTTATCACTGAGCGCACGCGCCTGACGGGCCGGGCTGCCGACATACAGGTAGCCTGATTCCAGCGTTTTACCCGGTGGCACCAGACAGCCGGCCCCGACGATCACCTCGTCCTCCACCACTGCGCCATCCATGATAATGGATCCCATGCCCACCAGAACCCGGCTACCAATTGTGCAGCCATGAAGCAGCGCCTTGTGGCCGACCGTTACGTCGTCGCCCAGCGTTAGCGGCCAGCCGTCAGGGTTAAAGTCGCTGGCATGGGTGATGTGCAGTACCGAGCCATCCTGAATACTGCAGCGCGCGCCAATCCGGATCTGGTGCATATCGCCGCGAATGACCGTCAGGGGCCAGACCGAACAGTCATCACCCAAAACCACGTCGCCAATCACCACAGCACTGGGATCAATCCACACCCGATCACCTGTTTTTGGGGTCACCCCCTTGTGAGATCGCAATTGCGCCATTACATAGTTCCTATAGTCTATGACCGTGTTGTTATAAACGGATATAAAAGGCCGTTTAATCTGTTGCGTGTCGCTACCGCGTATTATTGACGGCAATGTGAAGACAAGTATGGCAGGCTCGCCCTGTTTTACGCGACACCTGACACGGTCGAAGATGCAACCAAAGACGCGACTAACCCCATGAGGAGCGCCATGAACAACCCCTTGCTGAGTAATGATTTGCTGCCCCGCTTTGAACACGTGCGGACCGAACACATGGAAACCGCGATAGATCAGATCCTCAGCGATAACCGCATGCAGATCCAGCAGCTCGCGACGCAGGAACAGCCAACCTGGGATACGCTCGTGCAGCCAATGCAGTCACTGGATGACAGGCTCAATAACGCCTGGTCGGTGATTTCGCACCTTAATGGGGTGATGAACAATGACGAGCTGCGCGAAGTCTACAAGCGTTGCCTCGCCAAGCTCACGGAATACGGTACCGAACTGAGCCAGAACTCGACCCTGTGTGATGCCTATAAAAAGGTGTCTGAAGACGATGCTTTCAGCTCGCTGAGCGAAGCCCAGCAAAAAGCCATTCACAATACCCTGCGCGACTTCCATCTGGGCGGCGTTGACTTGCCTGAAGGTCAGAAGCGTCAGTATGCCGACTTGTCCCGTGAGTTGTCCGAGCTCACCAGCCGTTTCAGTGACAATGTACTGGATGCCACCCAGCACTGGTTCAAGCACATCACCGATGCCGAAGAGCTCAAGGGCTTACCGGAATCGGCACTTGATGGCGCTCGCCAGGCTGCCGAGCAGCGTGATCTGGAAGGCTACGTGATCACGCTTGATTTCCCCAGCTTCCACCCCGTCATGACCTACTGTGACAACGCCGCATTGCGCCGCGAAGTCTACGAGGCGTTTGTGACGCGGGCATCGGATGTGGGGCCGGATGGCGGCACCTGGGACAACACCCCGGTGATGGCCGAAATTCTCAAGCGCCGGCACCAGATGGCCCAGTTGCTGGGTTTTGAAAACTACGCCGAACGTTCGCTGGCCACCAAGATGGCCCGCAGTCCGGCCGAAGTCATGGCATTTCTGGAAGAGTTGGCGCAAAAATCCCGGCCCATGGCCGAGCAGGAATTTGCCGACCTGAAAGCCTTTGCGAAGGAACACAGTGGTGTCGGTACGCTGGAAGCCTGGGACATTGGCTACTACAGCGAGAAAATGAGCCAGGACCGTTACGATATTTCACCGGAAACCCTGCGTCCCTGGTTCCCGGTAAACCGTGTAGTTGACGGCCTGTTCGCGGTCACCGAACGTTTGTTCGACCTGAACATCGAGCAGGTGGAGGACGCTGAAACCTGGCACCGTGACGTCAAGGCTTACCGTATCAGCCGCAGCGGCGAAGCGATTGCTTACTTCTACCTTGACCTGTTCGCCCGCAAAGGCAAGCGTGGTGGTGCCTGGATGGCCGATTGCCGGGTGCGCTGGCGTAACCTGCGGGGCACGCTCCAGTTGCCGGTAGCGTTTCTGACCTGCAACTTCACTCCGCCCGTGGGTGACAAACCCGCTCTGTTGACTCATGACGAGGTCACCACCTTGTTCCACGAATTCGGTCATGGCCTGCATCACATGCTGACCAAGGTCGAAGTCGCGGACGTGTCCGGTATCAACGGCGTGGCCTGGGATGCAGTCGAGCTGCCCAGCCAGTTCCTTGAAAACTGGTGCTGGAACCCCGAATCACTGAACCTGATCGCCCGGCACTACGAGACGGGCGAGCCGCTGCCGCAGGATTTGCTGGACAAGCTTTTGGCAGCAAAGAACTTCCAGGCCGGTATGCAGATGGTGCGTCAGCTGGAGTTCTCGATCTTCGACTTCAGGCTGCATTCGGAGTTCAAGCCGGTCAGCCCGGTGAACCCGCTGGATATGCACCGCGAGGTACGGTCTGAAATCGCGGTCACCGAGACGCCGGAGTTCAACCGTTTCCCGAACGCCTTCTCGCACATCTTTGCGGGTGGATACGCGGCCGGTTACTACAGCTACAAGTGGGCTGAAGTGCTGGCGGCCGATGCCTTCTCGCTGTTCGAAGAGCATGGCATCTTCGATCCGGAGACGGGCCGTTCTTTCCTGGAGAATATTCTCGAGCGCGGTGGTTCGCAGGAACCGATGGAGCTGTTCAAGGCATTCCGTGGCCGTGAGCCTGCTGTCGACGCCCTGTTACGGCAGTGCGGGATCGTCACCCAAGCCGCCTGATCGGCAACTTGATAAGGCGGTAGCACAACCAACCGTGCTGCCGTCACTGAACTGGAGAAATGATGGGCAGGCCCAAGCGATTTATAGCCGGCGCCGTGTGTCCCCGCTGCGGCGAGATGGACAAAATCATGATGTATTCGACGGACGAAGGACAGTTCCGCGAATGCGTTGCCTGCGGGTTTGAGGACAAGCAGTCGGAAGAGAGCGACACGTCGGGTGAACTCACCACCCGCGTCAACCAGCGCAAAAACGAAGACGACCACACGGTGAAACAGGTGGTGTTTTTCAAATCCGCCGCAGATGATGACGAGGAGTCTTCGGACTGAGCGAAACTCAATATAGCGGAAGCTTCGGCGGGGACAGCAAAAGGTCTTCGCGTCCAGCCTTTGTAGCCGAAGCTTCAGCTTTGGTGGAGCCGCAAGGCTCCTGAATTGCGATTCTAGACACTTGGTACCGGCAGCCCTGCGTGCTGCTCGAAAGCTGAAGCTTCCGCTACATTTTCCATCCACACCGCAGGGTTTTCTGCGTTAGCCGCAATCGCCGTTACAGCACCATCGCTGCAATCCAGCCAAACACCAGCAGTGGCAGGTTGTAGTGCAGGAAAGTCGGCACCACCGTATCCCAGATATGGTTGTGCTGGCCGTCAGCATTCAGACCTGCGGTCGGCCCAAGCGTGGAGTCGGAGGCCGGTGAGCCGGCGTCGCCCAGAGCACCTGCGGTGCCAACCAACGCAATAATTGCCAGTGGGCTGAAGCCCAGTTGCAGTGCCAGCGGCACGTAGATGGCCGCGATAATGGGTATGGTCGAGAACGACGAGCCTATCCCCATGGTAATCAGCAGCCCCACCACCAGCATCAACAGCGCAGCCAGTGCCTGGCTGTCGCCGATAGCACCAACCGAACTCTCCACCAGCGAGCGGATGTCACCGGTTTCCCGCATCACTTCGGCAAAGCCGGAGGCGGCAATCATGATAAAGCCGATCATCGCCAGCATCTTCATGCCTTCAGTGAACAGGTCATCGGCTTCTTTCCACTTCACAACGCCGGAGACATTGAACAACACAAAGCCGGCCAGCGCACCGAGAATCATCGAGTCCAGGGTCAGTTGGACGACGAAGGCAACGACGATCGCCGCCAGTGCCATGATCAGTGTCCACTTGGTGTAGCGGATGTCGACGCGCTCTGTGCTCTCAATGACGCTCAGATCATATTCCCGCTCGCCGCGGTAACTGAAAAACACCGCAATCAACAGGCCGGTGAGCATGCCCAGCGCCGGCAGCGCCATGGCTTGCATCACGTGCAGCCCTTCAACACTGACCCCGTTGGTCTCAATTTTGGCCAGCAGGATCTCGTGCAGGTAAATCCCGCCAAAGCCGATCGGCAGAAACATGTAGGGCGTGATCAGGCCGAAGGTCAGCACACAGGCCACCAGCCGACGGTCCAGCTTCAGCCGCGCCATGACATAAAGCAGTGGCGGCACAACCAGCGGAATAAACGCAATGTGGATGGGCAGCACGTTCTGGGAGGAAATGGCGATTGCCAGCAACAGACCGATCATCATGAACTTGATGGCTGTGCTACTGCCGCCGGCGCTGTCCTGGCGCCCGACAATGGCCAGCGCCTTGTCGGCCAGCGCGTGGGCCAGGCCGGATTTGCCGATAGCAACGGCGAAGGCACCGAGAGTGGCATATGACAGTGCCACCGTGGCGCCGCCACCGAGGCCGTTGTTAAATGCCGCGATGGTTTCATCCAGCGAGAGACCACTGATCAGGCCGCCGGCCACCGCGCCGATGATCAGTGACACAACGACGTGGATACGACAAAGACTGAGAATCAACATGATGCCAACGGCGGCAACAACAGCGTTCATAGCGCACTCCGGAGTATTCTGGGGGTCGGAAAAGCGCGCTAATGTGCAGTAAATGGCCAGCGGAGTCAAAACGAAAGCCGGGAACCCCGGTAAGTTACTGAATTCCGGTCATGCCGGCTGGCTGCGGGGTGGGGTCAGTCGTCGATAAAGCTGAATCGGGGAACGGTTTCGCCGGCTACTTCGACGGTTTCGCGGAACATCTCAAGCGGCCTTACCCACAAGCTGTAATCACCATAGAGACACCGGTAGACCACCATTTTCTCTTCGGTTTCACTGTGACGGGCAACGCCAATCACTTCGTAGTCTTTGCCTTTGTAATGCCGGTAGCGACCGGGCTTTACGGGTTGGGCCATCAGGGAGTCTCCTTTTGCGGCTCAAACGCCGGGATGCAGGACAGTGTAGTTGCCGTTTGCCTGACATGCCGGCGCAGTGATGCATTCCGGCAGGTCAGGCTGTCAGATCAGGAGTGGAGTTTGTAGCGGCCCGGCCCGAGGAAAACTGCGGCCAGCGCAATAAACAGGAAGAAGCCTTGCAGCTCCAGCGCCCAACCGCCATTACCCGACAGCGACATCAGCTGATTGGCGTGCACCAGGGCGATGGCGACCACCATGTTGACCACCACAATTAGCGCTCCGATTTTGGTCTGGTAGCCCAGAATCAGCATCAGCGGCGCGATGACTTCGCCAATGTAGACACCGTAGGCCAGCACTGCGGGCAGGCCGTGGCTCACCAGTTGTGACTCAATGAAGCCAATGCCATTGAACAGCTTTGAGATTCCGTGGAATAACAGCAGGCCACCCAGCGTCAGGCGGACGATCAGTTTGCCAAGGTCGGCGTTTTCCAGCATGGCGAGATTCCTTTGGTAGTGGTTTTGCAGATGGCCCGAGAGCTTAGCGATTCTGACGGCCGGGTCAATTAATCTGATGCCGGGCGAGCGTCACGCGGCTGCCAATCAATGGCCCACGATGTCACCATGCATCGGCACCAACAGCGATAGCAGCTCATTTTGGGCACCCACCGGAATATCATTCTTTTCCATCGACAGAATCAGGTCCTCGACCAGTGCGTTGAACCCGGTTTCCGAGATATCGAGACCGGTATGGGCCTCACGCATATCCCGACCGGTGTAGGCACAGGGCCCGCCGCTGATATTGCAGACCTGGTCCGTCAGATGCTGATGTAACTGGGCAATGTCGACGCCCTTGAACTGTTTGGCGATGCGGGGGTCATCCACAATGCGGTACAGCATGTCTTCGACAATGGTTGCGATTCCCTGTCGTTCTCCAAGCGCTTCATACAGGCTGGCCTTTTCTGCGGCGGGTGCGGGGTGATAACCGATCAGCAGTGCGAACAGCATCACGAGCATTGAAAGTGTCCTCATCGTTAAAAGCTGCCCTGTATTGAAAGGTAGGCTCCCTGTTGGTCATCAAGGCCGGCGACGCTGCCGAGATTTACCCAGGCCGCTGTCACCGACAGGCTGCGGCTGGGTACCCAGGCAACAAAGACGTCGTACCAGTCGTCTTCTTCTGCGAATCCCAGATTGTCCGGCTTCTGGCGGTATTCGACACCTGCCAGCCAGCTGCGGTTGAAAAACAGGCCGGCACTGCCTTCGAAGACGGCCTCGTAGCTGTTATTTCGATCACCACCGAAGCCCAGTAGCCCGCCCTGGTTGGCCTTGGTGCCGCGAACCAGGCCATTCACCAGAATATTGCGGTCGAAAAGAGCGGACAGAAAAACCTTCGATCCGGCCAGGTAGACATCGGTGCCGCTATCATCTTTGGCACCGACAGCGGAAGGCACGTCAAAGGTGCGGTTGCGTTTGTGCTGAATCCCCAGCGACCATTGGCCGAAGCGGTTGTAGAGCACGTCACCGTAGAGGCGAATCTTGGCGCTGAAAATGTCCTGCTGCAGGTCATCCTGATTCAGCGCAGCGCCCAGCGTGTCCAGGTCGAGTGTCTGGCGGGCGACGCTCAGTTCGATCCGGTTGTGATAGTTCAGCGATGCCGCCATCACGTCCAGAGTGTAGTCGTCGACCGGTGCATGAGACAGCGCGACCGAGCCGCCCCATTCGGTATCGCTGGCATAGCCGCTGAGCACTGCCATCGGGACCAGTCCACCGCCGGCACTGCCTTCTATTGTGGTGACGCCGCCGGTGGCCCATAACCTGCTGCCCGGCTCTGCCTGTGCGGCCATGCTACTCATCAGCAGCAGTGTCGATATCGCCAACCGAGTTTTCAATGCGCATGCTCCATCATGTTCAAGGCCATCATCAAAGTGGACTGACGGTGCCAGTCGGTTTTACTGGATCAGCGGCGCTGCGGCCAGCAACCCGCCAGACTTTTGCTGGAACTCGACATGCCAGTCCACCAGACCCTCGGGTGACATGGGGCGGCCGAGAAAATAGCCCTGCGCCATTTCACAGCCCCAGCTTTGCAAGAGTCGCCAGCTGTCTTCGTTTTCAATGCCCTCGGCAACCACTGTCAGACCGAGGCCGTGGGCCATATCCACTGTCGATTTGACGATTAGTTGATCCTGGGGCGTTGAGTCCAGCTTCATTACAAATGACTTGTCGATCTTGAGTTCCTGCACCGGCAATTGGCGCATCTGCGCCAGCGATGAATCGCCGGTACCAAAATCATCTACAGACAGCTTAGCTCCCAACTGGCGCAAGCGCTCAAGTGTTCGGGCGGATGCCTGCATATCGACCATGGCGGCGGTTTCTGTAATTTCGAATGTCAGCATGTTGAGCGGCCGTGGCCAGTCAGCAAAAATGGTGCTGATCAGCGCCGGCAGGTTGGCATTGGTCAGGTCTAGTGTGGACAGGTTGATGGCCACGCCGATTCTGGGCATGCCCCGGCCATACCACTCGCGGCCGTCGCGTTCGACGCTGCGAATGATGTAGTCCGTTAATTGGTGGATCTGTCCGGAACGCTCCGCCAGCTGGATAAATTCTTCCGGATTCAGAAAGCCCAGCTCCGGGTGTTGCCAGCGCACCAGCGCCTCGACCTGGGTCAGGGTTGCGGTATCGAAGCGAATCTTCGGCTGATACACCATCCGGATTTCCCGGTTGGCCATCGCCGGCTGCAGGTCGCGAATGATCCGCAGTTCGCGTAAGTGGTGTTCTTCGCCGCCCTCCAGGTAGGTTGCTGTGCGGGTTTCGTGCTTGCGGGCACGCTCAAGGGTGAGGCTGGTGCGCCGTCGTACGTCATCGACGGTGTGAGCGTGCTTCGGCAGCTCCAGTAATGCGGCAGCGAGCTCAACGGAAACCGGCGTATCCTTGATCGTGACGGCGCTCTCGAGCGCGGCGCGCAACTTGGCAAGGGTCTCGCGAATGGTTGTTTCGTCTGTGTCAGGGGCCGCCACCATGAACTCGTTACCCCCTGTCCGGGCGAGCATCTGGTGAGGCGGCAAAGTGCCGCGCAAGCGCAGCCCGGAGGCAATCAACACATTGTCGCCGAACTCGAACCCCAGCGTTTCGCTGATTTCCTTGAGACCCGTGATACTTAGCGTGAGCAACCAGCCCTGCTGGTTATTGGCGAGCTGCTGCCTGACCTGTCGCTCCATTGCCCGGCGATTGGGTAGCCCGGTGAGGGAATCGTGGTTGGCGTCGTGGCGGATCCGGTGCTCCCGGTGGCTTATGCGTTGCTGCATCGAGACCAGCGACTGCTCCAGTGTTTTCAGCTCGCCCCGTGTACGGATACCGGGGGGCGCTGCCGCTTTACCATCACCGATGGAGCCGGCGAAACCGGCCAGCTCCAGTACCGGCCGGCCCAGTGCACGGGCCAGAGCCAAGGCGATCAGACCAGCCACCGTCAGAGCGCCGATGACCACCCACAACAGATCAAACGCCAGTCGATAGTAGGCCGACAGCGCCGTCTGTCGATCGAGCAACAGTAGCGCCTGAACCGGCGTCGTATCCTGGCCCCCAAGCTGCGCGATGCGAATGAAATAGCGTTGGTTACCGATCATGCCGGTGGTGGCGGGCATGACGTCTGCAGACCCCATAGCCTGCTCGAGCGTAACAGTATGGCCGTATATTGAAGGTGCGCCGGTGCCATTGCTGGTAGATCGGAAAATAACATCGACGCCGGTGAGGCGGCTGATGGTTTCGGCGAAGCGATCATCGAGCGACTGCCCCATCACCAGCCAGGCCCTCAGCCCCGGCGCTTGAACCGGCACCATCAAGGCCTGGAAGGCCTGATCATTCCAGTTTATCAGTGCGGTGGCGGCGCCGGTGCGGTTGGCTTCTTCCATCAATTGAGGAAACGGCAGCGCGCTGCCCGGTGGCAGCCCCTGCAGATTAGCCAAAATATGGCCGTTGCGGTCGGTGACGATAGCCAGCGGTGAGTTGAAACGTTGGCTATGGTTCTCCAGCATGCTGCGCATGGTGGGTTCGTCCTGGGTCGCAATGGCCGACTTGAAGCCGAAATCCTCAACCAGCACATTCAGTGAAGTAAACAGAATCGCGGCGCGGCGAGCCAATACTTCCTGAACAACGTCCCCTGCCACATTGAGGCGTTCGTGGGCGCGGCTTTCCTCTTCCTGAAAAGCAGACACCATAAACGCAGCCGCAATACTGAAACTGGTGCCCAGCACCAGCGCCAGCATGGCCGTCAACAGACGGCCGCGAAATCCGACCCGACGCCCTGCAATCATTGAGCGTTAAACCGCTTCTGCAAGTCGGAGAACGGATTCTTGCTGGCGGCAGGTGCGGTCACGTCAAGCGCAATCGTGGCAGCGGTCTGGTCTGCAGGCTCGATACTGATGGTTTTCATGGTGCGGTTGTCGGTCATCGTCTCGTGCCAGACCTGAATTGTGCCAGAGTCTGACAGGCTTACCTCCGCCTGCCCGTCATCGCCGGTGACAGCGGTTTGGGCTGCATCGGTGACGACAATAAAGGCTCGCATCTGGTCGTGAATGTTGCAGCCAAGTTCGACGACACCGGTTTTATCGAATAGCACCGGAGCCTCCGGTCGGTCGGCGAACAGTTCCAGATTGAAGGGTTTCGCCGGTGAGAACGAGTAAACGTGATGCTGGGTGTTGTCGTGGTTGGGAAAATCGACCGAAGTGCCCTTTGGAATGGTCACCAGGTGTGGCACAAACTGACGGTTCTCCTGGGCTACTGCAACCGGCTCCGTCAAGGGGGGCTGGAGTGTCTCGCCAGCGACAGCCACGACTGCATTGGCCAGCGGCTCGCCAGTGGCTGCGTCGGTGACTGTCAGCGTAATCGCCTGTGTGACGCCGGAAGCTCCTGTGAATAGCAGCAGTGCCAGCGTGGCGCGCAGGCGGATTGAGTGCGGTGCAGAAAACAGGCTTGTCATAAATGGCTGCTCGAAATACGGGTTGAAGGCTGCACGGCGCTGTCAGTATCCGTTATTGCCTGCGTTGCGGTTAAATCAGCCTGAAACAGTCCATGTTTTCTATTTACATAGCATTTGAACATTATACGTAGTGTGGTTCTGTATCAGTCCTGTTGTTTTTATAGACTTTTACATTAGTGTCCGGCCTCTACAAATCACTTGTTAAAGACCGGAGTTGAGCGAAAAGCGGATCTGGTTTCTCACCAGCAGTTTTTGCCAGTATTCACGCATCCAGTCCCATGCGGCGTCTCTTGCTTTGTCGACAAATGGCGACAAGTTGAGTTCGTAGTAATCCGGCGAGCCGGCGATCTGAATGACCGTGATGGCAATGGATTGGTCCAGTTCGTTGGCAAAAGGCTCCCCCACCAGATGGTGGGCCAGCAGGTTGGCCTGCGTGGCCTTCATATCCACCAGTTCGCTGTTACGGAAACTGTGATTGTTCTCGTACATGTCTTCCATCAGCCGATGGCACAGGTACGCCTTGATCAGTAGCCCGTCCAGCCCGTCATACTGGCTCAGTAGCACAGAGGGCTGGGTGAAATAATGGATAGCAGCGGCTATGAAAGGCGCGAACAGCGCCTCGGCGCCGGCTTCTTTGGCGCAGGTTTCAACACAGTCGATCAATCGCGGTGCCATTTCGATATATTCCACCGCGAACTGGAACAGGCAGGTTGCCGGTTCGCCTCCGGTGACGGAAATACTATCGGGCAGGTTTTGGGCACGATCGTCCATCTGCTTCAGGAAGACCCCTGAACGGGCTTCCTGTCGGCGGGCCTGCTCAACAATGTGAAGGACAGCTGACGGTGTCATCTTTGAAACTGCTCGTACCGTTCCAGAATAAGGTTGCAAGACGCCTCCCAACTTCGTGCAGGCGGGATATAGCGGCGCCTGATAACCCATAGAGACTCGAAACCATGACTACAGAAATCAATTTCAGTGTAGTTGAGAATTTCGGCCGGCGAGGCAAAGGTCCCGTCTCTAATTGTTAAGTCTGGTTAATTCCGGTAGTGGGATTGCTCCGGGTGAACCAGCGATCGTGACGGCTGTGGCGGAAGAACAGCCAGCCCATGCCGGCTGCCCGGGCCAGCATCAGGCTCAGCATCGCAAACCAGAGCCCATGATTGCCCCAGCTCTGGGTGAGCCACCAGACGGGCAAAAACACGCCGATGGTGGCAAGCAGCATGGTGTTCTGCATGTCGCGGGTGCGGGTGGCGCCAATAAAGATGCCATCCAGCAGAAAGCCCCAGACGGCTGCGAACGGCATGGCCCAGATCCAGGGTATATAGACCTTGGCGGTGACAACCACCTCCGGAATGCTGGTCAACAGGCTGATGATCAGGTCGCCACCGACGACGAAAATAAAGGTGAACAGCAATGCCCCCCATAACGACCAGCGCAGTGCTGTTCGGCAGACCTCGCCAAACTGCTCCCGGTGTCTCTGACCAATGGCTTCGCCCACCAGGGCTTCAGCCGCGTTGGCAAAGCCATCCAGGCCATTGGATATCAGCATCAGAAACGTAATCAGCACCGCATTGGCGGCCAGCACGGTGTCACCCTGCTGGGCTCCCTGAGCCGTGAAGAAGGCAATTGATAGTAGCAGGAGCACCGTGCGCACCAGGATGTATCGGTTGACCTGCAGGATTGCGAGGTAGTCGGCTATCACGCCCAGAAGCTGGCGATCAAAGCGCAGGTCGAGTGGCCGTCTGCGCCACACCAGCCAGAGCCCCAGGCCGGTAGCGGAGTATTCAGCCATCACTGTTGCCACGGCAACCCCCTGACTGTTCCAGCCCCAGACGGTAACAAACAGAATATCGAGCACCATGTTAAGACTGTTGGCCAGTATCAGCATCAACATGGGACCGCGAGGATACTGGGTGCCAATCAGCCAACCCACCAATGTGTACTGACAGAGCACCGCCGGCGCGCTCCAGATTCGAATACTGGCGTATTCGCTCGCCAATCGGGTGACATCCTCACTTGCGCCCATCAGGCTCAGACCAATTCGGATCAACGGCTGTTGCAGCAGGATAAGGCCCAGGCCAATAGCGGTGGCCATCAGCAGTGAACGCACCAGCAAAGCACTCTGGGCGAAAGCATCACGGCGTCCGAATGCCTGTGCCGCAAGGCCGGTGGTGCCCATCCGCATGAAGCCGAAGGTCCAGTAAAGAATACTGAACAGGTTACCGCCTATCGCCACTGCGCCCAGGTATTCGGGACTTTCAAGATGGCCCAGCACAGCGGTGTCCACCAGACCGAGCAGCGGCACGGTAATGTTGGTCAGCATCAGGGGCCAGGCCAGTTGCCAGAGCCGGTAGTCCAGTGCGTTAATCCGCAAAACACGAGCCTCTAATTAGTTGGTTATGCTAACCGGGAATAAAACGATATTTTTAATGCGTCTAAATTTTAAGCAATCTTTTGAGACTTTTCTCAACCTCTGTCTATACTGACCCTTGGAGTCATCGAATAAGTCCTGAAGTATCGTTAGCTTACAGGATCTTCGCTGACTTCTTATCCGTGAAAAGACTTCCAGCTCCATGTTGTGCGTACGTGCGAGGTCGCGCAAACCGGAGGGCAAGGGAAGCAACGCTTCCCACAGGAAGTGTCACGCAGAACATGCAGGCCGCCCACGCAGGCAAGGTCGTGTATCGTGTGCCCAAAGCTCACGGACACGGCTTCAGGCGAGGTCGTGTCGACGACAAGAACAAACTCTGTGGAGACACGGTATGCGCAAGAAGGCATTGCGAGTCGGTTCCCTGATGGCCGGACTCACGCTGTCTCAGTTGGCTCTGGCCGACTGGGAAGTCAACATGACCCCCGGGGTCACCGGCGTAAGCCGCGATATTTTTGGTCTTCATATGACCATCTTCTGGATCTGCGTTGCCATCGGCATCGTGGTATTCGGGGTGATGTTCTGGTCGATCTTTGCCCACCGAAAATCCAGAGGCTACAAGCCCGCCAATTTCCATGAGCATACCTGGGTGGAAATTCTCTGGACCATTATTCCGCTTGCCATATTGGTTGTCATGGCGATTCCGGCCACCATCACGCTGCTTGATATGTACAACACCGATGAGTCGGAAGTGGATATCAAGGTCACCGGTTATCAGTGGAAGTGGCGTTACGATTTCATCAACGAAGAGTTTGGCTATTTCTCGACACTGTCGACCCCGCGTGACGAAATCTATAACCGTGCCGAGAAGAACGAAAACTACCTGCTTGAAGTGGATAAGCCGCTGGTACTGCCTGTTGGCAGAAAAGTGCGTTTCCTGATGACCGCCAACGACGTCATCCATTCCTGGTGGGTGCCGGCGCTGGGTGTCAAGAAAGACGCGATTCCCGGCTTTATCAATGAGACCTGGACCCGTATCGACGAGCCCGGTATTTACCGCGGCCAGTGCACGGAGCTGTGCGGTAAGGATCACGGCTTCATGCCGATTGTGGTGAAAGCGGTGCCGCAGGACGAATACGACGAGTGGGTGGCCGAGCAGGTCGCGATGGCCGAAAAGGAACGGGAGCTCACCAGCAAGGACTGGACACTTGAAGAGCTGATGGCGCGTGGCGAAAAAGCTTACGACACCACTTGTGCCGCCTGTCACCAGCAGGACGGTTCCGGTTCACCGCCGGCATTCCCGGCTCTCAAGGGCAGCGCTGTGGCCACCGGACCGGTTGATCATCACATGGACATCGTCGTCCATGGTGTCTCCGGCACAGCAATGCAGGCTTTCGGAAAGCAGCTGAGCGAAGTGGATCTGGCGGCAATCATCACCTACGAGCGGAATGCCTGGGGTAATGACACTGGCGAAATGGTGACGCCCAAGCAGATTCTCGATTACAAAAACGCGCAGCAGTAACCGGCAGTGTGGATAGCAATTGAATCAGGAGGCCACAGACAGAACCGGTTTCTGTTTGTGGTCCGGACGACATTAAACGCCAAGAATAACAACAGGCGGCTTACGGGGGTTCACCATGAGTGCGGTCATTGATACCCACGATCACAGTCACGACCAGGACCATCACCACGGTCCGGCGAAGGGCTTCAAGCGTTGGTTGCTGACAACCAACCACAAAGATATCGGGACCATGTACCTGATATTCAGTTTCACCATGTTCCTGCTGGGCGGCACCATGGCGATGGTGATCCGGGCCGAGCTGTTTCAGCCCGGGCTGCAGATTGTCGAGCCGGCCTTCTTTAACCAGATGACCACCATGCACGGCCTGATCATGGTGTTTGGTGCGGTGATGCCGGCCTTCGTTGGCCTGGCCAACTGGATGATTCCGCTGATGATTGGTGCGCCCGACATGGCGCTGCCGCGAATGAACAACTGGAGCTTCTGGATTCTGCCGGCCGCGTTTGCGCTGCTGGTCTCAACCCTGTTCATGTCAGGTGGCGCCCCCAACTTCGGCTGGACCTTCTACGCACCGCTGTCGACGACCTACGGGCCGCCGAGTACCACCTTCTTTATTTTCGCCATCCACATGATGGGGATTTCCTCGATCATGGGCGCCATCAACGTGATTGCGACCATTCTTAACCTGCGGGCGCCGGGCATGACCCTGATGAAAATGCCCCTGTTTGTCTGGACCTGGCTCATCACAGCCTTCCTGCTGATTGCGGTCATGCCGGTTCTGGCCGGTGTTGTCACCATGATGCTGATGGATATCAACTTTGGCACCAGCTTCTTCAATGCCGCAGGTGGTGGTGACCCGGTATTGTTCCAGCATGTGTTCTGGTTCTTCGGTCATCCCGAGGTGTACATCATGATCCTGCCGGCGTTCGGCGCCGTATCCGAGATCATTCCTGCGTTCTCACGCAAGCGCCTGTTCGGTTATGCCTCGATGGTGTACGCAGTAGGCGCGATAGCCCTGCTGTCATTCGTGGTCTGGGCCCACCATATGTTTACCGTGGGCATGCCGGTGGCCGGTGAAATCTTCTTTATGTACTGCACCATGCTGATCGCCGTGCCGACAGGGGTTAAGGTCTTCAACTGGGTTGCCACCATGTTCCGTGGCTCAATGACCTTTGAAGCGCCCATGCTGTTCTCCATTGCCTTCGTCATCCTGTTTACCATTGGTGGTTTCTCCGGTTTGATGCTGGCCATCGCACCGGCTGATTTCCAGTATCACGACACCTACTTTGTCGTGGCTCACTTCCACTACGTGCTGGTGCCAGGTGCGATTTTCGGTATCTTCGCCTCGGCCTATTACTGGTTGCCCAAGTGGACCGGCAACATGTACGACGAAACACTGGCCAAGACCCACTTCTGGATGTCGTTTATTGGTATGAACCTGGCCTTCTTCCCGATGCATTTCCTGGGGCTGGCGGGCATGCCAAGGCGGATACCCGATTACGCGCTGCAGTTTGCCGATTTCAATATGGTCTCGAGCATCGGCGCGTTTATGTTTGGCAGCACCCAGTTGCTGTTCCTGTTCATCGTGGTGAAGTGCGCACGGGGCGGCG
>TARA_R100001440_G_scaffold72398_2_pt1 | contig 18399 bp, 19 predicted proteins | sample TARA_R100001440 | Tara Oceans TARA_R100001440 (sample SAMEA2622112) | marine metagenome | biome: marine biome (ENVO:00000447); feature: surface water layer (ENVO:00002042); material: "saline water (ENVO:00002010), including plankton (ENVO:xxxxxxxx)" | depth 5 m
GTGTTCTGCGCTGAAATGTAGGCGACCGGTAATGACACCACGACCGCCAGCACTGTGGCGATAGTTGCGATGTTTACCGTTTCAATGAGCGCCCACACGATGGCATGAATGCTGGAAAAATCCGGCGGCACCATACGGCTGAGCAGGTCCGCAATCTGCACCGGGGCATCCCACACCCAAGGCCAGATGATATCGATGGTGGCCACCGACCAGAACACCGCCAGCGCCACTGCGGCCATGCTGGCGAAGCGGATCCAGCGCTGTCGGGGGCTATATCGCGACCAAGCGCGATCGGCTACAGATTGAGTCACCAGATATTTCTCCGAATACGGCCACTTACCGCTTCGCTGACAAGAATCGCCGCGATAATCACGATGGTAATGGCAAGTGCAAAGTCGTAGTCATAACGGCCAAATGCGTTCATCAGGGTTGAGCCGATACCACCGGCACCCACAATGCCGACGACCGCCGACGCGCGCAGGTTACTGTCAAGCTGATACATGGCCAGGCCGATCTGACGCGGCATGACTTGCGGCAGCACAGCGTACTGAAGCATGGCGAGGTGGCCAGTGCCGGTACTTCTCAAGGCCTCAAGTTGCCCCATGTCGATTTCCTCGATGCGCTCGGCCAGCATCTTGGCCACAAAGCCTATCGAGTAAAGCGTCAGCGTCAGTATGCCCGCCACCGGGCCGAACCCCACGGCCTTCACAAAGAGGATCGCGACGATGACCGGGTGAAAGCTGCGGGCAAAAATGATCAGGCCCCGGCCCAACAGGTATACCGGCTTCGCTGCAATGTTGCGTGCCGCCATAAACGCGATCGGGACGCTCAGTAACACACCCAGCAAAGTCGAGACGATGGCAATTTTCAGGCTTTCCAGAAAGCCATCGATCAGCAGCTCACTGCGGGAAAAATTGGGCGGAAAAGCGCCGGAGAATATGCGGGCTGCACGCTCCATCCCCTGAGCGACGCGATCCCAGTCGAATGGCAGGGTGTACAGCGCCCACACGGCATAGCCGACACAGGCGACCAGCATCACCCAGCGAACGATCGGGTTGCGAATAAACGGCGGCTTGCGCCAGGTACGATGAACGGCGCTGTCGCTCATGACACCACCGGTTGCGACGGTGTTTTACCCTCGCCCTGCTCTTCCGACTGGGTGCCACTGTAGACCTCACCCATGGCTTGTTCATCAAGATCAGCAGGCGTGCCATCAAAAATCAGCCGTCCAAAGCGCATGCCCACAATTCGCTGGGTAAACTCTTTGGCTTCATTGACGTTGTGAATATTGATCAACACGGGCAGTTTGAACTCGGCAGCAAGATTCTGGAGCAACTCCATAATCTGCCGTGAACTGACGGGATCCAGCGAGGCCGTGGGTTCATCCGCCAGCAGGATTTCCGGCTCCTGCATCAAGGCCCGCACCACCCCTACTCGCTGGCGCTCGCCACCGGAAAGCTCATCTGCGCGCTTGTCGGCATAGTGAGCAATGCCAACCCGCTCCATCAGGTGAAACGCGCGATCAATATCTTCTGCGGGATAATGGCGCAGTGCGGCACGCCAATACGGGATATAGCCGAGCCGGCCGCACTGGACGTTTTCCATTACCGTGAGGCGATCAACCAGATTGAAGCCCTGAAAAATCATGCCGATATGGCGCCGCGCATGGCGCAGGTCATTGTGCCTGAGCCCTGTGAGTTCAACGCCATTCAACTCAATGCTGCCGGACGTCGGTTCGACCAGCCGGTTGATGCAACGCAGCAAGGTGCTCTTACCGGCTCCGGAAGCGCCAATTATCGAGACCACGGATTCGTCGGGCACTTCAAGATTCAGATCACGGAGCACCGGCTCTCCGTTGCCATACCGTTTAACGAGGTTACTGATTTTTAGCATACTGCTGTCTCTGGTTCGAAACACTGCCGCTGCGCCACAGGGAGTCGCAGCGCAGCGGTGCCGGATAAATAGAAGGTGGGGCTTACTTGAGGTTTTCCTTGGTGTAAGTCACGCCGTTGGCTTGCTGGATATCACGGATGATTTCCCAGTCGTCCTTGTACGTGATCGGCACAAACTTGGTGACGCCCTTGAACTCTTCACCCAGAGCCGTGCCTTTCATGTTGAAGCTGAAAAAGGCTTCCTTGATCTTCTCGGCCAGTTCCGGCTTCAGGCTGTGCGAGTAGGTGTACGACGTTGTCGGGAAAGACTTCGACTCATAAATGATCTTGACCTCTTCCGGATCAAACAGATCACGCTGGGCCATCCGGTCAACGACCTCTGACGCTACCGGTGCGGCATCGTAATCGCCTGCCACTACGCCCAGCATCGACTGATCGTGGGAGCCGGAATACACCACTTCGTAATCATCGCCCGGCACGATGCCCTCTTTGGGGAACAGCGCGCGAGGTGCCTGGTTGCCGGAATTCGATGTCGGCGAGGTATGCGCTACCCGCTTGCCTTTCAAATCTTCCATCGTGTCTATGCCGCTGTCTTTGCGGGTATACAACTGGAGCTTGTAACCAAACGAGCCATCATCCGATCCCATGATCGCAAAAGGCACCGCGCCGCCCAGATTAACCGCAAACGGTGTGGGGCCCGTCGAGTAGCCGGCGATATGGATGCGATTACTGCGCATGGCTTCAATTTCGGCAGAGTTGGATTGCACAGCGAAGAAGCGCACGTCCTTGCCGGTTACGTCACTGAGGTGCTTGATGAAAGGCTTCCAGATATCAGCGTAGATCGCAGGATCCTCAACCGGTGTATAGGCGAATACCAACGTATCAGGGTCAATCTGATCGGCACTATTAGTCGGGGTATCGGCAACCAGGTCGCCATCAGCATCACAGTATATTTCGGCTAACTGGCCGCGGTTCTTGCAGTCAGCTGCGGTCGCAGAACCGGGCAGAATCAGGCCGGCAAGCAAGAGCGATGACAACCAAAGCGGTGCAGAACGGGTAACACGAGACAAAGGTAATGGCATAAGACGGACTCCTTTCCCTGTTGATTTTGTTGTTGTCATTTTTAGGAATGCGTTTTCAAGATTACTCAGCATAGTTGGCTTTCACAATCCCTGCTCTTATACCCATTGTCTAATTGACGGACTCAATTCGCTTTCCATGGATATCGGTTCAAAGCTTGGCCAAATGGACACTGGCACCCACATAGGCCTCTGTGTAAGCATGGTTGCTTTTCCGCGACCGCTTGCCACAGCGGCGCAACCAGCAGGTAGCCAATGTTCGAAGGACTCAATATCGTCTGGCAGGGGTCGATTGCCAGCTTTCTGGCCGGCATGGGAACCAGCCTTGGCGCTCTGGGCGTCTTCCTGGTGCGTACGCTGTCGATCCGGCTGCAGGATGCACTGCTGAGCGCTGCCGCGGGCGTGATGCTGGCCGCTTCATTTTTCTCATTGCTATTACCGGGAATTGAGTACGGGGAAGCCCTGACCGGTCATACCTGGATTGCTGCCCTTATCGTCATTGCCGGACTATCAATGGGCGCAGTGACCCTGTATATCATCCATCAACGTCTGCCCCACGAACACTTCATGCTCGGACGTGAAGGTCCTGAAGGTGCGCATATCCGCCGGATCTGGCTATTTATTGTTGCGATCACGCTTCATAACTTTCCCGAAGGCATGGCGGTCGGTGTCGGCTTTGGCGGCGGTAATACGGGGAACGGTATTGCGCTGGCGATAGGCATTGGTCTTCAGAACATTCCGGAAGGTCTGGCTGTTGCCGTATCACTGCTCGGCATTCAGTACACCCGACTACAGGCCTTTTCGATTGCCGTACTGACAGGGCTGGTCGAGCCCATCGGCGGGATATTCGGTGCCGCCATGGTGTGGCTGGCGGAGCCTATCATGCCGTGGACGCTGGGTTTCGCAGCCGGTGCCATGCTGTTTATTATCAGTGACGAAATCATTCCTGAAACCCATAACAACCGGAACAAAACCCTGGCCACATTTTCACTGCTGGGCGGTTTTTCCGTGATGATGTTTCTGGATGCAACGCTCGGCTGAACCACGCTCTACCCACGTCTACTTCACAGCATTTCCCCTTTACTAACGAGCCCTTACAGGCGCGCCCCACTGTACCTGCCGCCCCCGTCACTTCATGACGAAATCAAAACGATTTACAACCTATGTTAATAAGCCATGCGAACGAACCATGTCATGATTAACAACCAGCCAAGTGATCCTGTTTTAGGTTCGTCAAAGACCATTGGAACTTGACCATCACTATTGCTAATGCACTTTTCAGCGATGCCCTTGGCAAGGAACGAACGTTATGAAAAAGGACGCCACTACCCGGGCAACCGGTCAGATATCAGAAGCCGAAATCATCTGTTCAGAGCTCGCCGTTTCAGCAGGCGATTACCACAAAGCAATCGAATTACTTTGGTCCCAGTCTGCGATCGACGACGCCAAAGCAAGTGTGGCTTCACGCATTTTGCTCGGTGCTTACGATCCGACAAATTGGGGTATTACATTCTGCGACCTGGGTTCGCTGGATTATCCCCTGCTGAAAGCCGCTCTGATTGTCATACGCGGCCGACTGGTGCTCGGTATTGAGCCACACACTGTCATTTCGAATGGTCCGGCGCGCTTCCGCCAACTGATAGAGCGAAGCTATCCGCGACATCTAAAGATTGCCCAGTGAATCATCAGCAGTTGCCATTCAGACAGTTTTTATCGGTGCTTTGGCTGATCGCCGTCTGGCTTGGTGCTCAAGCCATACTGAATTCAATGTCGGGTGAATACACCCAGGTTGAAACCAGTCCAACCCGGGCAAGCGGATACGAGGCGCAAACCAGCACCACAATGCAGCCACTTTGCTCATGCGGTTCGGTTGGGCAGACACACCGTGCAACCAACATCGAACAACCGGCCTGTCCGGAAAGCGCAAACCGCACATGCGAAGCGTTTTAGCGTGCGCTGACACAAGACATCGGAATTGGCCCATTGGAAGACACACAGCCAGGCCACAAATAACTGATCAGATTATATCGAGGCAGGAGTCCCCTTTTGGAACCGAGTTGTATCATCAGACATTTTGAGCACTACTCTCCATTGGGAGAGAGTGACAAGGCTCTTCTGGATTCCCTTGAGAAAACCCCGAAAACCTACCGTAAAAATACAGCCGTGTGGCACCAGGGTTCCCCCTGCGAGGACTTCTATACGGTAAAACAGGGCTGGGCTTATTCTTTCAGGAACATGGAAGATGGCTCACGGCAGGTGCTCGATATTTACGTGCCGGGTGACATTGTAGGGCTACGTGAGCTTGCCTTTGAGAAGCGAATCACCGGTTTGATGGCGCTATCCGATGCCACGCTCTGCCCTTTTCCGAAAGCCAGACTGATGGAAGTGTTTTCTGAATCGCTTCTGCTGTGCAGCATCTTCTTTATGGTGAGCTCGGCCGACCAGGCACTGCTGCTGGCGCGACTGGTGAACTTTGGTCGTCGCTCCGCCCGACAAAAACTCGCTCATTTGCTGCTCGAGGTATCAAAGCGCCTTGAAAAAACCAACTACGATTCGCGCAATCCTCTCAGGCTACCGCTAACCCAGGCGCTACTCGCTGATGCGCTGGGCCTTAGTGTGGTGCATGTTAACCGGGTGTTCCGTGAGCTTCGGGACGAAGGGCTGATCAGTTCGGCTGCCGGTGAAGTCGAATTGCTCGATATCAAAGGCTTGAGCAAAGTCGCGTGTTTTGAGGCTGATTATCTTGAAGAAAATGACGTGCTTATGATTCAGCACGCACGTGATGTTCAATCACGCGCCGGCCATCCCCTTGACGCAGCGCAGACCGATCAGGAACTGACCCACTCCACTAAGTAAATCTGATCAGGTTGCCCTGTTGATTGCTTCAACCGCTGCGGCCAGTTTGCCCCATCCAGTCAGGGGCCCATACTCGCCAAAAGAGTGAGTTAAAGGCCCCTGATACTCAGATACTGTTTCGGCGCTTTTCGTTCTCGTCAGCTTCGACTTCTCTTTCCGCGTTATCCCAGGCTTCAGACAAGCCTTCATAGGCGTTGGAGAACCCTTTCTTCATTCGTCCCCATGCGGTGGACGAGCTGTCTTTGAGGCGTTCATACCAGTCGCCCACCTTTTCACGCTGGGCCCGTAAGGCATCCAGACTCTCGCGGGTCTGTTCGCGGGTGGCGTCGCTCATCTCGTCCCAGTCTTCTGCCACACGCTTCTCGAGGGTTGCGATCCGCTCGTCGATTACCTCAAGTGTATCGCTGATCGAGCGTGCAGCTTCGTCCCGCTGCTCGGCGGTGTAGTTTTTCAGTTTTTCAGCCAGCGCCCGGGTGTCCTGCTTCAGTTCTTCAACCGACGGCGGCGTATCTTCCGCTTCCGCGCTTGCCAGCATCGGAGTAGCCAGGGCTATCGCAGCCAGCACAGCAGCCCTTGACCAGCGTGTCGTTCGACGAGATGTCATATCGTTTTCCTGTTGCTCAATCCGTTTATGTGAGGGATACACTGAGAATAGCGTCTTGTTGGTAGCAACCTCCAGCCCTGACACGCTATATAGGGAGCTATTCAAATGCCATGCGGCGCACTATGATGGAAACACATTCACTGTAACGATCGGGTCGCTTGTGCTGTCGCTGAACCTTCATCTTCTGTCTGCGTTTATCCCGACGTTTTTCGTCGTTTCCATTACGCCGGGAATGTGTATGACGCTGGCGCTATCGCTGGGCATCACAATCGGTGTGCGTCGCGCAATGTGGATGATGGCGGGTGAACTGGTCGGTGTCGCACTGGTCGCGACCTCTGCGGCCGTCGGTGTCGCCGCATTCATGCTGAAATACCCGACGGCATTCATTTTGTTCAAGTACGCCGGCGGCCTCTACCTGGCCTGGTTGGGCATTCAACTCTGGCGTTCACGAGGCAAGCTGGCCATGCCCGAAACCGATGCCCCTGCGCCGACATCATCCAGAGTACAGCTCGCTATTCAGGGTTTTGTCACGGCAATCGCCAATCCCAAGGGCTGGGCTTTTTTTGTCGCCCTGCTGCCGCCGTTTATCGACAGCGATTTGCCCATGGCGCCTCAGTTGACTGTGTTGATCCTGATTATTCTGTGTCTGGAGTTTATTTGCCTGCAGCTTTATGCCCACGGTGGAAAAAAGCTGAGTCAGGCGTTGCGGCGTGGTGCCGGCGTTCGCGTGATGAACAGAATTGCGGGCACCTTGATGATTGTGGTTGGCGGCTGGTTGGCGCTGGCCTGAGGTTTCAGCTCTTTTCAGCCGCGCCTCGCAGCATTGCCTGCAGCAGCTCATCGGCATCAAACTTGGTCAGCGCTTCATCGGCTCCCACCTGAGTGGCGTAGCTTACACTCATTTCGCTATTCAGTGACGTGTGGAGAATGATGTACGGCTGAACTTTCAACGTCGGGTTATCGCGCACGCTAAACGCCAGTTCGTAGCCATCCAGCCCGGGCATTTCGATATCGCTGACCAGAATGTGGATCGGCTGCTGATCCCTGTCCGCCTCCAGCATGGTGTCCAGCGCCCGCTGGCCGTTCGACGTTACCTGATACGGAATATCCTTGCTGTCGAGTACGTCTGACAGCTGCTTTCGGGCGACTTTGGAGTCATCCACCAACAGAATATTCATCGCCCTCAAGGCTTCCCGCTGCACGTCTGTCAGCACCACTGACGCCAGGTCTCCGCTTTGGGGGTACACCAGCGAAAGCAACAATTCCACATCAAGCAATTGCACCAGCTGCCCTTCGAGATCCAGCAAGCCAGTAACAAACGCCCGACTGCCCAACGCTGACGGTGGCGGCTGAACCTGCTGCCAGTCTGCTTCGACAATCTTGTCGACACTGCGCACGACGAAGCCGATTTCCTTACGCTGGATATCGGTAATGATGATTGAGCTGGTCTTGCATTCTTCCGCCGTTAACGGGCGATAGCCGACGGCAGCGGCCATATCAATCACTGGCACCGCTGAACCGCGAAACATAAGCGTGCCGATAACAGACGGATGACTGTGCGGCAGTTGAGTCAGCGACGTGAACGACATGATTTCACGGATCTTGAGAGTGCCGATAGCAAACGACTTCTGCCCTCCCAGACCGAACAACAGTAATTTCTGATAGTGATTACTTCGATTGGATTTCAATGTCGTGAGTCCTGAATAAAGCTGTCGCTATTGCCGGAGACATACCGGCAATAGCGGGTCACAAGATAACACCCATCATTACCAGCCGGCCTGTTGATCCCGTGTCGTCCTGACGCAAATAATGGGGTAAGGGTTACACTTGAACTTAATACGCCATCGTCACGATATCAATTGCCGTTTGTATCGCCGTCATCATCATGTCCCGTTCCGGTGATAATTGGCATACAGCGTGAGGAAAATGTCTATGGTGCAGCAACTTCCCAATGAGTCCGGCATACGCCTCCTGCTCGCACCTAACCGGTCGCTGAGCTGGCGAGGCAATGTCCGGATCTGGTTGGTGCTGTGCGCTGTGTCCTTGTTAATCAGCATCGGCATGCTGACGGCAGGTGCCTGGGTTGTCCTGCCGTTTGCCGGTCTTGAAGTGCTTGCGGTAGGCGCGGGGTTTTATTACACCGCCAGGCAATGTCAGCGTCAGGAAGTACTGACTTTCTCGGAAGGTATCATTACGCTGGAAAAGGGACGCGATCGTAAACACAGCGAGTGGACGTTTCCCCGTCAGTTCACCCGGCTGCAAATGACAGAACCAGGGCATATCTGGACGCCGCCCAAATTGTTTCTGGTCCACCGCGAAAACACGATCTCTCTGGCTGCTTTCCTGAATCTGGACGACACCAAAGATCTGATCCGTATTATCGAGCGTGAGGGTGTTCGGATCGAACGGCGCCGGCCAAGCACACCATTCTGGATTTAACGCAAAGCCCGACCGGAGTGTGACGTCCTGGCCGGGCTTCCCTGCTCACGGTCAGTAGGCCGCACCTTCGACGTAGAAGTCCGCCGCGTTATCGCGGGTAATCAGTTCCGCATCCAGCACAATCCGGGACGGTACATGGTGGTACATGTCACCCAGATTCTCACCTCGTACGCCGGTATTAGCCAAGGCGATACCCGATGCAATCATTGAAGGCGGATAGGTAACAGTTGCCTTCACCGTGGGGTGCGCCTTCTTGATCATGCCGATCACATCCTTTGAACCACCACCACCAACAACCAGTTTGATGTCATCGCGACCGGCTTCATCGATTGCCTGAACAACGGCTTTGAGCACATCGTCATCACCGGCCCAGACTGCATCAACCTGCTTGTGTTTGCGCAACAGGTTCTCCATTACGCTCAGCGCCTTTTGCGGCGACCAGTCCGCAGGCTGGGAATCCAGAATCTTGATGTCCGAATGCTTGGCCATTTCCTCGTTAAATGCATTCACCCGCTGTGCATTAATCGGAATGGACATGCCTTCGATGACGATCACATTGCCGCTCTCGTCCATTTCCTGCGCCATATACTTGGCGGCTTCCCGGCCCATACCGGCATTGTCGCCAGCGATAAACACATTCTGCGCCGGGGTTTCCAGTTCACGATCCACCACGACGGTGTAGATACCACTGTCGTAAGCTTCCGAGATCACCTGCTGCAAAGTCGCAGGGTTGTGCGGCAGGATCACCAGCGCGTCGATACGCTTGACCATCAGATCTTCCACATCAGCGACCTGTTTAGTGCCGGAGTTGGCTGCCACCACGAAGAACTCGGTATCCGGGTACTTTTTGCCGAGATCATCGGCCGCTTTTTCGGCCCACCAGAGCAGGCCCGCGGTCCATCCGTGGTCGGCGGCAGGGACACTGACACCGATCCGGTAGTCGGCATGGCTGAACGCGACAGGCGCGATGGTGAGCGCGCCGACGATCAGGGCGCGTTTAAGCATTCGTGTTATCAACATAATCACTATTCCCTTCGGTTTTGTTGTTGTTAACCGGCGCCAGGCGTCGGCTGTACCTGATGGCTTTCGCCATATTTTCGAGTTCCCCAAAGGGGTCCTAACGGCTCTGTTTGTACTGCATCAGTACCGCGACGAGGATCACACCCCCTTTCACAAGCCCCTGAAGATAAGGCGAAATCCCCAGCATATTGAGCATGTTGTTGATGACGCCCAGAATCAGCGCCCCCAATACCGTGCCCCAGATTGTCCCCTTACCGCCGGACAGCGCGGTGCCGCCGATCACCACAGCGGCTATAGCGTCCAGTTCGTAAAACACGCCAGCATCGCTCGGACTTATAGAATTAAGACGGGAGGCCAGCATGATGGCCGAGAGACCGACACAGGCCCCGGCGATCACGAATGTCAGCAGAATGACCCGCTGCACCCGAATGCCGGAGTAACGTGCAACCTGGGCATTGGAACCCACCGCACACAAGTGCCGGCCAAACGGGGTATGGGCCAACAGAATATGCGCAAGGATGGCCAGCACGAGAAAGCTCCAGACCGGAATTGGCACACCCAGCAGATAACCGCCGCCAATTTCGGGGAACAGGCTATTGCTGGACACCATCTCCCCCGCATCGGAGTAGTACAGCGCCAGTGACCGGAAAATCGACATGGTGGCCAGGGTCGCTATAAAGGGCGTGATACGGCCCTTGGTTACCAGCGCGCCATTGATCAGGCCAAACACCGCGCCACTCAACACGGCCATTGCCAACCCTACAATCGCACCCTGTACCGGGTCGGCAAACTGATTGATGGTGGCGATCAGAATAACCCCCACCAGCGCCACCATCGACCCCACTGACAGATCAATCCCGGCTGCAATAATGACGAAAGTCACACCAATGGCGATGATGCCGGTATAGGACACCTGACGCATGATATTGGTCAGGTTGCGCAGATCCAGAAAATACTCACTGGCAAATGAAGAGATAACCAGCAGCACCACCAGCGCGATCAGCGGTGCCAAAATGCTGAGGTCCACCCCGGAATTGCGAATACGATCGAAAAGCCGGGTTCCGGCGACTCTTGCACTGCTCATGACAACACCCCCTGCTGAACAGCCGATCCGGACTCTGACGCACCCCTGGCTCCCGCTGCATACAACATAATGTCTTCTTCGTTGATTTGATCACCGCTCAACCGCGCTGCAATCTGCCCCTCCCGAATCACCAGCACCTGATCACACAGGCCGATGATTTCCTCTAATTCAGACGAGATCACGATCACGGCTTTGCCTTGTTCTGCCAGCCCCCGGATCAGGTGATAGATTTCCCGCTTGGTATTCACATCAATACCCCGGGTCGGCTCATCAAGAATCAGGATATCCGGCTCAATATCGAGCAATTTGGCAAGATAGACTTTTTGCTGGTTACCACCGCTGAGCAAGCCCACTTCGGTATCCAGACTGGCGGCGCGGATCCCCAGCTGAGCCTGAAACTGGGCGGCCTGCTGCCGTTCCTGCTTGCGGCTGATCAGACCGGATACGTACTTTTTCAGGCTAAGGAGTGTGATGTTCTCAATGAGGTTGAAATTCATCACCAATCCCTTTCCCTGCCTGTCTTCGGAGAGATAGGCCATGCCTCGCGCATGGGCATCAGTCGGATCTTTGATGGTGCACTCAACGCCATTGAGCGTCAGTTGCTCGCGGCTGTGACGACGCAATCCCATCAGAGCTTCAGCAATTTCCGTGCGCCCCGAACCGACCAGACCAGACAACCCCAGCACTTGACCGTGATGCAGTTTGAAACTGACATCCCTGACTACACCCGGTACCTGCAAGGCTTTCACTTCCAGCGCTATCGTAGTGGGGTGTTCCTGTTTATCGGGGAAGATCTGCGACAGCTCACGCCCGACCATTTTGCGGGCCATATCGTCCTCATTCAGCGTCGCTACTTCGCAGAGTTCGACTTGCTCGCCGTCCCGCAGAATCAGCAGTCGCTGGCACAGGTCGCGGACTTCCTTGAGTTTGTGGGAAATAAACAGCACCGCCACACCGCGCTTCTGCATTGCCCGCACGACACCGAACAACACCGTCACTTCCCGATCAGTCAGAACCGTGGTGGGTTCATCAAGAATCACCACCCTGGCGTCATTGACCAGCACCCGGGCTACTTCCACCATCTGCTTTTCAGCCACGCTGAGCTGACCAATGGTGGCATTGGGATTGAGGTTCACATCGAGCGAGGCCAATACCTTGGCGGTTTCCTCCCGCATGGCGGTTTTATCGAGAAATCCGCGCTGGCGGCGTTCCTGTCCAAGAAATACGTTTTCATACACTTTCAGGGTAGGCACCAGGTTGAATTCCTGCGGGATCATGGCGATCCCCTTTTGCCGCGCAAGAATCGGATTCAACTGGCTGAAACGCTCCCCCTGAATTTCGATATGACCTTCAGTGGGTGTATACACACCACTGATCAGCTTGAGCAGCGTTGACTTGCCCGCACCATTTTCGCCGAGAATGCCCAGCACTTCGCCGGGCTGAATATCGAGGGAGATGCCCTTGAGCACCTGCACCGGGCCAAAGGATTTGCACAAGCCGTGAGTACGGATAACAGGATCGGTCATGACTTGGGCTCCTTTCCGATAGGCGCAGGTACTTTCACCCAAACACTGCCAGCCTCGCTGGAGCGCAGCACTGCGCTGATAAAGCGCAGCCCATCCAATCCAGTGGCGGCATCCGGCAACCAGCCCTCGGCGGATTCACCTTCCGGTTGACCCTCAAGCTGATTGGCAAGGGCCTGATAGAGGTTGGCGAATGCCTCGATGTAGCCTTCAGGATGGCCGCCGGGCACCCGCAGGCTGGGTGCGATATCGGCACTCAGCCAGTCATCCCTCCGGGTGATCCGCTGGCGCGGCCCATTGAGGGGCGCAAACCAGAGCTCGTTGGGGGTTTCCTGTGCCCATTCCAGCGACGCGCGCTCGCCCACCACGCGGATACGCAAACCATTCTCGAATCCTGGTGCAACCTGACTGGCCCAGAGCATTCCCTTGGCGCCGGAGGTAAATCGCAGCATCGCGTGTACGTTGTCATCCAATTGGCGGCCTGCAACCATCGCACTCAAATCCGCACTGACCGCATCCAGCGTCTGCCCGGAAATAAACGCCGCCAGCTGATAGGCATGCGTGCCGATATCGCCGAGGCAACCCGCCGCTCCCGCACGTGACGGGTCCAGGCGCCAGCCCGCCTGTTTGTTATCGGGGCCAGGTGGCTCCGTCAGCCATTCCTGCAGATATTCAACCTGCACCATGCGAACCTTGCCCAAGTCTCCACGGCGCACAAGCGCACGGGCGTGCTGCGTCAACGGGTAGCCGGCGTAGGGATGGGTGAGTAAAACCCGGACGTTGTGTTTCTCCGCCAGCGATACCAGGCTCTCCGCTTCTTCGGCGGTGACGGTCATCGGCTTTTCGCAGATCACATGAAGACCGGCCTCAAGGCACGTTTTCGCAGCGTCGTAATGGAGATGGTTCGGCGTCACAATGGCCACCACCTGCACGCTGTCGGCGCGACCGGATTCACCCTGAACCAACGCAGCCACTGAGTCATAGCAGCGATCAGACGCCACCCCCAATTCAGCAGCGGATTGTTGGTTGATTTGCTGGCGGGAACTGAACACACCGGCAACCAGCGTGTAGCGATCATCAAGCCGCGCAGCATAACGATGCACGCTGCCAATAAAGGCTCCCTGACCGCCGCCGATCATGCCCAACCGTATGCGATTTTTTATTGTCATATCATCACCGCTCTCAGGAGGTCAGGCCGAGCAATCGTCGGTTCCCGGCTTCGTCAACGCCCGAACCGGCAAAGTCATCGAAGGCACGGTCGGTCACTCGAATGATGTGGTCCTCAACAAACCGGGCGCCTTCCGCTGCGCCCTGCTCCGGGTGTTTCAATACGCATTCCCACTCGATCACCGCCCAGCCATCAAAATCATACTGGGCCAGACGCGAGAAAATGCCTTTGAAATCCACCTGCCCGTCACCTAACGACCGAAAGCGACCCGCCCGCTCAGCCCATGGCTCATAACCGCCATAAACGCCCTGCAATGCGGTGGGATTAAACTCGGCATCCTTGACATGAAACATGCGGATACGGTCTTTGAAATGATCGATGAACCCGAGATAGTCGAGCTGTTGCAGCAACATGTGAGAAGGGTCAAACAAAATGCAGCAGCGAGGATGATGGCCGGTTGCTTCCAGGAAGCGATTGAACGTCGCACCGTCGTGAAGATCTTCCCCCGGATGGATCTCGTAACACAGATCCACGCCCGCCTCGTCGAACGCATCAAGAATGGGCAGCCAGCGCTCGGCCAGTTCACGAAATCCGGCTTCAACCAGACCCGCCGGACGCTGGGGCCAGGGATACAGATACGGCCAGAGCAGCGCGCCACTGAACGTCGCGTGGGCTTTTAAGCCCAGGTTCCGGCTCGCTTTTGCTGCCAGCTTCAGTTGCGAAACAGCCCAGGCCTGACGCTCCTTCGGCTTTCCTTTCAGCTCCGGCGGTGCAAAGCCGTCGAACAGGGAATCGTAGGCCGGATGCACCGCGACCAGTTGTCCCTGCAAATGCGTTGAGAGCTCGGTGATTTCGATACCGTATTCGGCCAGGCATTGCTGAATGGAGTGGCAATATTCGAGATCGTCAGCAGCACGCTCAAGATCGAAAAGACGCTTGTCGCCGGTGGGGATCTGCACGCCTTTGAAACCCAGTTCAGATGCCCACTTGGCGATCGTCGGCAAGGTATTAAATGGCGCTTCGTCACTGACATATTGAGCCAGAAACAGGGCGGGCCCTTTGATGGTTTTCATGGAAGTATTACCTTTGTTTCTTGTTCTGTGTAATCGATTACATTCCAGCAGACTAATCCAGGTTCGTCAACCCGTAAATTGAGCGTGTTTATCGTTGAATATGGCCATCTATGGCGAGATTTTTGAGAACAATATGACCTAACTCATGGGCAACGCTTAGATTTATGTAATCGGTTACACTAGGATATATTCTAAAAATCGCACCCCCAAGCGGGATTTGCAGAGATAAACCGAGGGCATGACGACTGTGCTAACATCGCGGCATTCGCAACAGAAAAGCCAATCCATGCCAACCATCAAAGACGTCGCCAAAGCGGCTGGTTGCTCCACGGCAACCGTCTCACGCGCCCTCGCCAATCCCGAGAAGGTATCCAGCTCGACACGACAACGCGTTGCTCAGGCGGTTGCTGAAGTCGGCTATTCTCCGAATGCCGCTGCGCGTAATCTGCGGCGCAGTGAATCCAGAACGATCGTGGTGATCCTGCCGGATATCGCCAACCCATTCTTTTCTCAGGTGATCAGTGGGCTTGAATCAGCCGCTCATCAGGCCGGCTATCAGGTACTCCTGGGTGACGCGGCTCACGATCCTGCGCGGGTACAGTCGTATTTCAACCTGGTGCCATCCAATCAGGCCGACGGGATTATTCTGCTGACAACTGAAGTACCTATGGCGCTGATCAAAGAGAGACAGGCCAGCTCGGGCTTTCCGCTGGTAATGGCCTGTGAATACTTCGATAAGCTTTCCGTTCCCACGATTCACATCGATAACGAACAGGCGGCTGACAAAGCTGTTGAATATCTGGTCTCACTGGGTCACAGGCAGATCGCAACGATTACCGGCCCCATTCAAAACCCTATCTGTCAGGATCGTCTGAACGGTTACCGTAAGGGGCTCGCCAAGGCCGGGCTGGACGATAAACCTGAGCGGGTTGCAGAAGGCGACTTCACATTTCATTCCGGCTACGAACAGGGCCAGGCCCTGCTCCGGCACACGACTGACCGCCCCACCGCCGTATTTTGCCAAAATGATGAAATGGCGATTGGCGTGTTGAAAGCGGCTCGTGATCTCGGTATTGCCGTACCTGAAAGGTTGTCGGTAATCGGGTTCGACGACATCGGCTTCAGCCAATACTGCGAGCCTGAGCTAACCACTGTGCATCAGCCAAGAGATGACATTGGACGGAACGCGATGCGCCTACTGCTCGATCTGCTCAAGAAAAACCAGCCACCCGCCGATCAAACGCTTAGAACCCATCTCATTGTTCGCAACAGCACGGCACGTGTCTATCACGCCGATTAATCGCGCATCGGCATATGGGTTAACGGCAACTGGGTAGTCTGCTTCATGGTTTCCATTACGAAGCTGGAGCTTACGTCCGAGAGATCGGCCTGAATCAGCTTTTTATAAAGCCGATCATAATCCGGCATGTCAGTGACCACCGCCTTGATCAGGTAATCCAGATCACCGCTCATGCGATAGACTTCCAGCACCTCCGGAATATCCCCCAGCACCGCACGAAAATTGGCGGCCCACTGATCATTGTGCTGATTGGTGCGGATCGAGATATACACCGTGAGCGGCAGGTTCACCTTGTCCGGGTTCAGCAGGGTGACGCGCTGACGAATCACCTCGGCCTGCTCCAGTTTCTGAATGCGGCGCCAGCAGGCCGATTTCGACATACCCACCTGTTCAGCCAACTCGCCCACTGACAATGCAGCATCCCGCTGAAGCAACTCCAGTATCTGCCGATCCGATTTATCGAACGCCATAGCTCTTGATACTCCCGGCTTCTGTTTCGCTTTTGCTTCTCATACCAATAAAAGAAACAAAATTTCGATTATGAAAAGTATAATGGCATGTTTTTTCGATTTTCACAGGAGTCTCCGCTCATTCAGGCACAATGTGCGCCGCACGCTGCTTTAAACTGGGTTTATTCTCAGATAACAGCGGCGGCCATCATGACCTTACTCACAGACACCATCCGAAACTCAATTATCGGCGAACGCGCATTAATCCCAACGCTGTTCGGTGACAAACCACTGGTGTATGCCGACTACACCGCGTCGGGCCGTTCGTTGACGCTGATTGAGGACTATATTCGGAATCAGGTCATGCCCTGGTACGCCAACACGCATACTGAAACGTCCTTTACCGGTGCTCAATCCACCGCATTGCGGGAGCAGGCTCGGCGGCAGGTGCGCTCCGCTGTTAACGGCACTGATGATGACAAGGTAATCTTCTGCGGATCAGGTGCCACGGCAGCGATAGACAAGCTGATTGACGTGCTGAATCTGCGCCTGCCGGCAGACCTGAATACCCGATACAAACTGGAAGACGTTATCCCGGAGCCTGAGCGGCCGGTGGTGTTCATCGGCCCCTACGAACACCATTCCAACGAGTTGCCCTGGCGGGAAAGCATTGCCGATGTGGTACGGATCCCGCTATGCCGAAACGGGCAGCTTGATGGCAGCGCACTTGAGAAAGCGCTGCTCCGCTACAGCGATCGCACCCTGAAAATCGGCAGCTTCTCCGCCGCATCCAATGTCACCGGCATCAAGACTCACGTGGACGCCGTCACCCGCCTGCTTCATCAACACGGCGCCTTGGCGTTCTGGGATTACGCGGCCGCCGGTCCTTATGTCGGAATCGATATGACAGGAAGCGTGACTGCCGAAGGCGACAGTCACAAAGACGCTGTCTTTCTCTCCCCTCACAAGTTTGTGGGCGGGCCCGGCACGCCCGGCGTGCTGATCGCCAAACGCCACCTTTTCAAAAACCGGGTGCCGGCAGTACCCGGTGGCGGAACGGTTGCCTACGTGACCCCGGATGATCATCGCTATACCGATGACATTGAACGCCGCGAAGAAGGCGGCACCCCCGCCATTATCGAATCGATTCGGGCCGGGCTGGTGTTCCGATTACAGCAGCAAGTAGGCACCGACACGATCGAGGCACTGGAAACGGATTTTATGCGTCGGGCCCGTGAGCGCTGGTCCGCTTTCGACAATATCGAGATACTGGGTCCTGATAACGCCCCACAGCTTTCGATCGCTTCGCTTCGAATCAAGCATCAGGGCAAAGACCTGCACTATGGCTTTGTCGTCGCGTTGCTCAACGACCTTTTCGGTATTCAGGCACGAGGCGGCTGCTCGTGCGCCGGCCCCTACGGGCACGCATTGCTCAATATGGATATGGCGTACAGCCGTGCTTTGGACAAACAGGTGATCGCCGGCCATATGATTCTGCGCCCCGGCTGGGTGCGGCTCAATTTCAATTACTTCATTGATGAGTCAACATTCGAGTACCTGATACGCGCAGTCGAACTGGTGGCTGAACACGGCTGGCGGCTGCTGCCCTATTACGCGTTTGATACGCAGGCCAATGTCTGGCGCTATCAGGGAAGCGAAACCCCGTTGATCACGCAGTGGCAAGATATCGATTTTGAGGAAATGGATAAGCGTTCCCCGGGCGCTCCAGCGACGGCCGACAAAACGCTGCCTGACTACCTGGCAATAGCTGAGAAAACCCTGACGGATACCCGAGACCAGGCAACCGTTTATTCGCTTGAATTGCCCGAAGAAGCGGAGGCACTGCGATGGTTTGCGTTACCGCAGCAAGCAGCACGCGCCTTTTGAATCTGGCAAAACCCTACCGGCGGGG
>TARA_R100001440_G_scaffold53394_5_pt1 | contig 18247 bp, 15 predicted proteins | sample TARA_R100001440 | Tara Oceans TARA_R100001440 (sample SAMEA2622112) | marine metagenome | biome: marine biome (ENVO:00000447); feature: surface water layer (ENVO:00002042); material: "saline water (ENVO:00002010), including plankton (ENVO:xxxxxxxx)" | depth 5 m
TTCTACGGCCAGTGCCACGCCCATGCCGCCACCGATGCACAATGTCGCCAGCCCTTTATGGGCGTCCCGGCGTTGCATTTCGTGCAGCAGGGTCACCAGGATGCGGCAGCCGGATGCGCCGATCGGATGGCCCAGCGCAATTGCACCTCCGTTGACGTTGACCTTGTTGGTATCCCAACCGAGCTCCCGATTGACCGAAATGGCCTGGGCGGCAAAAGCTTCGTTGGCTTCAATCAGGTCCAGATCGTCAACAGTCCAGCCTGCCCGGTCGAGACAGCGGCTACTGGCGGGAATTGGACCGGTCCCCATAATTGTTGGATCAACACCGGCATTGGCGTGGCTGCGAATGGTCGCCAGAACCGTCAAGCCGAGTGCCTGTGCTTTCTCTGCGCTGCAGACGATAACCGCTGCGGCACCGTCATTAAGCGAGGAAGCGTTGCCGGCAGTGACGCTGCCGTCCTTTTTGAAGGCCGGGCGCAGCTTGCCCAGGCTGTCACCGGTCACGCCGGCACGAGGGCATTCGTCCTTGTCTACAACGACCGGATCGCCCTTGCGTTGGGGAATGCTCAGTGGCACCAACTGGCTGTCAAAGTAGCCGGCTTCCATTGCGGCCACAGCCTTTTGCTGTGAGCTGGCGGCAAAGTTGTCCTGCTCCTCGCGGGAAATGTCGTACTTCTCGACGATATTCTCGGCTGTAATGCCCATGTGGTAGTCGTTGAACGCATCCCACAGACCATCATTCACCATGGTGTCGACCATTTTCCAGTCGCCCATGCGCTGACCGTTGCGGCTGTTAGGCAATACATGAGGAGACTGGCTCATGCTTTCCTGACCGCCGGCAATAATCAGCTCGGCATCGCCGCAACGAATGGCCTGAACCGCCATGTGCACGGCTTTGAGGCCGGAACCGCAGACCTTGTTGATGGTGATGGCTGGCACGCTCGTTGGCAGGCCGGCATTAATGCTGGCCTGGCGCGCAGGGTTCTGGCCGCAGCCTGCAGTGAGAACCTGTCCCATGATGACTTCGTCGACCTGGTCGCCGGCAATGCCCGTTTCTTCGATTAACGCTTTGATTACGGCAGAGCCGAGTTGATCTGCACGCAAGCTGGACAAGCTGCCACCAAAGGCGCCTACGGGGGTGCGGCGGGCTGCCGCGATGACGACGTCACGCATCAGCGTTACTCCTGTTATAAGTGTGTGGACATTGTATCTGAATTTGTGGGTTTGCGGCCGGATCAGCTCCCTGCGCCCATGCGGGCATTGATCCTAGATGTTGAGACTGCGGCCGCCATCGACTGCCAGAATCTGACCGGTGACATAGGGCGCATCGCACGCGAGGTATCCAATCGCGCCGGCGATATCCCGCGCGTTGCCGGTGCGCTTGAGCGAGGTGGCATTCACTATGCGGTCCTGATAGTCCAGGGTTACGGCGTCATCCTGTTCCGGCCACATAATAGCGCCAGGGGACACGCCGTTGGCCCTGATGTCAGGCCCGAGATCACGCGCCCAGGAGCGGGTCAGCATCGCCAATCCCGCTTTGCTGGCACAGTAAAGCGGGTGGTCGGCCAGCGGGCGCTCGGCATAAATGTCGATCAGGTTGATGATGCACCCTTTGCTCTGACGCAGCGCGGGCACACAGGCCTGGCCGAGCAGAAAGGGGGCGCGCAGGTTACTGTGCATGATGACATTCCAGTCCTCCAGTGATGCGGATTCGGTCGGAGTCGGGTAGAAAACAGATGCGTTGTTGACCAGCACATCCAGTCGCTGCCAATAGGCGCAGGCGTTGATTGCCAGTTGGTTGATAGCGTCGGGTTCAGTCAGGTCAGCCTTCATGACAGTTGCCGAGTCAGGGCGTTGCAGATTGAGTTTTGCTGCCAGTGCGTCCGCTTCGGCCCGATGGCTGCGGCAATGGATGATCACCCGCAAACCTCGTGTGTGCAGGTGCTCGGCTGTGGCCGCGCCCAAACGCTGGGCTGCACCGGTGACCAGAGCGACGGCGTCAGATGGTGTCATTCAGGCATGCCTTGTGAAGATGGATTGATTACTGATCCTATACGGTCAAGTCGTGCCTGTTGGATGGCTTTTCCCAACGCCGGTCCTTTGTATCCCTCCGCCATCAACTGCCTGGGTTCTACTCCTTGCGCGGCGCCAAGTGCCGTTTTTATTTGATCGGTATCGATGTTCCGGCCAAGGGTTTGCGCCAATGCTTCGGCGGCGACCTGCAGCTCGGCGAAGCGTTCGGGGCGACGCCAGGCATCGGATTGGTTGAACAGGCCAAGCAGAGCTTCTGCGCCCGGAGATTCGGTATGCAGCAGGACGTCTCGCTGGGCTGCCAGGATCATGGCGAGCTCGCGGCAATCGTTGGGCGCTTTCAGCTTATCGGACAGGGCGCGTACGGCCTCCGAATCACCGAGACCGGCTGTCAGAGCGGCGTAACGCACAGCGGTGTTGTGGCTGAGTCGGGCGGCGGCCGTCAGTGCCCTCAACGGTTGATCGTTCTCAGTCAGGGCGTCTGCGAGTGCCGGTAGCAGAGGGCGGAGGGCGCCACATTGATGCAGAACGTCGAAGAACACCCGGGGCGCTGTCTCTTGCATTGCACGTTGCATTTCGGTCCAGACCCTCTCGGGCACCAGAAAATCTACTTCGCCGTCGTCCACCATTTTTCGCATCAGGGCAAGGGTCTCGTCGGCGACCTTGAAGTCAAGTGAAGCAAAACGGGCGGCGAATCGAGCAGTTCTCAAAATGCGCAAGGGGTCTTCGGCAAAGGCGGGCGATACATGGCGGAGCAAGCGATTGTCCAAATCCTGCTGACCGGAGAAAGGATCAATAATGTTGCCGTCACTCGCCTGGGCCATTGCGTTGATCGTAAGATCACGCCGCAGCAGGTCGTCCTCCAGCGTGACATCCGGTGCGCTGTGAACCTCAAAGCCGTGATAGCCATGGCCCTGTTTGCGTTCGGTGCGAGCCAGTGCATATTCTTCCTGTGTGTCCGGGTGCAGAAAAACCGGAAAATCGGCGCCGACCTGACGGAACCCCCGGGCGAGCATGTCGTCCGGTGTCGCGCCGACCACCACCCAGTCCCGGTCTTTTACGGGGCGTCCCAGCAGGGCGTCGCGGACTGCACCGCCAACCAGATAGATCTCCATGTAAGCTCCCGAACAAAAAATGAGAGGCTCTTGATGGCCCCGCAGGGATTATCCGGTTGAAGGCGTTGGCGCGCAAACTCCCTGCTCAATCGGGAATATGGCGTCGTGCCCATTCGGTGGCTTCCAGCCAGGCCAGCGCAGCGTCCGGTGCCATGGGGCGGGCGATATGATAACCCTGGATAACATCACAGCCCATCTCACTCAGGAGTGTCTGGGTTTCTGCGTTTTCAACTCCCTCTGCCACCACTTCGTAGCCCAGGTCATGGCACATGTTCAGGGTAGTGCGCACGATGGTTTCATCCCCCTGGTTGTGGCTCATTTCGGTCACGAAAGAGCGGTCGATCTTGATTTCGTTGACCGGCAGCTTTCGAATGTAAGAGAGCGATGAATGCCCGGTGCCAAAATCATCAATCGACAATCGTACATGGGCTTTTCTGAGGGCACTCAGCACCGCCAGAGAGTGCGCGGGATCGGCCATGGCGGCGCTTTCCGTTACCTCGAGCACCAGCCGCTGAGCGGCGACGTGATTGGCGTTCAGCAATTCACAGACTTCTGCGCAGAAATCAGGTTCCCGCAGGTTGATTGCCGAGATGTTGACGGAAACCGTGGCGTCACACTCCAGTTGATCCAGCGACTTGCAGAATTGCAGGGCCCGCACAATGACCCAGCGGGTCACGGGTTTGATCAGCCCGGTTTGCTCTGCCATCGGGATGAATTCATCGGGCGGCACCAGGCCGTGTTCGGGATGCTGCCAGCGGATCAGGGCCTCAAAGCCGGCCACTCGGCGCGACTGCAGGTGGATCTGGGGCTGGAAATGCAGCGCCAGGTTGTCGGTGCGCAACGCTTCGCGCAAATCCGTCATCAGCATCAGGCGGCGAGGGCTGTAGGGGTTCATCTCGGGGTGGTAGATCGCAATCTGCCCATGAAAGTGATGATGCTGGTCAAATGCAATGAACGCTTCACGCAACAGACTTGATGGCGCAACGTCGTCGCCTTCGGCAAAGCTGCAGCCGACGACAAACTGCTGTTCAAGGGTGAGCCCCAGAAACTCGATCGGGTTGCTGAGGCCTTCTGTCAGAGGTCGGGTGGCTTCAATAATCTTTTTGCGGGTATCGCCGGTGAGCATAAAGGTAAAGCTTACCCCCTCAACATGGGCGATAGCACTTGGTTCGGGCGCTTCTTCGAGTATCACAATGCCGGCGCATTGGTTGGCCAGTGTGTTCAGGCGCCGGGCGCACTGCGTCAGGAGTTGGTCGGCGTACTCGTGGCCAAGGGTTTTGTTGACGTCGTCAAAGTGCAATAGGTGCACCAGAAACAACGCGCTCAGTTTTGATTTCTCGCCCTGTTGGGCGTCGGATTTGATGATGCTTTCAAATAGCGCGCGGTTGGGCAGGCCCGTCAGTTCGTGGTGACTGCTGGCGCGGTAAAGCGCCGCCTCTGTTGCCTGCTGGCGCTTGAGTGCTTCAAGCTGATTTTCCTTGGCGCGGAAGTAGGCCTCTTTGCTGCGGTTGTAGCGATCGGCAAGAGCAAATGAGAAGAGCAGCGCCTGTATCGACGCGCCCAGCGGTATGCCGTTTTCGACAATAAACACGCTGGGGAGCAGGCCGAACTGGTGGAGTACAGTGGCCAGCACGCCCAGAAGTAGCGACATCCACGCGACCGAGAAGAAACGGGCGTTTTTTTCGCCTTGAATGAGTAACGCAACGCCGGCGGCGAGATTGGCTAGCGAAACAGGTAAGGCAAGCGCCACGGATGCTCTGGTTGAAAGGGCATAGGGTAGGAACAAACTGGCGATAGCCATGACGCCCGCCACGCCTGCCAGAATCAGGAATGTCCTGTGCCAGTAGATATGCCGCTTTTTAAGCATCAGGAATTCCGACGCGAACAGGCACAGGCTCAACTGGCTGAAGGGGACAATAAACAGCAGCAGGCGATCATTGATCCTGGGCCATGCGGGATACAGATACTGGAAGCTGAAACCATGCAGCGACATCATCAGCACCAGTATCGAGAGCACTACAACGACATAGTAGAAATAGGCGCGCTCCCTGATCGACAGGAACAGAAACAAGTTGAAGGCGGCCATGACCAGCAGAATACCGTAGAACATACTGCGCCAGACGGTTTGTTGGGAGCTGGCGGCCCAAAATGCCGTATCCTGCCACAATGCCAGCGGCACCAGCAGCGTGCCCTGGGTCTGGATCCTGAGATAAACCGTTTTAGTACTTGCCGCGTCCAGTGCCAGCGGAATGACGAAGCTGGTATTGGCGATAGGCCGGGCAGAGAAAGGCAACTCGTCGCCGGTGATGATTTTGCGGATCAGCTGTCCGCGGCTCACTTCATAGAACTCTATAAAGTCGAGCAATGGATAGGCGATCTCAAGCAGCCGGTCGAGATTCTGTCCTGATTTGTTATCGAGCTGGATGCGGAACCAGTGGCCACGGCTGTCGTAGCCCTGGTTGATATCCTCCGGCGCAGGTTGCCAATCTGATTCCGGCACCTGCATGACGTCTTCCAGCGTGAGCGGCTGGCTTTCGATCAGAATATCTGTCTGCAAAGTCAGTGGTTGCTGCGCAGAGGTGGGGTTGATCGGTTGAGCGGCAATCGCAGGCAGGGTGAGCAACGACAGTAAAATTAAGGCAACACCGCCTACTGGAGTCAGTAAGACACCAACGATGATGTTGTGCCACCAGGGGCGGGTGCAGCTCTGGTGTTGGCTAACCGTCTTACCGTTGAGCAATTGGACACCCTGATTATTTTGTTTTTGTCAGGTGTTGACTATCCGGAGCTAATGGCACCATACCCTGCAAGTATGTTAAACGACTCGCAGGGTATGGCCGTCCTTGAATCTACAAGTGTCTGGTCAGAACGCTGCGCCCAGTTCTATCGCTGCGCCCATCTCAGTATCGCTAACAAGTCCCGATAACTCCAGATGTGCGCCAAATGGCGACACGCCCAAGCCGAAGGTGAACTGAGTCGTCTCTTCGATGCCCGCGTTGTTGTCGTTGCTGGCCAGGTTCTGGCGTACACCGCCGCGCAGCTGAACATAGCGGAAGACGTCAAACTCGGCGCCCAGCGCCAGCCACTGGGTGTCGTCGCCATAGCCGAAGGCCTTGTTCTTGGTCAGGTCCACTTCGGCGGTCAGCACGTGCATGCTGCCCTGGTGGGCGATACCGGCCGTTACGGTGGGCTCAAGCTCAAAGGTTCGACCGCTGTTGGATTCCAGATCCATTGGGATCAGGTTGCGCACGGCAAGGCCCGCCGTCCAGTTCTGCTCGTTACCGAAGGCGTAGGCTGCACCCAGGTCAACGTTGAAGCCGCTATCGTCGGTCTGGTACTCGTCCGCGTCAAAGTCATCATCTTCGAAGTCGCTGACATCCTGCCGGTATTCAAACGTGCGCAGCTGAACGTACTTGGGGGAAACGCCAACCGACAGGGTGCGGTTGTCTGCTACTTCAAACGCATGAGCGATACTGATACCGACTTCACCGACGGCTGCGGCGATGATGGTGCCGTCTGACGTCAACTGGTCGCCAATATCATTGACGGTACCGGCTGTTACTGCGTCGTTTTCAATCTGGTCCAGAATCAGCAGGTCGCTGTCGCTGACATTGCCCCGGGTTGTGGCGCGCACAGAGGCGTCGGCAAATACACCCACTGAAAAATGCTCCAGTGGCAGTGCGATGCTGAAGCCGAGGCCTGCGTCAGCCCGGGCTGTATCCTGATTCAGTTCTCGAAGCTGGCTCTCAAGCGCGCCCGCGCCTTGCTGCACGCCTGCAATATTATTGTTATTCGCGCTTTCGTTGATGCGGTCTATGGTGTCTTGAATGGCGTCAATCTGGTCGAGCACTTCCTCATCATCAGCGAAGCGGGCACTGACCGAAGGGAAAATAACGCCAAAGTCGTCAGCCCATTCGTGATGCTTAGCAGCCATCATCGCCGGGTTGGAAGTGTTTGCCGAAGCAGGATGCGCAACCGCCACGCCGGTGCCGCCCATGGCAAATGATCGGGCAGTGGTGAAGGCCTGAGGGCCGGCAAAGGTTTGTGTGGTGACCAGTCCGAGGCTGACAGCCAGGGCGAGGCGGGATAGTCGCATGAGAGTCTTTCTCCAGTTCAACGTATGTTTTCTTAAGGATTTTGTCTGTTGGAAAATATAGGGGAGTGGCGCCCGGGCAACTACTGGCGTGGAGTTACGTTGTGTGGGGGCATTGTTAATCGTTTGTAAAACAATGACATTTGTTGGCCACCGCGGCACGGCCCAAAGGCGGTATGTTTTTGCCGCCCGGTGATGCCGATAAAAAGGGGTGAATGGGAATATCGCAATAACTATCAGTGCCTTGTGTATTGTGGCGTGATTTTTTCATGGGTCTGTGAAAATCAACGATGACATACCGAAACAGTCGGGGAACTTTCATCATGAAGTATCTGGGAATTGGCCTGCTGGCCTCTGTTCTTGCCCTGTCGGGCTGCGCAAGCTCCGGTCAGGATCAGCAAAGTGCCCGAGAAAACAGGCCTGAACCGATTGTTGTGCGCGTCAGTGGCTTTGGCACTTATGAAAACGCCAGCGCTGACCGGCTGGATACGCGCAAGCGACTGCTGGCGCGGCGGGCTTCCAAACTGGATGCCTATCGCAACCTGGCGGAAAGGGTATACGGCACAGTGATTTACGGAAGCTCGACGGTGAACGATTTCGTTCTTCGCAACGATATGTTCCGGACCTATGTCGATAGCTATATTCGTGGCGCCAAACTGGTGGCGGTTAACGAGCACAGTGATGGGGTGATTGAGTCGGTTATGGAGCTCAAGCTTGAGCCGCGGTTCCGTGAATGTGTGGCAAAGCATGATGACGCCGACGTGCGGAGTGCCTGTGCGATACCGATGCCGCGAACCAACGACAGCCAGGGCGACATCCAAAGCAAGAATGTCGATTCCCTGTACTATCTGGAGTGATATTGATGGCGGTGGCAAAGCGTTGGCTTGGCGGATGTCTGGTGTGGATATGTGTGTGCTTTACTGGCACAGCATCTGCTGAGTGGGTGCAAGGCACAGGTCAGGCAGTTATCGTCGGCGACGATATTCAGGCGGCGCGAGATGACGCGCGAACCTCGGCGTTGCGCGATGCGGCACTGCAATATGAAGCGACCATCAACAGTCAGGACACTATGGAAAATGGTGTACTCACTGACTCGCGACTGACTGTTGCGTCAAAGGCGCGTGCAAAGCAGGTTCGTATCCTCGAAGAGCAACGTCGCGGCAATATCCTCCGGCTGACAATTGAAGCGGACATGTCCGTCGCCCAACACTGCGAGGCGCGGGATGCAGCGCGCATGCGCAAGCGTGTGGCGATTACCGGATTCCCGGTTTTGCACCCGGAGCAGACCAGTGTGGGCGAAATCGGCGATGCCGGCGAAGTCTTGCCGGAAAAACTCCGGCAGCGAGTGGTTGCAGATGGCAGCATGGAAGTGTTGAGTGCCTCGCGGTTACAGATGTTTCCTGAGCCATTGAATGCACCTACCAGCCAGCGCTTTGATAACAGCCTGACCAATATCATCGAACTGGCACGAGAGCTTGATGTCCAGTTTGTGGTGACCGGTGTTATTCGCGATTTGAGTCTGTCGGATCCCCGCGCATGGGGGACGTCAGTGACCGATCGCATGAAGCGCAGCATGGGGATGACCAACCGCAACCGGGAATTTGTTGCCGACCTGATGGTTTATGACGGCTTCAGCGGATCACCGGTTTACCGGCAGCGATTCACGGCAACAGGTGAATGGGATGTGGATTCGACGGAGGTTACGGGTTTTGGCTCGGCGGCTTTCCGGCAGTCAGGCTATGGTCAAGCGGTGGGTGAAGCGCTGGATAAGATGGGGCAGGCGATCCAGAGCGCGATTGCCTGCCAGCCGTTCATTACACGGATCACTCGGGTTGACGGTCAGGCAGTTTATCTGGCATCTGGCGCCACTTCAGGGTTAAGGCCGGGGGATGAGCTTCAGCTGTATCGCAGTTTCCGTTTCTTTGATGCCCCGGATGCGACGCCGGAACTACGGGATGCTAAAGCCACCATGACCGTTAATAATGTTCATCCCGATTTCAGTAATGGCCTGATTATGACTGAAGGTGGACAGCTGAATTTGCAGCGGGATGATATTGCTATCATGTGGTAGGGCTGGAGGCCCCGGTCCCCGAAACCAAAAAGTCCGGATTGATCATCCGGGCTTTTTGTTGGGTGCGCGCTGGAAGTCTCAGCTATTGGGTGGCTTCCTGCGCGGCCAGTTCACGGATCTTGCCGACCATTGAACGCAGGCCATTGCCCCGGGTAGGAGAGATGTGGCGGAAAAGATCAAGCTTCTCGAACAGCTCGTCTATATCGACTGTGAGCAACTCCCTCGGTTTACGAGCGTTCAGCGCGATCAGGATAATGGCGGCAAGGCCCCGAACGATCATGGCATCGCTGTCGATCAGCAGGAACAGCCGGCCAGAATCCGGGTCCTGATAGTGGATCAGCCATACCTGGCTCTGGCAGCCATGCACGTAATTGTCTTCGATTTTCTGCTCTTCCGGAAACGCCGGCAACTGCTTGCCGAGGTCGATGATATAGGCGTAACGCTCCTCCCAGTCATCCAGGAACTCAAAGGCATCGTTTACATCATCGAGCGTGATTTTCTGGCCGAGCGGATTGTCGAGAAACTGCTGGGAAGCGGTCATATCAGATTCAGAATTCGTTAGTGAATGAATGGCGCGTTACATCATGCCCAGTTCGAGCTTGGCTTCGTCAGTGAGCATGTCGTTGTTCCACGGCGGATCAAAGGTCAGTTCCACGTTGACCTTGTCGACGTTGGGCACGTGCTCAACCTTGCGTCTGACGTCCTCGGTAATCACAGGCCCCATGCCGCAGCCGGCTGCTGTCAGGGTCATCACGATATTCACCTGATTGCCTTCTTCTGTGCCTTGCACGACTTCGCACGAGTAGATGAGGCCAAGATCGACCACGTTGACCGGGATTTCAGGATCATAGCAGCTGCGCATGGCTTCCCATACCTGATGGTCGTTGACTGACCCGTCTTCCGGGGTGTCAAAGCTGCTTTCAGGCGGCGTTTTGCCGAGGGCATCTGCGTCGTGGCCTTCAATGCGCGCGAGGTTGCCATTGACGGCGACGGAGAAGGTGCCGCCAAGTGACTGGGTAATGGTCACAAAGGTATCGGCCGGCACCATGATCTCGGTTCCGGAGGGCACAAGGCGTGCCTCGACTTCGCGCTTGGTCAGGACAACTTCGCGTTCTTGCATGTTCGGACTGCCTCGCCTTTCAATCAGTGTTGCTTCGTTCCCGGACTATCACCGTTGCGCTTCAATACGTTGTAAGCGGTTCAGGCAATTGAGAAGCTCTCGCCGCAACCGCACTCGGCCGTCGCGTTAGGGTTACGGAAGTGGAACATCGAATTCAGCCCTTCGCGGATGAAATCGATTTCCGTGCCATTCACTACCGGCAGGTGTTTGCGCTCAACGTAGACATCGACGTTGTCGATAGTGAAAACCGCGTCATCGTCGAGTTGTTCGGTGACCCACTCGGTTTCGTACATAAAGCCCGAGCAACCGCTTTTGCGCACGGCCAGACGAATACCCTGGGCATCCGGCTTCTTCGCCAACTGTTTGCGGACGTGGTCGACCGCTGCCGGTGTCATGGTGACGCCAACGCTCGGTGTAAAGGTTTCTGCCGTCATTGATTCGCCCCCTTTCAGTATGGTGATTGATACCTGAGCGCCGGTTCAGTCGGCAAACAGGCGCTGAATTTTCTGGAGCGCGGCAAACAGCTGCTCCACTTCATCCAGCGTATTGTAAAACGCGAACGATGCCCTGGCTGTACCGGGCACGCTGAAAAAATCCATCAGCGGCATGGCGCAGTGATGGCCGGTGCGAATGGCAATGCCTTGCTGATCCAGCAGTGTGCCTATATCACTGGGGTGCAAACCCTCAATTTTAAAGGACATCACCGGTACTTTATTCGCGGCAGTGCCGATGACCTGCATGCCGGGTACGGTTTCCACCAGCTTGTTGGCGTGCTGCAACAGCGCCTGTTCCGCCGTTTCAACGGCTTTGCGGTCGAGGCTCTCGAGATAGTTGATCGCCGCGCCAAGCCCCACAGCCTCTGCGATGGCCGGTGTGCCGGCTTCAAATTTGTAAGGCAGGGTGTTCCAGGTGGTCTTTTCGAACGACACCCGCTCAATCATCTCGCCCCCGCCCTGGAACGGCGGCATTGCTTCCAGCAGGCTCTCGCGTCCATAAAGCACGCCGATACCGGTGGGGCCAAACAGTTTGTGGCCGGAAAACGCATAGAAATCGCAGTCCAGTGCCTGCACGTCAGGCTTGAAGTGCGGTACGGCCTGAGCGCCATCAATGACGGTAAACACGCCTTTCTCGCGGGCTTTGCGGATGAGCTGCTCGATCGGGTTGACGGTACCCAGCACGTTGGAAACATGGGTTACCGCCAGTATGCGTGTTCTGTCACCGAGCAGGCTTTCAAAGGCGGCGATATCGAGTTCACCGTCGGGTGTGACCTGTATCGGGCGGATGATAGCCCCAGTGCGTTCTGCCACCATCTGCCAGGGCACGATGTTGGCGTGGTGTTCCATCTGGCTGACCAGAATCTCGTCGCCTTCAGATAGTTGATCTGCCAGACCGTTAGCCACCAGGTTGATCGCTTCAGTTGTGCCGCGGGTCCAGATGATTTCCCGGGTGCTGCGGGCGTTCACAAACTGGCGAACAGTGTCGCGCGCACCCTCGAACGCCGCAGTGGCGCGATCGCCCAGCGTATGCGCGCCACGGTGCACGTTGGAATGCATCTGACGGTAGTAACGGTCCATGGCATCAAGCACCTGCACCGGCTTCTGGGCAGACGCACCGTTGTCGAGATATACCAGCGGCTTGCCGTTGACCGTCTCGGACAGTATCGGAAAGTCTTTGCGAATGGCCTCTACATTGAGCGCCGGTTTACCCGCAGCAAGATCGGTCATCGTCAATCAGGCTCCTTTAAAGGTCTGCTCGATAAACTGATTCAGTCGCGCCTGCACGGTTTCCCGAACGGCCTCGACCGGAATCTGGGCAATCAGTTCGTTGATGAATGCCATGCTGAGCAGGGTATTGGCTTCTCGCCGGTCGATACCCCGGGATACCAGATAGAACAGGGCTGATTCATCAAGCCGACCGATGGTTGCGCCGTGGGCACACTTAACATCGTCAGCGTAGATTTCCAGCTCGGGTTTGGTGTCGATCTCCGCGCCAGTGGACAGCAACAGGTTCTTGTTGCTCATGTTGGCGTTGGATTTCTGGGCATCCTTGTGAATATGAATCCGGCCGTTAAAAATGGCGTGGGATTCGTCTGCTGCAATATTGCGATAGGTTTCTTCGCTGTTGCAGTGCGGCGCCACATGCTCAATGGTCGTGTGGTTATCGTAATGTTGCTTGCCCTGAGTCACGGCGACGCCGTTCAGGCGGCATTCTGCACCAGCCGCTTCCAGCCGTACCTGCAGGTCATGCCGGCGCAGCGGGCCACCGAAGCCCACGCAGTGGCTGTCAAAGCGGGCGTTAGCCAACAAACGAGCACCGGTTGCGCCGATGTGCTGGGTGTTGGTGCCTTCCAGTGACAGCCGCACGCTGGTGATATTCGCGCCGTCGGCAAGACTGAACTCGCTGACTGTGTTAACCAGTGCCGGCTCAGTTCCGGTGGACATGTATTCTTCAACCAGTGTCATCTGGCTGTTGGTGCCCGCTTCGACGTAAATGCGCGGGTACACCGAACCGGTGGCATGCGCATCGGTTTCGCAGATGACAAATAAAGGCTTTTCCATCACGGCGTTGGGTTTCAGGCGGATAAAGAGACCGTCTTCAAAGCGCGCCGTATTCAGCCGTGACATCTGGACGGCGTTGCTGTCCAGCGTGTTATCAAGACGCTCGGCCAATTGCTGGGCTGCGATATCATCAAGATCGGCAAAGCTCAGAATCTCGATACCGTCGATATCGGGGAAATCGCTGGCTTCCGGCACGACAACACCGTTATGGATCACCACGTGATAGCCATCGAATGCCAGTGCCGGGCCTGCTTTTCGCCCAGAGGGGAGGGCCGATGCCATGGCGTCTGACAACTGCAGGTACCGGCTGGAGTATTTCCAGTTTTCGGTTCGGCGAGTCGGCAGTGGCATATCAACCAGCGCCTTGCCGCGCTGTGCCCGCAAAGTCTGGAGTGGCGATGGCAGGTTGCTGCCAGCGGCTTCCAGGAAATCTCCGTTCAGGGTTGGGGCTGCTTTCGTCATAACCATACCTTAGCTGGCCTCGACTTCGTCTTTGATGCCCAACCAGCCATAACCGCGTTCTTCCAGTTCCAGCGCCAGTTCCCGTCCACCTGATTTGACGATCTTGCCGCCGGCCAGCACGTGAACATAATCAGGCACGATGTGGTTCAGCAGGCGCTGGTAGTGGGTCACCATCAACACGGCACGTTCAGGAGAGCGCAGAGCGTTGACGCCATCGGATACGACTTTCAATGCATCGATATCGAGGCCGGAATCGGTTTCATCGAGAATCGCAATCCGCGGCTCAAGCATCAGCGCCTGCATGATTTCGTTGCGTTTTTTCTCGCCACCGGAGAAGCCTTCGTTGACGCCGCGCTTCAGGAATTCCGGATCAAGATCGACCTGCTTTGAGGTTTCCTTCGCCAGCTTCATGAACTCGACAGCACTCAGCTCTTCCTTGCCGCGATGGGTGCGCATAGCGTTGACCGCAGTGCGCAGGAATTGCATGTTGCTGACGCCCGGAATCTCGACCGGGTACTGGAATGCGAGGAAAATGCCTTCACGGGCACGCTCTTCTGTGGCCAGTTCGAGCAGGTTGTTGCCATCCAGCAGCACCTCACCGTCGGTGACCTCGTAGGCTTCGTTGCCAGCCAGAATGGCTGACAGCGTGCTTTTGCCCGAGCCATTGGGGCCCATGATGGCGTGAACTTCACCCGGTTTAATGTCCAGGTTGATGCCTTTGAGGATTTCCTTGCCTTCGACGGAGGCGTGCAGGTTACGAATGCTCAGCATGGATGTCGTTCTCTCTCGTCTTGATCTGTACGTTGGTTCAACGAATGTTGTATGACGGGGTCAGTGCCGCTTTAGCCGACCGACCCTTCAAGGCTGACTTCCAGCAGCTTGCCGGCTTCAACCGCAAACTCCATCGGCAGTTCCTTGAACACCTCTTTACAGAAGCCGTTTACTATCATGGACACCGCCTGTTCCGGATCAATGCCGCGCTGGCGGCAGAGGAACATCTGCTCGTCGCTGACCTTGGATGTGGTGGCTTCGTGCTCAACAATTGCGCCTTTGTTCTTGCTCTCGATATACGGGAACGTGTGGGCGCCGCACTGATCGCCAATCAACAGGGAATCGCACTGGGTGAAGTTACGCGCGCCTTCCGCTCCGGGGCCGAACTTGACCAACCCCCGATAGGCGTTGCTGCTGCGGCCGGCGGAGATGCCCTTCGAGATAATTGTGCTGGACGTGTTTTTGCCCAGGTGAATCATCTTGGTGCCGGTATCAGCCTGCTGGTAATTGTTGGTCAGTGCCACAGAGTAGAACTCGCCCACGCTGTTCTCGCCCCGCAGGACACAGCTGGGGTATTTCCAGGTGATGGCTGAACCGGTTTCAACCTGGGTCCATGAAATCTTCGAGTTCTTGCCGATGCAGGCACCGCGTTTGGTGACGAAGTTGTAGATGCCGCCCTTGCCGTTTTCATCACCGGGGTACCAGTTCTGAACGGTGGAATATTTGATCTGGGCATCGTCCAGTGCCACCAGCTCGACGACGGCTGCGTGCAACTGGTTTTCGTCCCGCATTGGGGCGGTGCAGCCTTCGAGGTAGCTGACATAGCTGCTGTCTTCAGCAATGATCAGGGTACGTTCGAACTGGCCGGTGTTGGCCGCATTGATCCGGAAGTAAGTGGACAGCTCCATCGGGCAGCGAACGCCCTTTGGAATAAAGACGAACGAGCCGTCAGAGAAGACTGCCGAATTCAATGCTGCAAAGTAGTTGTCGCCGGCCGGCACGACGCTGCCGAGATACTTCTTCACCAGTTCCGGATATTTATGAACCGCTTCGGAAATCGGGCAGAAAATTACACCTGCCTTGGCGAGAGGCTCTTTGAATGTGGTGGCAACCGATACTGAATCGAACACAGCATCGACTGCGACGCCTGCGAGCGCGGCGCGTTCATGCAGAGGGATGCCCAGCTTTTCATAGGTACGCAGCAATTCCGGATCAACATCATCCAGACTCTGGGGCATATCCTCTTTGCGTTTGGGCGCAGAGTAGTAGGCGATATTCTGGTAATCGACTTTCGGAAAGTCGACATGCGCCCACTCCGGCTCTTCCATTTCAAGCCAGCGACGGTAGGCTTTGAGGCGCCATTCGAGCATGAACTCGGGCTCTTGCTTGATCGCTGACAGGCGCCGGATCACATCTTCATTCAGGCCGGGCTCAAAGGTGTCGGCTTCGATATCGGTGACGAACCCGTGTTCGTACTCCCGTTTGATCAGCTCGTTCACCTGCTTGTCGGTGTTCGCCATGATCGTTGCTCCGTCTCTCTCTTGGGCAGGCCCGTGGCCGGGCTCTGTTTGATAAAGGCGCTGCGATAATCTGTTATGCCAGCGCTGTAGATGCTGTGCCCCGGGCTATGTCGCTGCCCTGATTGGCTTTTGAGCGTTGTAAATCATCCGTAGCCGCTGAGTTTACGGCCCGGTTACAACCCTGAAGATTCTTATTGGAGGGGCTTCTGGAGGAAGATTGTACAATATCAGAGTAAATTAGTCAGGTATTATTTGGTGCGGCAAATACCTGTAAACGTGACCCGGAATCACCCGGCCAACATCGTGCCATTACTCTGCAAAAGCCCGGTCGCGGCGCATTATAACGCAGCTCAGTGGTTCGCGTCAGTGCCGGCCCGGGCGCTTTAGGGATTACTGGCGTTATCAGGGACTATAGGGGCGATACAGGGATTCAATATCGGTTGTGTAGCTGATTCCGACCAACTTCCAGCCCTGTGTTGCCTGATAGAAGGTGAATTCCCAGGCGATAGCGGCTTCAGCGAATTTCTGCAGCCAGACCTCCCGATAGAAGTCGTCTTCGATCTTCTCCCTGGCGACCCGCGTTTTGCCCACCGGTTTGCCGGCACGATCAAACACTTTTCTGAAGTAGGTGTGCGCCTCGGCAGCCGAGGCATCGAAGGCTTCTCTGGGAACGCCGAGATAGGGAGCGAGGTTTTTGTAAGCCCCGTTGATATCGCCGGAGGCAGCGGTCGCCATGAACTGCTCGGTGGCGTCAGACATGGCCTTGGCAGAGGGCAGTGATTCGGCTGCGGATGTGCTCAGTGATACCAAGCAAAGCAGGAACATGGCTATGGCCAGTTTAATACGCATGCGTTGTTTTCCTACTGGTCGCTGGGGGCAGGGTTCGCTATCGTTTACAGGATTCTATTCCAATCCCGATCGACTGGCTGTGATCCAGTCTGTCCCCTGCACAGGTTGCGCTCGTCTTGATAAGTGTTGTGTTGTCGCTGTTTACCAAGTTGTTACCGCTTTATGTCACTGTTGCGCTGGGCTGGATAGCCGGTCGCTACCTTGAGGCCAGTGGCCGGCATATCGCCGGCATTATGCTGTATATCGTCACCCCATCGGTGATCTTTTCCGGTGTCATGGCCGCTCCGCTGTCGATTGAAGTGTTGATGCTGCCGGTTGTGGTGTTCCTGTTTTGCGTGGTGGTCAGCCTGCTGTTGCAAGCCGTGTCGCGTCGCTGGCTCCATGATGGAAGCGCCAACATTATTCCGCTGGCGGTGGGAACGGGTAACACCGGCTACTTCGGGATTCCGGTTGCGCTGTTGCTGTTTGGTCAGGAAGGTTTGGGTTTGTACATCGTGTGCATGCTCGGCACGACGTTGTTTGAAAACTCCGTGGGTTTTTATCTGGCAGGGCGGGGGCGTTCGTCCGCCCGGGAATGCCTGATTCGGGTTGCGCGATTGCCTGCGCTGTATGCGTTTTTGTTGGCGGTAGTGCTGAATCTGAGTGGCGTCGTTATTCCGACTATTTTTGTGCCTCTGTTCGATAATCTGCGCGGTGCCTACAGTATTTTCGGGATGATGATTATCGGTATGAGCATCCTTTCTTTTCGCGGGCTGGCGGGCAATATCCGCTTTACTGCAATCGCATTTTTCGGGAAATTCGTTGTCTGGCCGGCATCGGCGCTGGTGTTCTGGTGGGCCGACAGTCACTGGTTCGGGTTCTATAACGATGCGGTTTATCGGGCGATTTTCCTTGTTTCAGTAACGCCCCTCGCGGCCAATACAGTTGTTATCGCCACGTTACTGGATGAGTCGCCACGTCAGGCGGCAGGCACTACGCTGTTAAGTACATTGTTTGCGCTGATCTATATTCCGGTAATGGTCGCATTGTTCCTGTAGGTAGACGGAGAGTGACGTCGAGATGTCCGAGGCCTCACACCCGCAAAGTTTTGATACTGCGGTCAGACCACAGCAATTGGAGACGTTAAATGGGATTCAGGCTGGGTGTATTTGCCTGTCTGATATTGCTGGCCGCTGAGGCGAGCGCTGCCTTTCGTTGCGGTACGTCGCTGGTCGATGAGGGTGACTGGCCGGTCGAGGTCCGCGAACGCTGCGGTGAACCGGACTATGTGGCGGAGTATCCACAGGCGGTGCTGCCGGGACTGGGTATCATTAATACGATCGAACACTGGTACTACAATCCCGGTCCAGGGCGCTTTATCCGCCGCCTGGAATTTCGGGATGGTCGGCTCCACCGTGAAGACACCATGGGCTACGGTTTTCCTCCCGGGGCACCGGGCCCCTGCAAGCCTCGCTTGATACGGGAAGGCCTGAGTGAGTTCGAGGTGGCGGCCCGGTGCGGCGAACCGCTTTCCAGGCGGGTGACCTGGTACACGCCTCCGGATCACCGCCCGAGGGATAACGCCGTCCAGGCCACCTACCCGGTTGAAGAGTGGCTCTATGGTTTTGGTAGCACTGAGTTCCGCCGCGTGGTGACGCTCCGTAACGGGCGGGTGATC
>TARA_R100001440_G_scaffold25074_5_pt1 | contig 18142 bp, 14 predicted proteins | sample TARA_R100001440 | Tara Oceans TARA_R100001440 (sample SAMEA2622112) | marine metagenome | biome: marine biome (ENVO:00000447); feature: surface water layer (ENVO:00002042); material: "saline water (ENVO:00002010), including plankton (ENVO:xxxxxxxx)" | depth 5 m
GGCAGGGCCAGTGCACTGACGACCGGCAGGCACTGAAACAGTCGCTACGCTCAATTCCGGTGGAACATGCCGAACTGGACCCCAAGGCAACGGAGCGCCTGCAGCGTATGGGACTGCAGTCGCTGGGCCGTATATTCCAGCTACCTGACCGCGAACTCGCAAGACGGCTGGGGCCCGAAACCTGCCTGGGGCTGCAAAAACTGGTGGGCACTGCCGCTGACCCGCAAAAGGAATGGTCGCCTCCGGCCCACTTTCATCGTCGCCTCGACTTCGCTGAAGACGTAGAACATACCAGCGGGTTGCTGTTTCCTCTGCAACGGGCATTGCAGGAACTCGAAGAAGAATTGCGGTGGCGGCAGCACAGTACCGACACGCTGGAAATCCAGCTTCATCATCGCGTGGAATCCGCTACCGATCTGCCGCTGAGATCAACCGCTCCGGAGCATCGGGCCTCAGCGTTTCTGGCCTTATTGCGCCTGAAACTCGAACGCCTTGAACTTATATCGCCGGTTATCGGCGCCACACTTCAGGTACAGCGCTTCATTTCCCGCCACACCCCTGCCGGCGACGACCTTTTCGGGGAGTCGGATTCCGGCAGGGACGAGGCCTGGCAACATTTACTCAGCCGACTGCAAACCCGGTTAGGTGATGGCGCATTGCGCGCATTATCTGTGCAGGATGACCACAGGCCGGAGCAGGCCTGCCAGTACCAAGCCATCGATACCGCCAAGACAGGGGCCGCAATGATCCGGCACGCACTCCCCCGGCGCCCGCTCTGGTTTTTAAAGGCCCCTCAACCTTTAGTCCACATGCCACTGGAATGGCTGGCCGGCCCGGAACGCATCAGTGCCGGCTGGTGGGATGGTGAGCGAATACAGCGCGATTACTACATCGCCCGCCTGCACAGCGGACAAACCGGCTGGCTATTCCGGGATGTGACCGGCGGTTGGTTTATTCACGGCTGGTTCGGTTAGCGGAGCCATTGATGTCATACGCTGAGCTGCATTGCCTGAGCAATTTTTCTTTTCTGAGAGGCGCCTCCCACCCCCACGAGCTGGCCGAGGAAGCCGCTCGCCTTGGCTATCAGGCCCTCGCCATCACTGATGAGTGCTCAGTAGCAGGCATGCCCCGCGCCTACGCCGCACTAAAAGCCCATGCCGAATCCGTAGCCGAAAAAAATCGCATAAACGGTACTGACGACGCCCCCATCCGACTACTGACCGGCAGCGAATTCCGCACCCGGGACGACGCCCTCATGCTGGTACTGCTGGCACAAACCCGGCGCGGCTACGGCCAACTGTGTCAACTGATCACAACCACCCGCCGGCGGGCAGAAAAAGGTGACTATGATTTTCTAACCGGCGATATTGAAAGCCATGACCTGAGCGAATGCCTGGCGCTCTGGACGCCACTCGCAACACATCAGGATGCTCTGCCAGCACAGGGAGAATGGCTGAAGCAACATTTCCCCCAACGGCTATGGATAATGGCCACCCGCACCCTGACCGATCAGGATGACGAACAGCTCATCCGGTTACGGCTGCTTGCCCAGCGATTGGCGCTGCCGGTCGTTGCCACTGGCAATGTGCACATGCATCAGCGGCAACGCCAGCCGTTACAGGATGTGCTCACCGCTATTCGCCATAGCTGCACCGTTGCCGCTGCAGGTCATCGACTCTTCGCCAATGGCGAGCATTACCTGCGCCCGCTGAAAACACTGCATCGACTCTTTCCCGCCCAATGGATCAACGCAACCCTTGAGATCGCCCGACGCTGCACCTTTGACCCCGGCGAACTGCGTTACGAATACCCGCCAGAAGTTGTTCCTGCTGGCTACAGTGCCGCCCGCTACCTCCGTGAACTAACGGAAAAAGGCATTGAACAACGCTTCCCTGAAGGCATCACCCTACCGGTGAGAGCACTTATTGAGAAAGAACTGCGGCTGATTGGGGACATGCAATATGAGGCCTACTTCCTGACCATTCAGGACATCGTTCGCTACGCCCGGAGTCAGGGTATTTTGTGCCAGGGCCGAGGCTCCGCTGCTAACTCGGCAGTCTGCTATTGCCTTGGCATCACGGAAGTGAATCCCGAAAAATCCCAACTTCTTTTTGAGCGGTTTATCTCCAAAGACCGTGGCGAACCGCCCGATATTGATGTGGACTTCGAACACGAACGGCGCGAAGAGGTGATCCAGTATATTTACCGGCGCTATGGCCGTGAGCGCGCCGCACTGGCCGCAACGGTCATCCGCTATCGTTCAAAGAGCGCAATCCGGGACGTCGGCAAAGCGCTCGGTCTCGATATCACCCTGCTGGAACAACTGATCAGCCAGATTGACTGGCGGGATCGGGAGCATGACTGGCGCCAGCAATTATTCGACAAGGGGGTGGTCAAAAAGGCCCGAACTGCTGAGCAATTCGTGGCCCTGGTCAACACCCTGCTCGGCTTTCCCCGTCATTTATCCCAGCATGTGGGCGGCTTTGTCATTAGTGCCGGCCCCCTGGCCGAACTGGTGCCGGTAGAAAATGCAGCCATGGCTGATCGCACCGTCATTCAATGGGACAAGGATGATCTGGAAAGTCTGGGACTGATGAAAGTCGACGTGCTGGCCCTGGGCATGCTCACCGCTATTCGCAAAGCTTTCGAGCACATTGGCGATAAACTGGGGAAACGTTTTGGCATGGAAGATGTCACTCCAGATGATGATGACGTTTATGAAATGCTCTGTAATGGCGACAGCATCGGTGTGTTTCAGGTGGAGTCTCGCGCCCAGATCAACATGCTCCCTCGCCTGCGCCCCCGCAAATTCTACGACTTGGTGATCCAGGTTGCGATCGTTCGCCCGGGGCCGATTCAGGGCGATATGGTTCACCCTTACCTGCGCCGCCGCGATGGCCTGGACGAAGTGGACTACCCCAATGACGCAATACGCGAGGTGCTGGAGCGCACACTGGGAGTGCCTATTTTCCAGGAACAGGTGATCAAACTGGCGATGGTCGCCGCGGGTTTTACTGCCGGTGAAGCGGACCGGTTGCGGCGCGCCATGGCTGCGTGGAAATCTACCGGCGACCTGACGCCTTTCCGCGACAAGCTGATTACCGGCATGCTTGCACGAGGCCACGGTCGAAGCTTTGCCGAACGCCTTTATCGGCAGATTTGTGGGTTTGGTGGCTATGGTTTCCCCGAATCTCACTCTGCCAGTTTTGCCCTCTTGGTATATGTCTCCTCCTGGATTAAACACCACCACCCGGAAGCCTTTTACTGCGCCCTGCTGAACAGCCAGCCAATGGGGTTCTACTCACCCTCGCAGCTTGTTCAGGACGCGCGTCGTCATCAGGTGGATATACAGCCCATCGACATCAATTTCAGTCAGTGGGAGCACACCATAGAGAACAACCATACCCGGCTCCGGCTGGGATTCTGCCTGGTAAAAGGCCTGTCCCGTAACGGCGCTCAAGAGATCGTGGCACAACGCCCCCCGGGCGGCTACCAGACGATTGAGCAACTGCGCGATCTGGCCACGCCTGATAACCGGGATATGGAGTGCCTCGCCAGCGCCAATGCCCTGCGCAGCCTATCTCAGAATCGCCACCAGGCCCGCTGGGATATACTCGGGCATGACACACCACCTCCCCTGTTTAGTGGCACCTCGGTTCATGACACGGCCGGTCATTACATCTGTGAGGATCGGCGTATTGAGCTGACGGCGCCCAGCGAAGGCGAAGACATACTGGAAGATTACGCCAGCCACGGGTTAACCCTTAATCGGCATCCACTGGCACTCCTGCGGGAACAGGGTCACTTACGATTTTGCCGGACAGCGGAACAACTCAAAAGAGACACGCCTGGCCGACCCGTGCAGGTTTCAGGACTAGTGACCGGGCGCCAGCGCCCCGGATCGGCATCCGGCGTCACCTTTGTCACCCTGGAAGACGAAACCGGCAACGTGAATGTAGTGGTCTGGCTGGATACCGCCCGGCAACAACGCCAGCCGCTGCTAAAAGCGCGCCTACTGCACGTAAAGGGCATTATCGAACGGGAAGGCGACATCGTGCATATCATGGCAGGTAAACTGACCGATCTCAGCCATCTTCTGGGCAACCTGAACATACACTCACGGGACTTCCACTGAGGCACGGGCTTATAGTCCGCTCAAAGCACCCCAACGAGGATCAGCTCGAAAAGCATCCGCCAGAAAACTCATCAAGATCTTGATGCGGGCTACCTGGCGCAAATCCGCATGGGTCAGCAGCCAAAGGCCACTCATCGGCGTAGTGGGTAGCGCAAGCAACGGTATCAAGCCCGGTTTAACCTGATCCAAAGGCAGTACGGCCAGCCCCAAGCCTACCTCAGCCAACCGGGCAATCGCGTTGAGCGTGCTACCACGCACCGCAATCCGGGCCTCCGGCACCTGGCCGACAACCCAACGATAGCCCGGTAGATGCATTAAAGCAGCGTCCGGCCCCACCCACGAATACTGCACACTATCAGCCAGATTCTGTGGCCTGCCTTGTTTTTCTATCAGAGATGGCGCGCCAAAAACGGCCCAACCAATATCTGTCAGTTTGCGCCCCACCAGATAATCAGGCGGACTGGGCGTTGCCCGTAAGGCCAGATCCGCTTCCCGCCGATTAAGATCAAGATCGGTATTGGTGACCAGCACACTCACGCGAATATCCGGGTATTCCCGGTGAAAAGCCTCCAGATAGCCGGGCAAAAAATCGTACACCAGATTCTCCGGCGCCGTCAGGCGCACCTCCCCCCGCAACGTGATGTCGGCACCACCCAACTCACGCTCCGCCTGAAATGCAGCCATTTCCATGGTTTCAGCGTGAGGCAGCAACATCTCTCCTTCAGCCGTCAGTCGGTAACCTGTCGGCAAGCGTTCAAACAGGCGACAGCCTAGCTGCGACTCCAGTTGGTTCAATCGACGGTAGATCGTGCTGTGATTGATCCCCAGCTTTTGAGCAGCCCCCGTCAAAGAGCCTGATCGCGCAATCATCAGAAAATCTGCTAATAGGCTCCAATCCATACCTGCACCTTTCAGTTCCTGATTTTTATCTCTGCTCACAGGCCCATGCATTTCATTGCATTAACGCAAACGATGAATGCATTTTCAATCATATCAATTGCTTTTTCGCAAAACTAAAGTAGCCCTATCGCAACAGACATCACCGTAACCGGTTTATTTCCGACCAACAGACGAAAGGAGCACTGATATGAACGAGCACAACCTTCAGCGTTTTGGCATCACCACCCTGCGCATCAGCCTTGGCGCGATATTGATAGTACACAGCCTGTGGTTAAAGCTAGTGATCTTCACCCTTCCCGGCACCGCCGCCTTTTTTGAAAGCCTCGGATTACCCGGTATGCTGGCCTATGCCACCTTTGCAGTTGAGGCCATAACCGGCATCGCGCTGGTGCTCGGCATTGAAAGTCGCTGGGCCGCGCTCATTTCGCTTCCTGTCCTGGCCGGCGCAACCTGGGCTCATTCAGCCAACGGCTGGCTGTTCACCAACTCCGGCGGAGGCTGGGAATACCCATTGCTTCTAACCGTAGCTGCACTTACTCAAAGCCTGCTGGGTGATGGTGCCCTGGCTCTGAGACGGTCAAGCACTCTGGGCATCGTTCGCACATCTCGCCATACACCGAAACCGTCTTTGTCATGAGCCTCTTTATCTCACACGGTGCGCCAACCCTGCTGCTTGACGATACGCCTGCGCATCAATTCCTGAAAATTTTTGGCCGGGCCATGCCCGGACCAGAAGCCATCATTATCGTGTCCGCCCATTGGGAAACGACTAACCCCATCATCGGCGCCCATTCCGCTCCGCCTTTAATCAGGGATTTCTCCGGATTCCCCCGCGCACTCTATACATTTACCTGGCCTGTAACCGGTAACCCCGAACTGTCAAAGCATGTGCATAACACACTCGCCAAGGCAGGATTTCCTGCGTTACTGGACGACAAGCGAGGACTGGATCACGGCGCCTGGGTTCCACTGTCACTCCTGGACCCGGATGCCCTTATACCCGTGATTCCGATATCGCTTCCCACGAGCTACGACACCACTCGCCTGTGGCAACTCGGGCAAACCCTTGCAGCACTGGAAAAGGAGGGGTTCTTGCTCATCGGCAGCGGTAGCCTGACACACAATCTCCGCGCCCGAAGCCCACATTGGGAATCTGCGGCGCATCCGTCAGTGGAGCGTTTTATGACACCATTGCGCGAGGTATTAGCGCATGGCGACAGAGAAGCCCTGCAAGCGTGGACGAATTTGCCTCTCGCAGAATGGCATCACCCCAGCCCGGAACATTTCCTGCCGCTATTGATAGCTGCAGCCGCCGATGGCAGTGCCCACTGTCATCATCAAAGTACCGAATACGGCGTACTCGCCATGGATTGCTGGCAGTTTGGTGAAACACCCACACTGTCCAAGGCGACAGACTGAATTTGCATACAAGGTGATCATGCAGAAACAAAAAAACCCCGCAAGTGCGGGGCTTTTTATAGGCAAGGAGAGATCAACTCAGGAGCTTGATCATAACCCCGGCAGCAACAGCCGAACCGATAACGCCGGCGACGTTAGGGCCCATCGCATGCATCAACAGGAAGTTGTGAGGATTTGACTCCAGCCCTACCTTGTTGGATACACGTGCCGCCATGGGAACAGCGGACACACCAGCGGAGCCGATAAGCGGGTTGATCTGCTCTTTCGAGAAGACGTTCAGCAACTTCGCCATCAGTACACCACAAGCCGTACCGACACAGAACGCCGCCATACCCAGCGCCAGGATTCCCAACGTCTGGAAATCGAGGAACTTGTCAGCACCCAGCTTGGAGCCAACCGACAACCCGAGGAAAATGGTGACAATGTTGATCAGCGCATTTTGCGATGTATCGCTCAAGCGCTCGACAACACCACATTCCCGCATCAGGTTACCAAAGCAGAACATGCCCAGCAGCGGCGCTGCATCAGGCAGGAACAGTACCACCAGCATTAGTACAACAATCGGGAAAACAATCTTTTCCGCCTTGCTGACATGACGCAACTGGGACATCTTGATGGCACGCTCTTTTTCCGATGTCAGCGCACGCATAATTGGTGGCTGAATCATCGGCACCAGTGCCATATAGGAGTATGCCGCCACCGCGATCGCACCCAACAGGTGAGGCGCAAGGATGCTCGAAACGTAGATCGAGGTCGGGCCATCTGCACCACCGATGATACCGATCGCAGCCGCTTCAAGAATGGTGAAATCCATGGTACCGGACCAGTCCAGCAGCGCTGCACCAATCACTGTACCGAAGATGCCAAACTGCGCAGCCGCGCCCAATAGCAAGGTTTTCGGATTCGCCAGAAGCGGTCCGAAATCGGTCATTGCGCCTACACCCATGAAGATAATCAGAGGTGCAGCACCGCTATGAATCGCCACGGTATAGAAGTTGTAGAGCATGCCGTTGGCATAGCCCTGGTCTTCAGCAAGCGCGTTCGCTGCGGCAATCATTTGCACGCCGCCTGACTTGTAGGCCTCTTTGAAAGCCGAAATCACGTCAGGTGTAACGGCCTGAGCCGCTTCGTACGGTACATTTAACACTGACGCCAGAGCCGCCAGTACTTCCGGCTTGGCAAAGTGAATCGCATTTTCAGCGGCTGAAAGCGCAAGCCCGGCTTCCGGGATGTTTGCCAGAATACCGCCAAACCCGATAGGTACGAGCAACAAAGGCTCAAAGCCCTTGCGAATCGCAAGGAACAAAAGCAACAGGCCGACGACAATCATTGCCCCCTGGCCTATCGAAAGATTGAACAGGCCACTACCTGTCCAGAGTGTCATTATCTTATCCATGGAATGCTGGCCCTTATGCGATTGTCAGCATTTCATCACCGACAGCTACGCTGTCGCCAACCTTGACGAAGATCTCGCCAACGGTACCGGCCTTGGGTGCGCGAATTTCTGTTTCCATTTTCATGGCTTCGAGGATGATCAGCACTTCGCCATCTTCGACCACGTCACCCGGAGACACCAACACCTTGAAGATATTGCCACCCAGCGGTGCCGCAACCGGCTCACCTTCACCGGTTGCAGGTGCCGGAGCCGACGCGGATGCAGCAGGTGCTGCCGCCGCCCCACCCTGAGGTTGAATCTGGCTGATTTCACCACCTTCAGAGACAGCAACAACATAATCCTTGCCGTTCACAGCAACGGTGTAGGTTTCAGGCCCGGCTGATTTTGCAGGCGCTGAAGCGGCTGCAGTATCAGCTTCAGTCGGCGCCGGCTCAAATGCAGAAGCGTCGCCACGATTTTCCAGGAACTTGAGACCAATTTGCGGAAACAGTGCATAGGTCAGCACGTCATCTTCGACGTTGTCGGCCAGCTTGATACCCTTCTCGTCCGCCAGCTTCTTCAGCTCGTCAGTCAACTTGTCCATTTCAGGTTCAAGCAGATCCGCAGGACGGCAGGTGACAGGTTCCTTGCCATCAAGTACACGAGTCTGGAGCTCTTTGTTAAATGCTGATGGCGCGGCACCATACTCGCCTTTGAGAATGGCGGACGTTTCTTTTGAAATCGACTTATAGCGCTCGCCAGTCAGGATATTAAGCACCGCTTGGGTACCGACAATCTGGGAGGTTGGGGTTACCAGCGGAATGTAGCCCAGATCTTCGCGAACCTTGGGGATTTCAGCCAGAACCTCATCGAACTTGTCGCTCGCGTTTTGTTCTCTCAGCTGGTTTTCCATGTTGGTCAACATACCGCCCGGCACCTGAGCAATCAGGATACGGGTGTCGGTGCCTCTGAGACTGCCTTCGAATTTCGCGTACTTCTTCCGCACGTCACGGAAGTAGCTGGCTATCTCTTCAAGCAGATTCAGATCAAGACCAGTATCACGATCGGTACCTTCAAGAATCGCAACCACGGCTTCGGTCGGCGAGTGACCGTAGGTCATGCTCATTGAGGAGATGGCCGTATCAACGTTATCAATACCGGCTTCCGCCGCCTTGATTGCGGTCGCAGTCGACATACCGGTTGTTGCGTGACACTGCATGTGGATCGGGATATCCAGCTCTTTTTTCAGGCGGCTGACCAGATCAAATGCGACGTAAGGCTTGAGAATACCGGCCATGTCCTTGATCGCAATTGAGTCGGCGCCCATATCCGCGACTTCTTTTGCCAACTCGACCCACATTTCAATGGTGTGCACCGGACTGGTGGTATATGAAATGGTGCCCTGAGCGTGTTTGCCGGTTTTGCGAACGGCCTTGATGGCAGTTTCCAGGTTACGGGGATCGTTCATGGCATCGAAAATACGGAAAACATCGACCCCGTTTTCAGCGGCCCGCTCGACAAACCGTGACACAACATCATCAGCGTAGTGGCGATAACCTAGTAGGTTCTGGCCTCGCAGAAGCATTTGCTGTGGAGTATTCGGCATTACCTTCTTGAGTTCCCGAATGCGCTCCCAGGGGTCTTCGCCCAGGTAGCGGATGCAGGAATCAAATGTTGCCCCACCCCAGGATTCAAGAGACCAGAAGCCGACTTTGTCGAGCTTCTCTGCGATAGGCAGCATATCGTCCAACCGCATACGGGTTGCCAGAAGGGATTGATGGGCGTCACGCAGAATGACGTCCGTAATCCCCAATGGTTTTTTTGAATCTGTCATCGTGTCAGCCTTCTACTTAATAGTTCTAATATGTTTGCCAGGCCACTTACTTGTGACGCGACCTGAACTTCGCAATCGCCTGCTTGATAGCCTCTGCTGTGTCAGGGTCAACTGACGCAGGTTCAGGGGCTGCTTTGGCGCGCGGAGAACGTGCGGGCGCTGCCACTTCGGGTGGCGCCAATCTGGACACAACCTTGGACATTATCCCGGTTGCAAACACTAGGATTACAAGGAAGACAAAAACGAATCCCATGCCCGCTACCATCAACTCGATGGCCTTGGTCATCAGGTCAGTCATGGTTTTTTCCCTTAATAAACGGATTTACCCGACTCTGCCTTGAGTGGCATTACCACAGACTTTGTAATATCGGATGGCAAAATCCTGCGTAATTTACCGGTTTATGCACTACTGAGCAACCAGAGCAATCCGTAAAAACCGATGGATCATCCCGAGAATACGGGTCATTTCAGGCCAGGAGAGTAATGGAGGGCACTTCAAAAAGCGGGCGGTTATCAAGAGTACACCAGTCCACCAACAGATGATATCAAAGCGCAACATTTGCAAATCGCACTTAAAACCCACCAAGTGATAGCGACCATCCGCAACAAGCAATCGCACACCCACAATAATCAACACCCGAAAAAACTGCATTCTGCATCTATTTACCCGCAGCGCGCGTACACCTAAGGCAAGCAACACGATAAATCAAAATAAAGGATGGCAAATCATGATCGCAGGAAAACAACTCGCACTGACAGGGCTCGTCTGCGCAGCACTACTGACGCCACTCTCGGCTGTTGCCGGCCACACCAACCCGGTTCTGAAAGCAGAGCTGACCGGCGATGCCATGGCTGGCTCAGAGGGCGACGCTGCAGGCAGTGGAACAGCGTATGTCTTCGGCGTAGACGGTGATACCACCACCCTCTGTTACGTGATAGAAGTTAGCGGAATCAAAATGGTGCCGGTAAAAGAAGGCATGGCCGCCCATATTCACGAAGCAGGAAAAGGCAAAAGCGGTAGCGTGGTCGCCAACCTTGCAGGACCGGAGGACGGGAACGCCGGTGACTGCCTGACCGAAGGCGAAAAGGGTAAATTCCCGACTGCAGAGGAAGGCATTGTCCAACGCATCCTGACCAACCCGGATGACTTCTATATCAACATCCACAACCCGGACTACCCGAAAGGCGCCATTCGCGGACAGCTGATGGAAACCCATGATCACGGAATGTAATCAGCAAACCGACAAGAAGAGTGCCTGAAAACAAAGAACCCCGCACGTGGCGGGGTTCTTTGTTTGATATGGCGCGGCTGGGAGGATGACTCATGGGCCTGGCGACCCAGCCCTCCGGGCCGTCGTCGCAAGCTCCGACGTTCCTTCGCGCGCAAAGCGCGCTTCGGTCGAACCTCTCTCGGTTCAAATCCTGTCAAAACTCGACGTACGCAAACAAAAAACCCCGCACGCGGCGGGGTTCTTTGTTTGATATGGCGCGGCTGGGAGGATTCGAACCTCCGACCGCCTGGTTCGTAGCCAGGTACTCTATCCAGCTGAGCTACAGCCGCGCAACAAAACCTTCCAAACTTCGTTCTTTTATTCTTTAAAAAAGAATGGCGGAGAGGGAGGGATTCGAACCCTCGGTACGCGTAATGCGTACGGCTCCTTAGCAGGGAGCTGGTTTCAGCCACTCACCCACCTCTCCTTAAGAACGCGGCACATAGTACCAGAATTTTTCTGTTTTCATAGGGTTGACAGTGATTTTTTCAATTTTCTCTGTCCAGGCTTTGTATAAACCTACTCTCCCACCACTGACACAAAAAACCCGTCGGTGAAATCAGCGACGGGCTCTTCGATCAGATCAGATGTTGCCTGGCTCCGGCTCACCATCAGGATCTGATTTTTCCCGCTGAATCCGCTGGTAAATCTCTTCGCGGTGAACGGCGACTTCTTTAGGCGCATTAACGCCAATACGTACCTGGTTTCCCTTCACCCCGAGTACGGTGACGGTCACTTCATCACCAACCATCAGGGTCTCGCCAACACGGCGGGTCAAAATCAACATGTCCTTACTCCTTATGTCCAGAGCTACCTGTTCCGACTTTAAAAACTAATTCCTTTATAGCGGGACAACTGACCGCCCGTAACCCGGAATTGTCCGTAGGGGGTTTCCCTGAGCCGGACAGTTCCTATGATCGCTTCTGGTGTTAATCGTTCCCTTATTATTGAGGCACGGACGGAGAAAGACCGCCATTCCGCACTCTATGCCTCTGTCTCGGGCCCCTGCAATCCAAACGCACTATGCAGTGCACGAACCGCAAGTTCCAGATACTTTTCATCGATGACCACCGAAATCTTGATTTCCGACGTGGAGATCATCTGGATATTGATACCTTCATTTGAGAGCGCCTCAAACATCTGGGTGGCAACACCGGCGTGCGAACGCATCCCTACACCCACGATACTGACCTTCGCGATGCGGCCGTCACCACTCACCTGCCTTGCACCCAGATCCGCCTTGACCTGCTCAAGCACCGCCTGGGCACGCTTGTAATCATTGCGATGAATCGTGAAGGTGAAATCAGTGCGGTTATCCGCACCTACGTTCTGGACGATCATGTCCACTTCGATATTGGCTTCGCTCACTGGCTTCAATATACGCAGCGCACTGCCCGGGGTATCAGGTACACCCGAAATCGTCAGTTTTGCTTCATCCCGGTTAAACGCAATCCCGGATACGACCGGTTGTTCCATGTCACCCTCGTCATCAAGCGTAATCAGGGTGCCCTCGCCTTCGCCGAAACTCGACAAAACCCGAAGTGGCACGTTGTACTTACCTGCAAATTCAACCGCCCGGATCTGCAACACTTTGGATCCGAGACTGGCCATTTCAATCATTTCTTCAAATGTAATCTTGTCCAGACGTCGGGCACTGTCGACAACCCGGGGATCTGTTGTATATACGCCATCAACGTCAGTGTAGATCTGGCACTCGTCGGCCTTCAATGCAGCCGCCAGCGCTACAGCCGTAGTGTCTGACCCACCACGCCCCAGCGTTGTAATATTGCCCTTATCGTCGACACCCTGAAAGCCGGCAACCACAATGACACGACCAGCATCGAGATCGCCGCGCATATTCTGCTCATCAATGCTCTGGATGCGCGCCTTGGTATGCGAGCTATCCGTCACAATGCTTACCTGAGCACCGGTGTAGGAGCGGGCATCGATGCCGCGCTTCTGAAGCGCCATGGACAGCAATGCGATGGTGACCTGCTCTCCGGTAGACAGCAGTACATCCATCTCCCGCGGGGTCGGGTCTTCCATGATAGCGTTTGCCAGCCCCACCAACCTGTTGGTTTCGCCGCTCATGGCGGAGACAACCACCACAACGTCATGCCCGTTCGCCCGGGTGCGACAGACCCTGTCAGCAACCGCTTCGATTCGATCCGTGGTACCTACAGAAGTACCACCGTATTTCTGAACCAGTAGTGCCATTATTGTGTGCTACCTGCCATCTAAGCCTGAATACCTATTCTCGCGCGCGGCGATTATAGTGATAGTAATGAAAACCCGGTACTGTTTTCGGCGCTATTGGGTTGCTTCACTCACCCAGGTTGCCACCTTCGCCAGAGCACCCGGCAACTTATCCGCGTCCGTTCCGCCGCCCTGCGCCATATCAGGTCGTCCGCCGCCTTTGCCGCCAACTTCCGCGCAAAGTGACTTCATCAAATCACCCGCCTTGATCCGGGAAGTGGCATCCTTGGTCACACCCGCGACCAGGATAACCTTGCCATCCTCGATGCTGGCCAGCACGACAACGCCAGATCCCAGCTTGTTCTTTAGCTGGTCAGCAGTATCCATCAGCGCTTTGCGATCAGCCCCTTCAAGCACCGAAGCAACCACTTTCAGGCCGTTGACATCAACAGCGGAATCAACCAGATCCGACCCTGCAGAGCTGGCGAGTTTTGATTTCAGCTGCTCAATCTCTTTCTCAAGCTGGCGATTACGCTCAAGTGTCGCCTCGACCTTGTCGATTACGGTCTCACGGGTACCGCGTACCAGTGAGGCAACCTGACGGAGCCGGCCCTCTGTTTCATCGAGCCACGCCAACGCGCCCTTGCCGGTCACCGCTTCGATGCGTCGGACACCGGAGGAGATCCCGCTTTCGGAAACAATCCGGAACAACCCGATGTCTCCCGTGCGAGACACATGGGTACCGCCGCACAATTCCACGGAGAAACGGTCTGACCCCATGCTGAGCACCCGCACCTGATCGCCGTACTTCTCACCGAACAACGCCACAGCGCCCTTCGCTTTCGCCTGCTCCATGTCGGTAATTTCTGTGCCAACCGCAGTGTTGCCCAGAATCTGCTCGTTAACCTGCGCTTCAATGGCCGCCAATTGCTCTGGTGTGACAGCTTCAAAATGGGAGAAATCGAACCGCAGACGATCCGGATCAACCAGCGACCCTTTCTGGGTCACATGATCACCCAGCACATTGCGCAACGCAGCGTGCAGCAGATGCGTAGCCGAGTGATTCAACGCAATTGACTGTCGACGACCATGATCGATACGGGCATCGACTTCCAGCCCGGGAAACAACTCACCTTCGATCACAGTGCCGATATGCAGGTGGTTAGCCCCGTCTTTTCGGGTATCCGACACATGGAAACGACCACCGCTCCAGGTCAGCAAACCGGTATCACCTACCTGGCCGCCAGATTCCGCATAAAAGGGCGTCCGCTCAAGCACGATCACGGCCTCTTCGCCGGTTTGCGCGTTCTTTTCTTCACCATTAACCAGCACGGTACGAATTTTCTCGTGGCCGTCCACGCTTTCGTAACCGGTAAATTCAGTGCTCCCACCCAGATCGGCAGAGGCATTGTAATCAATACCAAATTTCGATGCGGCTCGAGCCCGTTCGCGCTGAGCCTCCATCGCCTTTTCGTAGCCTTCGTAATCCAGGGTGAGGCCACGTTCGCGGGCAATATCATTGGTCAGATCGACCGGAAAGCCATAGGTGTCATAGAGGGTAAATACAGTTTCGCCCGGAATCTCATCGCCTTTGAGTTCGGCAATATCCTGTTCGAGAAGACGAAGCCCCTTGTCCAGAGTGCGGGCAAACTGCTCTTCTTCCTGCAGTAGCACTTTTTCGATCTGGGCCCGGGTGCGGACAAGCTCAGGGAACGCTTCGCCCATCAATTCAACCAATGCGCCCGTCAGCTTGTAGAAGAATGCATCCTTGGCTCCCAGCTTGTTGCCGTGGCGGGCCGCACGTCGAATGATACGACGCAGCACAAAGCCGCGACCTTCATTCGATGGCATAACACCATCGGCAATCAGGAAGGAACAGGCCCGGATGTGATCAGCCACAACGCGAAGAGATGCTTCAGTAGTATCAACACCACCCAGAATATCGGAGGCGGCTTTCAACAAATCCTGGAACAGATCAATTTCGTAATTGTTGTGCACGCCTTGCAGCACAGCAGCAATACGCTCAAGCCCCATGCCGGTATCAACTGACGGCTTGGGCAATGGCTGCATTTCGCCATCGGCGGTGCGGTTGAACTGCATGAAAACGACGTTCCAGATTTCGATAAACCGGTCGCCGTCCTCCTCAGGACTGCCCGGCGGGCCACCTGCAATATCGGCACCGTGGTCGTAGAAAATCTCGGTGCACGGACCGCAAGGCCCCGTATCACCCATCTGCCAGAAATTGTCTGATGCGTAAGGTGCGCCCTTGTTATCACCGATGCGGATAATCCGGTCGGCCGGCACTCCCATACCTTTGTTCCAGAGATCGAACGCTTCGTCGTCTGACGCGTAAACTGTAACCAGTAATTTCTCTTTCGGCAGGGCCAGCCACTCATCGCCGGTCAGGAAAGTCCAGGCAAACTCGATGGCTTCCTTTTTGAAATAGTCACCAAAACTGAAGTTCCCCAGCATCTCGAAGAAGGTGTGGTGGCGTGCTGTGTAGCCGACATTCTCGAGATCGTTGTGCTTGCCGCCCGCGCGCACGCAGCGTTGTGAGCTGGTCGCTCGGGTATAACCACGATCTTCGCGCCCCAGGAAAGCATCCTTGAACTGGTTCATCCCCGCGTTGGTGAACAGCAAGGTCGGATCATCATGGGGAACCAGAGAACTGCTGGCGACGATTTCGTGCCCGCGCTGCTGGAAGTAGTCAAGAAATGCCTGGCGCAATACTGCGGTTTTCATAGCCGTGTCCTGATCGCCTTGTCAGAGAGTCGAATCATTGGCAGAGCCGCCAGAATCTCCGGCAATATCACGGTGATGGCGCTCTGCGATACCAATACGCAAGGGCGCTACTCTAGCACACGCTGTGGGGGTTAAAAACGAGAAACGCCGCTCAATTGATAGCGGCGTGGGTGTGGATAGGGAGAGTTTATCGCGCTGGGCCCGACAGCAACCAGATGGCCGCCGGACCAACGCCTTTAATCAAGCCCGATGGATCATTGGGCGCTATCAGTATCAGCGGGCTTCATGGTGTCGAAAATCGTCTGCCAGAAGTCCCCCATAAGACTGGCCGTGTCCTCAGCCACCGGCCGCGACGCCTGTTCACGCCCATCCTCCAGCATTCGCGTCATAAGGTCATTGAGAGACGTCAGATCAAGCCCATTTTGCTGTGCCTTATCTGCCAACTCCTGCAGGCCCTGAGCAAGCGAGCCCAGCGGCTTCAACTGTGTCGCCGGCGAGGAGATCCGCCCGGAATCAGACTGGGACACAGACTCATAAGCAGCGGCACGGACCGAACGAACAGACGACAGGTTAAGACTGAAAGCGGCTAACTCCTCGCCACCGAGATCCAGAGACTTGGCCGCCTCGAACGCGCCCATAACATCGCCTTCAAAAAACTGAGCCGACACCGCCTCCACGTCCTTGAACAGGTTATTCAGCGCCTCGCGCTCGCCCGCATCCAGATCACCCTCAACGGAAAACGCGTAACGCCCCGAGAACATCGACGTCGAACTGGCTGAACTGAATCGGCCCGTTCCGTCTGATCCACTGACCTGGCTGGCACTGGCATAGCGGAGCTCGTCCATGCGCACCGTAATCCGATCACCATCACTTGTTGTGACCTCAAATGAAAGCTGATCACGGGATGCCGCCTCTACGCTACTTGCCGAGGTTGTCCGTTGAGCCCCATCTACGGCCTGCGATGGCTTTTCCGCACCATTGTTGGCGACCGCCGCATCATCATTGCCAAGGAAGAGTTTCTCCAGCTTGTCCAGCCCTTCGGTAATGCGATCAAAACTGTCGTCAATACCCGCGCCAAGCTCGTCGTTCATCATACCCAGCGCTTCAATCTGTTCTCTGGCCTCTGCAAAGCCCTGCTCTACACCGGCTCTCGCCTGTTCCAGCAAGCTGGCCAAACGATCCGGGTCGGCGCCTGCCGCCGCCTCTTTCTGCAAGCGATTCTGCACAAAGCCCAACACATTATTGGCGACATCCTCGGCCGAGTAGCCTGCAGATGAAGGCTTGCCCGCGCCAGATGCCGCATCAGTTCCACCCATGCGCTGTTCAAGCCGCTGCTCCAGCCGGGCGCGCAATACCGCCATGGCATCATCAACGGTGCGGATGGTTTGTGAGGATCGGGCATCGGATGCTTGCGATGTCTGAGACTGGCGCTGCGAAGCAGCGGCATCATTGCCTGTGCGTTTCGGCAATACCGACGCATCGGACCCCGGCCCGGAAACTGACGACACCATCACAAACCTCCATGCATAACATGCAATCGTTGGGACTATTCAAACCCTGAACATTCGCGGCACGCCCAGAAGGGCTCGCATCACGATCGTTATATCTCGTCTAGCGGCCGGAAGGCGTCAAACTTTAAGACCTTTTCGGTATACTGTTCGCCGTTCTCAGGCAATCGGCTAGCGAGAGCACGCACGAAACCGCCTGTCACGCAAACCGCTAATACATTAAATCGTTTTGACTGGAGAGATCATGGCACGCCAATTTCACCCTGCCGACGAACTACTGGCACCCGCCGGACTCGGGAGACGGTTGCTTGCCATGCTCTATGACGGGCTTATCTGCATTGCAGTACTGATCGTCTGTACCTGGGGTTACACCATGCTGGCTGCGTGGATTATCGGATTCGATGAATACAAGGCTCTTGCGGAATCCGGTTCACTTAACAGTGACCCGCTGCTTACCTCGATCCTGTTTGTATTGCTCTTCATGTTCTTCGGCTATTTCTGGACCCGAACCGGCCAGACACTGGGCATGCAGGTTTGGCGAATTCGTATCGAAAACGCCAATGGCACATCGATTCGCTGGCCGCAGGCACTGTTCCGGTTCCTGAGCGGTTGGGTGAGCTGGTTTGCGGCAGGGCTGGGTTATATCTGGATGCTGTGGGACAGTGACAAACGAACCTGGACGGATCGTTTCTCGGAAAGCCGGGTCGTGCGGGTTCCCAAAGAACCCTGAAGCCCATCAGACCAGGCGTGCTGGCGGGGCTC
>TARA_R100001440_G_scaffold14551_2_pt1 | contig 18013 bp, 28 predicted proteins | sample TARA_R100001440 | Tara Oceans TARA_R100001440 (sample SAMEA2622112) | marine metagenome | biome: marine biome (ENVO:00000447); feature: surface water layer (ENVO:00002042); material: "saline water (ENVO:00002010), including plankton (ENVO:xxxxxxxx)" | depth 5 m
GTCAATTCGGGGTATGGTGTTGCGAGGTGTGATTTGGCGAGGCAGGCGTGGTAACTTCAGTTGTGTCTTGGACCGGTATGTTACGGCAGGCGGGGCGAGGTCGGGCTAGTTGCGGAGGGGTAGGTCGAGGCAGGCGTGGTAAGTTTGAGCGAGGCATGGTCGGTCTTGTTGCGGCAGGTGGGGTGAGGCGCTGTCAGGCGAGGAGTGTTATAGGCATGTTGAGGCTGGAAAGGAGAACATATGTTTAAAATGTTGATGACAGGAAGACAAGCTTTTGAAATTGTAAAGCTATATGTAACAAAAGATATAGCAACAAGTAACGTGACTGAGGCAATTGAAGCCTTGGAGAGATATATAAACAGTTTGGAAAAAGGTATAAAATAATTATACTTGTAAGTGGATTCTTTATCCCACTTAGATCCAAGAAAGCCGACACCTGGCTGGCTTAGTAGTCGTGTACGAACCCCCTGGTGGTGTGACTGATGGAGAGACATCTTTCAAAAAGTCAAGCAAACAATTTTAAAAAAACTTTTGAGGTTGGGATCGAATTTTAGTATTCTGACTTTTCGACACTTTTCAAGGAGGTAACAATGGAAAACATAGAAGAGAAATATCAAGAAGCGTTGCAGGCGATAGCTTACCTACACAATGAGTTACTAGCTGTAAAGCATTGTCAGTGTGACGATGATGAAGCAACAGAAGAAGATGACGAAGCCTAATACAGGGCTTCGTGTCCCTGCTCGAAGTATTTATTCTTCAAGTGCCTTTCCCAAAAAGACTTTCCATTAGCTACAATAATGTTCCACTCACGATGGTTAAATCTTTCTGTTGAACCATCTTTGTATTCCACCTCGTAGATCATGTCATGACCTCCTGAGTCAGTCTGTTGTTCAAACACCTTTAGCTGCTTAATTATATCTTTTAGCTTCATGGTATTTTAAATACTTAATCTCTTTTACCATACCTTTGGGAATAATTGCAACCCTTCCTCCTTCCTGGCCACCATCATCACACCAGTCCGCCATCAACGATATTTGATTTTCGTCGTCTTTGACGAGCCATCCGATAGAAAAACAGCCAGCTGCGGTCTTTTTAATAATATCTTTGTATTCTACCCAACCTGAGAAGGGCTCGGTAGCGTCTTCCCATCGGACTATCACAATCGGTGTAGTCTTCAGGTTAAACTTCATGGAGTCTTTCTTAAGATATTTTGACCAGGCACTAATTTGGAACATTTTGTAAGCTCTGTACCTTTCGATACACTAAACCATTGTTCATGACCTTGAATAAAATCTATAGAACTATTGTTCTCGCATTTACCCGCACCGAACGTATCGTTAACGGCTTGTTGTACTGACTTCAATGACATGTCATCGCCGACCATGGTCCCGCCGTCTTTGAGCTTGGGCCACCAGTTGAGTATGTCTTCCATGACTGGTTCGTACTCATGGGCTCCGTCGACAATAATAGCTTGAAAGTGTTTGTTTGGAAATCTTGCTAGTGTGTTGGCGTCATCTGATCTTGACTTTAACGGCGTTACGACGCCCTTTGATATATATTCTTTACAGTTATCTTTGAACGTATCGTAAAAACCATTGACGATATCTAGGTTAGCATGTTCAGAGCTCCCTTCGAAAGTGTCTAGTGCGTAGAGATGAACTTTCTTACCTGAGTTGATAATGTTAGTGGCCAGGTAAGATGTTGATCTACCCATAAAGCTGCCTATCTCCATGATCTCGTCTCCGTCTTCACAATGATCAAGGACCTGGTCGTATGCTTCGTGCATATTGAACCAGCCAGGTATTTTAAAATATTTATGATTCATTTTATTCTGTCCTTTATAAATTCTAATATTCGTCTGATACTAATGCCATAACCAATCAAGGTCAAAGAAACTTTTTCTCCGGTTTCATGGTCTTTGACCGTTACTGTTATATCTCTGTATTTCATTTCTTGGAGATTTGTGGGACTTTACGTCTTGCGGAGACATTGTTATTTAGGAGGAACGGCCCCACAAATCAGTGTACAATCCTAACATATTCAATTAGATATTAATATATGAAATACGTACTAATAATTTGGCTGTGTATTAACGATCCAAGCATGGAATTGACCGATAGATGTCAACAATTGATCTGGGACCATGAACCATTTGATACATTAGTTGATTGTCAATATAGAGCTCATTATCTTTGGAAAGACCTGGAACCAGCTGGCAATATTTATATGTCAAGTTTTTGCAGTGGTTTGCTGTAACGCATATAGTTTATTAAATTAAAATTAAAAATAAAAAATAAAAAAAATAGACTGTTTGTTACGTAACATTATCTATTTACTAATATAATATATATATATCAATCGTTTCAGCTGTTACGTGGGTGTTACGTGAGTATCCCAACGTTACGTAACAGTGGGAATAATTAGGATTGATTTTCTCTCTATTTTATGAAAAGTGTATTTAGATGACGAAAACAGACGTAACAGACGTAACAGACGTAACAGGTGACGTAACAACAAAGCTTCAAGAAAGATTTGATCACTTTCCAGGATTGACTCCAAAACAAGCAAAGTTTGCTCAGCTAATGGTTTTGTACGAAGGTAGAAAAACTGCAACACAAATAGCTATAGACTGTGGCTTCTCTGAGAAGACCGCAAGACAACAAGCTAGTAATATGCAGAACCCTAAGATGTTTCCTAAAGTTGTTGATGCAATTCAACATTATAGAATTCAGTTTTATAGAAAATATGAAACTAGTTATGATAAGCATTTGAAAAGAATGTTTGAACTGTCTTCAAGAGCAGAAGAGGCAGGCAATTGGAATGCAGCTGTAGCAGCTGAGAAAAATAGAGGCCAGGTAGCAGGGCTGTATATTGATAAAAAAGAAATTAAATATGGAACTATTGATAGTATGAGCATGGAGGAAGTAGATGCAAAAATTGTTGAACTTGAAAAAAGATTATCTGGTGAATCAGCTAAGGTGATAAATGCCAGTGACGAACAAGAAACAGCTCAAGGGTAGTTGGGCACATCAAGCTGCTCTGTTATGGCTTTTAGATAGGGGGTATTATGTATTCAGTAATGTTTTTGGTTATGGTCCCATTGACGTTGTTGCTGTTAATGATCTAGGTGACATAGAGTTATTTGATGTCAAGGTTGCAGGATTTAGAAACAACAAAGATACGAAGGGCTCTAAACAATTAATAAATAGAATCTTAACAGAAGAACAGAAAGATATGGGTGTTAAACTATTGTATGTTTTTGACGACGGCAGCTGCCGTGTACAGATGGAAAGGGGAGAGTGGTTGAAAAAACAGAAACAAAAAAGAGATGAGAAAGGTAGATACATAGGTAATGGCATCGACTCCGGAGAGTAGATTATCAAAGAAAGTAAGAACTAATTTTACTAATGTACACTTCCTAAAAATTGACTCTTGGTCTACACCTGGAATGCCTGATTTATATGGTCTTTACAGGTACGGACATAATGGTTGTCCAGGTACATTTTGGATGGAACTCAAGTGTACAAAAATTAACAAGTTGGGACTGAGTCCACAGCAAGTTGCTATAAATCTCAAGCTATCTGAGTACAACATACCCAATTATATACTTGCTGAAAGCCTCTCTCGGAGGCAGCTCAAAATATTTCCAGGAACCAGGGTTCAGGACTGTGCGAACGATGGTTTTAAGTCCATGAGCCATGTTGCATGCTTCGATGGCCCCTACGATTGGAACGCCGTCGAAAAATCCGTGGTCCAAGTATCCCCACACCATACCGATCCTATAGTATAAAAAGTTCCCGCGCTCCCGCTCGCGAGCAGCTTTTCACGATTCAACACTACATCTTGGAAAATCCGAAGCAACTAACACCGGATCTTGTGTTATGCCTATGATAGAGCTGGGAGCGGCCCAGGCAGGATGCGGCTGGAAATCCTGAAAAAATCCGAAGGTCAAGTATCCCCGTTTTTGGTATGATATATAATAAATAAAAGTTCCCGCTCGCGAGCGGGTAGATTCAAAACACCTCTTTCAGTACTTTTTTGCGAATCACACTTCGTCTGGATCTCGAAAAAGGGTTGAAATCCTTGGAAAATCCGAAGCGACTCTCTCCCCATTACTGATATGGCATATAATAAATAGGAAAGACCGGGCTCGCGCCTGACAGCCAAGTTTGTGCAGAAAAAAGCTTGAAAAACAAGGATAAATCACTATATATATTACCTGAGCTGTAAGCCTGGATGCCCGCAGCTAAAGGAGAAAGAATGAACATACTGGCAGTAACTGGTCTAATCTGGGCTTTTTTGCTCATCATTGGATTTGAGATGAAAGGGGGGACCTTGATCCTCCTAGGTTTTTTAATAATAGCAGGGTTTATGGGTGCGATCCGTGACCTCGGAGGCTTTTTGAATGTACTCTTCTAACAAAATCCGAAGCACCTGTATCCCAGTTGCTATAGTATACATTATAGAAAAAAGTTCCCGCTCGCGAGCGGGTTCCTAAAATCCGAAGATCCAGTATCCTTGTTGATATAGAATCGCTTAATAGGAAATCGCACCGCAGCTCAGGCCTGAGTTGTAAAAAAATTTTTGGGTTTCGTTTCTGATGACGAATGAGTTGGGGTAATGAACAATTAACATTTTTTTTAATTTGTTATTGTAATTTATCCCAACATTTGATTTAATAATAGGTAGAAAGGAGAATTTAAGAATGTCATCAGAACTAGAAAAAGTCTTACAGATTATTCAAGGTGGTGAGAAGTCATCAACAAAAAGCCTTAATAATCAATGGCAGAAACAAATGCTTGGTTGGGTTTATGCCTCAGCATTAGAATCTTCCATTATGACATGGTTGGGTAGTGATGATATGTCTAAGCAAGAGTTTATTAAAACTCTTATGACTATCATTCAGAACAAACCAACAGATCAATCTGACAGTATTACAGAACAAGTAATGCAACAGTTAGACAGACATCTTAACAATTAACTTTCAGCATGGTGGGTTATTTATTCCTATTCTTTTCAATTCCCACCATGTTTAATTTTTACCTGTGCTGGTATTCCACCTGCACAGGTAGGTAGTACCATCATCAAATCCCCACCACTATATATCCACACATCATAGAACGCTTATACTACATCTAGTAGTCCCATTGGGTTGCAAAACTCAAAACGCCTTTTTTTGCACCCCACACCCCCCTTTACTACTTTGTATAGTACAGAAGCAGCTAAAGACCAAGATTTGCACATACAGAACTTCCCACAAAAAGTTTTGAAAAAGGGGACCCAATTTGCTATACAAAGTCAATGGGAATTAATATTGAGGGGCTGACCCCCTTAGAACAAGAAGAGACATTAAAGAAACTCCTCTTGAGAAAAAAAATTTTAGAACTACAAAAAGATCAGAAAGAAGATTTCTTGACCTTTGTAAAATCTGTGTGGCCAGAGTTTATTGCTGGACGACACCATAAAATTATTGCAAAAAAATTTGAGGCTATCGCCTCCAAGAAAATTAAGAGACTTATTGTCAACATGCCTCCACGACACACGAAATCTGAATTTGCATCTTATTTATTTCCTGCATGGATGATGGGCCGTGAACCAAGGCTCAAGATAATTCAAACCTCTCACACAGCGGAACTTGCACAACGCTTCGGTCGTAAAGTCAGAAACTTAATTGACACCGAAGACTATCAAAATATTTTTCCTGGCATGGAATTATCGGCGGACTCCAAAGCAGCAGGTCGTTGGGAAACAAATCAAGGAGGCGAATATTTTTCTGCGGGTGTCGGTGGAGCAATAACAGGGCGTGGTGCTGATCTGTTAATTATCGACGACCCACATTCCGAGCAAGATGCCTTGAGCGCCACGGCGTTAGAGAATGCGTGGGAGTGGTATTCATCAGGTCCTCGTCAGCGTTTACAACCAGGTGGTTCGATTGTCATCGTGATGACTCGTTGGAATACAAAAGATATTACTGGAGAACTGATCAAGGCCCAAGGACAACCGAAAGCGGACCAATGGGACGTGATAGAGTTTCCAGCTATCATGCCGTCAGATAAACCTGTATGGCCTGAGTATTGGCAAAAAGAAGAATTAGAATCTGTCAAAGCTTCGATCTCTCTTGCTAAATGGAATGCTCAGTGGCAACAGAATCCCACAGCCGAAGAAGGTGCTATTATCAAACGTGAATGGTGGCAACCGTGGGAGAGTCCTAAGATGCCTGGTCTAGCACACGTGATACAATCTTACGATACAGCATTTAGTAAAAAAGAAACGGCGGACTATTCCGCTATCACTACATGGGGAGTCTTTTGTCCTGACGAAAAAACGCCGAATATAATTTTGTTAGACGTGAAGAAAGGTCGGTGGGACTTTCCTGAGATGAAAGAGATAGCCTATGACAGCTACAAGTATTGGGAACCGGAGTCCGTGGTCATCGAAGCAAAAGCATCAGGTACGCCGTTAACGCAAGAATTACGAATGCGTGGTATTCCTGTTATCAACTTTACACCAAGCAAAGGCAATGATAAGTTGAGCAGAGTAAACTCAGTAGCCCCTCTATTTCAATCTGGGGTCGTATGGTACCCAGAAGGGGAAGCTTGGGCGGAGGAGTTAATCGAGGAGTGTGCAGCTTTTCCTTATGGAGAGTATGACGACCTTGTTGACTCAACGACCCAAGCCTTGATGCGATTTAGACAAGGTCACTGGGTAGCGTTGGAAGACGATTTTAAGGACGAGCCAGTAGGCAAACGAAAAAGGGAATATTATTAATGGTAGATATAAACTCGGGGGTCGGTAAAAAAGCATTACAGTTTTTAAGATTGAATCCTGTTGTACAAGCAGTCGGCACAGCTTTGAGATCAACTCCTGTAGCCAACGCAGAGATTACATCACAAGACCTCATTGCGTTCTCACAACAGAAAGATGATGAGAAAGAAAAGCTACCTGCAAAAATTGATGACGATGAACCTAAGAAAGATCCAGGTGGTGGTGGTCCAAATCTACCTGAAGTAATCAATTGGTTATCTGCTTTGGACAACGAAGCATACAAAAAAAATTCTTACAATAATGATCAGTATCTAGATGCAGGGGCATCACTTGACTCAAACTTTTCCAATATCCGTGCTTATCTAAACATGCTTCCTGGCAATCAAGAAATTAAAACAGCAGACCTCTTGGGTGAGTTAAGAAGATTAGGTACAGATAAATATAACGAGACTCCTTTTGGTAAATTTTACAATCCAGCAGAATTAAGAGAATCAGGTTTTGAATTTTCACTGATGAAAATGATTAATCAAGATCCTAATTCAGCTATGACCACAACTGAATTTTTAAGCATGTTTGATCAAACAGATCCTAAAACAAAGTATCAAGGCTTTGAAGGTAGGATATCATCAACAGATGCTTTACTACAAAACTACCGTGTCGGTTTGGAAAACTTACAAGCTCAACAAGGAGGCACAAAAGAATTTAAAGATTTTAAATTTCAAATGAGTGAACTGTTAGAAAATCAATTTAAAAATTTAAACGATACTTTAAGAGGCATTCCTGATGATCAAGACAAGGCATCTTATGTTGGTAAGCAGATCGGCGACATAGGTCAACCGATCTATGATCAAATTAAAGCAAATTCAAAAAAAATTAAAAGACTTTCTCAAGGTGTTCTTCCTTTTAACAGAGTAGCAAGAAACAGAGACATTGCATATTTAGAAACACAAAATCAAGAGCTTAATAGTTTATTATCTGTCGTAAGAGGTATGGCTGAGAACACAGGGTTTGATACACCTGTTCAACAATATCTATCAGCAGGACAAAGTAACTACAGCTTGGGTGGCGGGAGAAACTATCAAGTTAAAGGATTAACTTTTAATCCAAGAGATGTTCCTGGATTTATGGAGGGGGTATCACAGAGCACTCACTTTTCTAGTCAGTTTAAAAATTTAGACTCCTTTCATGTTAGAAGTGCGGACTACAAAGATATATCAGGTTTAGATACGACAATCATACAAGAGGTTCAGTCTGATCAAGAAGAGCGTCGAAGAAAATCAAGAAGCTTTCAAGATCCATCAGCAGATCTAAAAATTAATAGGATTCAAAAAGAAATACAAGACTACACTCAAAACACTGTTTTAGCTGAAATGGATAAAAGAAATATTGATCAAAATGTTTTACGAGAAATAGAATTTCAATATGGAAAGATGATGAGCGAGTTTCAAGATGCAGTCAAAGAAGGCACAGGTAAAATAACAAACTTACCTAGTTTTGATAAATATATAAATGAATATTTAGCGAAGTCTCAATTAGAGGGTACTATTGATAAGACCAAGAGAGATGAGATATATCGTTTCTATAAAAGAATCAAACCTCTCTACAGTTTGAAAAATCAATTGTACAATGTGCAGAAAAAATCAGGAGGAGAATATAGCGTCAACATTCCTTACGCATCTAATCCTTTGGTTTACGCAGAGCAAGCCATATGGCAAACATCTTTAGATTCTTTAAACAGAGGAATAAACTATGTATCTTGGTTACCTGGAGAAGTTCAAACTCAAATTCAACACGGAGGCGGTGGTGGTACTAACTTTGCCAACACAGAAGAAGTTTTAGAAAAATATGGAAAACAAGCTCAAGGACACTACAACTTTTATGGTTCAGCAAAGAATCCTGAAAACAATACAATGTACAAAGCTGCAGAAAACGTAGTTAAGAAATACGATAAAATGGCGGAGATCTTGGGGTGGGAGAACTATGAATCTCCTGTTCTTTATGCACAAGGTAATAAATTTTTTAATCTTCAAGGGGATCAGTTTGGCTCGGGCAGAGAATATGAGAATCAACCTATGCTCTCACAAAACCAAACAAAAGGTAAAAACCCTAATTTGAAAGAGGGTTATGCTTTCATAGACTTCACACCTATGATAGAATCCTTAAACGAAGGTCAGAAAAAACAATTAGGTGGGATTAACTTAAACAACTTTCCGTCATACAAAGAAGGTGGACAAGTAGGAAGTCCTAGTTTAGTTTCAATAGAAGAGGTTATTAATGGCGATAGATAAAGGCATAAATCAAAACGAAACAATTGAAGTTGCAAAAGTTGGAACAGAAGTTCAAATGGATGGTCCTGCAACAGATGAAAGATTTTTAATTGAAGAGGACGGTTCTGCCGTCATCAATCCTGAACAGATACAAGAGGAGGTAGACTTTGGTTCTAACCTTGCAGAGTTCATGGAAGACGGTCAGTTGGACACGTTGTCAAATGAATTACAAAGTGAATACGAACAAGATAAAGTTTCTCGTGAAGAATGGGAACTAGGTTATACCAAAGGGTTAGACCTTCTTGGTTTTAAGTACGAGGAAAGAAGTAGACCTTTTGATGGAGCCAGTGGAGTTTATCATCCGTTACTCTCAGAGTCAGTGGTTCAGTTTCAAGCACAAGCTTATAAAGAAATGTTACCTGCTGGAGGTCCTGTTCGAACACAGTTAGTTGGTGTACGAACTCCTCAGTCGGAAGCACAAGCAGACAGAGTCAAAGAGTTTATGAATTATTACATTACAAATGTAATGGAGGAGTATGATCCTGAGATGGATCAAATGTTGTTTCACTTACCTTTAGCAGGCTCTGCATTTAAAAAAGTTTATTACGACGGAGCTATGAACAGAGCGGTATCAAAGTTTGTTGCTGCCGAAGATCTTATTGTACCTTACATGACAGCAGACCTAGAATCTGCTGAGCGTGTCACTCACATTGTTAAGATGACACAAAATGAAATTAGAAAACAACAAGTCTCAGGTTTTTATAGAGATGTAAAAATCAATCCTTACGAAGTTGAGGACGACATTCAAGAAAAGTATGATGAACTTGAAGGGACAAAAAAAGAAGAAAACTATCAAGATTATACTTTGTTAGAAATGCACGTTTTGTTAGACTTAGAGGGCTTTGAAGACGTTAATCAAAATGGTGAACCGACAGGAATTAAAGTTCCTTATATTGTCACTATTGATGAAGGTTCAGGGAAAGTTTTATCAATTTATAGAAACTTTGGTAGAGGTGATCCTCTCAAAAAGAAAACTCAGTATTTCGTTCATTACAAATTTTTACCCGGTCTTGGTTTTTATGGCTTTGGTCTTATTCATATGTTGGGTGGTCTCACACGAACTGCGACTGCCTCTTTACGTCAGTTGCTTGATGCGGGAACATTGTCAAATTTACCTGCTGGGTTCAAGTCTCGTGGTTTTAGAATAAGAGATGATGATCAACCGATTCAACCAGGAGAGTTTAGAGATGTAGATGCACCTAACGGTGTACTGAGGGACTCACTTCTTCCCTTACCCTACAAAGAACCGTCTGGCACATTATTTCAGTTATTAGGGTTCTGCGTTGATGCTGGCAGACGGTTCGCAGCTATTGCTGATATGAAAATGCCTGAGGGTGGTTCAGAGATGCCTGTTGGAACAACAATGGCTCTTCTTGAGCGGGGAACAAAAGTTATGTCAGCTATTCACAAAAGATTACATAACGCTCAAAGAATAGAATTTAAATTATTATCAAAAATATTTTCTTCTTACTTACCACCTAATTATCCGTACATGACATCAAACGGAGATAACTTTGTAAAGCAACAGGACTTTGATGAAAGAGTTGATGTTCTTCCAGTTTCTGATCCTAATATTTTTTCAATTTCACAAAGAGTAACGATGGCTCAAATGCAATTACAATTAGCTCAGAGCAATCCACAAATGCACAATTTATATGAAGCATATCGTAGAATGTATGAAGCTTTAGGTGTGCAACAAATTGAAACTCTATTACCTGTGCCTCCACAACCTCAACCTGAGGATCCTGGAGTTGAAAACTCAAAGGCACTCAAAGGTAGTCAGTTACAAGCTTTTCCTCAACAAAACCATGATGCTCATATAGAGGCTCATAGGTCGTTCATGTCCTCTCAACTTGTAAGATCTCAGGTAGCAATACTTGCGATCTTACAAGGACACGTTTCAGAGCACGTGTCTTTAGCTGCAAGAGCATCAATCATGCAAGTTGTACAACAACAGATCGCTCAATTGTCAGAACAGTATGGAGGTCAAATACCTCAGCAGGTACAACAACAGATTATGAATGAGGCGGAATCTCAAGTAGCACAAATTGTTGCTGTTATAACAAACAAAATGGTGCAAGAAGAAACAGAGGGTATGTCTCAACAAGCTCAAGATCCAATTATTGAATTAAAAAACAAAGAACTAGACTTAAGAGCAGCTGAAATTCAAAGAAAAGCTCAAGAGTCCATGATGCAATTCCAAATGGATCAGCAAAAATTAGATCAAGACAGAAGTCTAGCCGAAAATAAGTTGCAAAGCCAAGAGGATTTGACAGAATATAGGCAGGAAATGGCTATTAAACGTGATCAATTGAAGGCAGGTAGAGGATGAGCATGGGTCGTAATCCAACAAAACTGTCTAGAAAACAGATTCAACAGATTCAAAAGCTTGTAAAGAACCAATCTCGTCAAAAAAGACTGTCTCCTGATAACTATAAAGCAGCTTTAATGAAAAATTTAGCTTTGAGAGCAAAAAATGGCGGAAAAATGTCTGTCACAGCGGCCTTTAAAGAGGTAAAAAAGAACCCACCTAAAGTTTTAAGCAAAACGGCAAAAAAATATGGCAAAAAAAGAGCAGAAAAACAAAAAGTTGCAATCGCCCTCTCAAAAGCAGGAAAAACTCGTTCCAAAAGGGCTTAAGCATCAGCTAAAAGCGATTACTCCTTCGCAAATGGAGGATTTGCAAACTGTAATACGTGAACAAACCACAAATAGCCTAGCATATATCACAGAAGAGTTCGATCCGTTGATAGTTGCGAGCGCATACCTGTCAATAGTTCGACAACTTTACATGTTGTATTTAAGTAAACATGAGGCTGACGCATTATTCGAGTGGGCTAAGATGAATATGGACCCTAACTTCAAAAGGAACGACTTGCATTAGAATAAAAATAATGTAATTTTTTTGTATGGCTACTGAACCAAAAAAACTAGGTCCTTCGATGAGACCACTTATTGAATCTATTTTAAAAAAGTCATTAGATAACAAAACTCTCTCACAAGAAGCATATGAAAATGCAATTCGTAAACTTGACCTGGTTGATAAAAAAGCAAAAAAAGGTGGTCAAATGAAAAAGAAGAAAAAGAAAAAATTTCCAGACTTAAATAATGACGGCAAAGTAACAATGAAAGATGTTCTCATTGGTCGTGGTGTAATTAAAAAAGCCAAGGTCGGTATGCAAATGAAAGGCACAAGTCCTTTGATTAAAAAGAGGTAATCATGGCTGTACAACAATTAGCAAAAGATCAAGCAAAAAGAGAAAAGAAAAATCAAAAAGATTTAGATGCTAAGTTTAAAAAAGATGAAGAAGACGCTCTAAAAAACGTCGACAGAATGCAGAAGTTGATGGAGAAAATTTATAAAGAACCTGATCGTCCTATAGGACTTTCACCTAAAGATAAACTTCGCATGTTTGGTCCTGGTGGACCAATGTTAGAAGCCAAATCAGGCAAGTTGGTTAAATGCGGAGCACAGATAAAGGGCACTAGTCCTTTGATTAAAAAAAGGAAGGGGAAATAGTAATGGACAAAGCTACAGATAATAGTACCGTTATTGACGGTAAAAAAGTCCCTTACAAACTTCCTGCAACAGATCCTGCTAAATCTAAGACTCAGGGTCAAAAAGCAGTGCAAGTGAAGAAGGTACCATTTAAAGGAGTATTCTAATGGATATGATTAAAAAACTTTGGAACGACCATCCAAAAAAGAAATGGTTAATCGTAGGTCTAGTAATTGGTTGGGCAGCTGCTCAAGTTATCTAATTAATGTTATCTAAATTATTAGGCGGATCTTTAGTAGACACTGTCGGTAAAGTTATCGACAGTGTCCATACCTCAGAAGAGGAAAAGCTTGCCGCAAGAAACAAGCTCAAAGAATTAGAGAACGAAATAAATTCTAAACAAATGGACATTAACTTAGCTGATGCTAAGTCCACTGCCACTGGTATTGGCGGTATCCTGCAACGCAGCTGGCGACCTCTTATTGGAATGAGTTGTGCTCTTGCAATACTTTGGGAATATGTACTAAAACAATTTATTATGTTTGGTTTAGCTGCATTTAGTGTAGATCATGCACCTTTACCTGAGCTTGACATGTCGACTTTATTCCCGCTCGTCACGGCCTTGCTCGGAATGGCCGGCCTCCGCAGCTTCGAAAAAAGTAAGAAAATTACACAATGAAAAAAACAAAAGCAATAAAGGGAGTAATTAAAGGTTTAAAGAAAGCCTCAAAGTTACATGCCAAACAAGCTAAAACATTGAAAAAAGTCATTAGAAAAAAATAGTGGACGTATTTCAATTATTCACTCTGTTTAAAAAACAGATAGAAGAAAGAGAAGAAGGTATTCTTTCTACGATAGCAGGAGGCTGTAAAGACTGGGACGAATATAAATATTTGACAGGTAAGTTAGAAGGAATAAGATCAACAAAAGCAGAAATGCAAGAAACAATGAAGAGGTTTGAAGACAATGAATAAAACATTAATACTGCCTGATTATTTGGCAAAGAAAGAAGAAAAAGCTAAAGAAATGACTGATATGCAAAAGCTTCCTAAACCAACTGGTTGGAGACTTTTGATTATGCCACACACTGGCGTTAGAAAAACAAAGGGTGGAGTTCACCTTACAGACAAAGCGCAAGAAGAAATTCAATTGACAACTAATGTAGGATTAGTCTTGAAAGTTGGACCAGATGCGTATAAAGATAGTGATAGGTTTCCTGAAGGAGCCTGGTGTAAAGAAAAAGATTGGGTTCTTTTTGCTAAATATGCTGGCTCTAGGATTAAGATCGACGGTGGGGAGTTGAGACTTTTGAATGATGATGAGGTCTTGGCAGTTATAGAGGATCCGGAAGACATATTACATGCAACATATAAATAGACTCATGGAGGTCATGGCCCATGCCGGAACAAAAAATGGTAGATATAGACACATCAGGCAATCCTGTTGATGTAGATATCGAAACAAAAGAAGAAGAACAACTACAAGACGAAGTAGCAGTTCAAGAAGAACAACAGGATACTTCTGTTCGAGAAGTCAAATCAGATCAACCACAAGAAGATTCTGAGTTGGATGATCATTCTGATAAAGTTCAAAAACGTATTGACAAGCTTACTGCTAAAATGCGTGAAGCAGAACGTAGAGAGCAAGCAGCTCTTGAGTATGCAGAAGGATTAAAGAAGCAATATTCTGATCTTGATACTAAATACAAAAAACTTGATGATGGTTATTTAAACGAGTTTAAAAACAGAGTTGAAGTTTCCAAAACAGCATTGCAGGATAAGTATGCAAAAGCAGTGCAAGCAGGAGATGTAAAAGCTCAGGTTGAAGCTCAAGAAGAATTAACTAGACTAACAATAGATGCTGAGAGGTTAAGAGCAACACAAGCTCGTCAAAGTAAAGAACCTGAAGAGGGCACTGAAGTAAAAGCAGCTGAAGCACCCAAAGCCACTGAACAGAAAAAACCAGATCCAAAAGCAGAAGCTTGGGCTCAAAAGAACCCTTGGTTTGGTTCAGATGAGCCAATGACATACACTGTTTTTTCAATTCATAAAAAGCTCGTATCAGAAGAAGGATTTGACCCGAACTCAGATGAATACTATAGTGAGATAGATAAACGTATGAAAAAAGAGTTTCCTCATAAATTCAGTCATGAGGCTGATGTGAATGTGTCTACTGACGACAGACCCGTGCAGGCTGTAGCCAGTGCAAACCGTTCACAATCTAAAACTGCACGCAGCAAGACCGTGAGACTCACACCTTCACAGGTCGCTATTGCTAAGAAGCTCGGTGTGCCACTAACAGAGTACGCAAAGTACGCAAACAAAGGAGGTCAAGCATGACAACTAAAACCTCAAGAACTGCTGACACGCGGGAAAAAACTCAACGTAAACGTGTTTGGCAGAGACCGTCATCACTCGATGCACCACCTGCGCCTGATGGATATATCCATCGTTGGATAAGAGCAGAAGTCCAGGGATTCCAGGACACTAAGAACGTGATTAACCGTCTTCGTGAAGGTTATGAATTAGTAAGAGCGGACGAATACCCAGACTGGCAATTACCAACTATAGAAGACGGAAAAAACGCAGGAGTTATTGGAGTAGGTGGCTTATTGCTGGCTCGTATTCCAGAGGAGCTTATTGCTCAACGTAATGAATATTACAAAGGCTTGACTGATGATCAGATGCAAGCTGTTGACAATGATCTCTTAAAGGATGCTCATCCCAGTATGCCAATCAGCAAACCTGATAGGCAAAGCAGGGTGACTTTCGGTGGCTCACAAAAGACTGAATAAGTTTTTTACAGGCCATTGTTAGTTACATTTTAATAACTTACTTTTAAGGAGTAAAACAATGGCAAATCAAAACGGTAACTTTGGATTTCGTCCAGTGCTAATGATGGGTTCCGCATATCAGGGACAAGGTCAACAACAGATGACCATCGCTAGCAACGAGACAAACTCCATCTTTATGGGTGACCCCGTTGTGCTAAACGCAAACGGATCAATCTCTCGTGGCGGAGCAGCCGGTGCTGAGCTTGTTGGTGTTTTCAACGGTTGTTTCTATACAGACCCAACTACACAAAAACCAACTTTCTCAAACCATTATCCTGGTGGCATTGTAGCAAGTGATATTGTTGCACAAGTAATCAGTGATCCAGACGTAATATTCGCAGTCAAAGTGGATGATACGAACGGTGGAAGAGCACAGGTTGGTTCAACAGCTAACATCGCAACATACAGTGCAGGATCTACCAAATCAGGTATTTCAAACGTTGCATTAGACGGTACTACATTTGGAACATCTAATGGTTCTAACTTCGCTGTATATGACTTATCAACAGACCCAGATAACAGTGACTACAGTTCTGCTAACGCTAACATTCTTGTTAGAATTAACAAACACCAGTACACTGATACAACAGGAGTATAGACTATGGCTATATCTAGAAGTCAACTCGTTAAAGAGTTAGAACCAGGTCTAAACGCACTGTTTGGCTTGGAGTACGGAAGATACGAAAATGAACACGCAGAAATCTTCGATGAAGAGAGTTCAGATCGTGCTTTCGAAGAAGAGGTAATGTTATCAGGATTCGGTTCTGCACCAACTAAATCAGAAGGTGCTGGTGTATCATTTGATACAGCAACCGAAGCATTTACTGCACGTTACACACACGACACCATTGCATTAGCATTTGCAATCACAGAGGAAGCTATCGAAGATAATCTTTATGATAGACTAGCCGCTAGATACACAAGAGCTCTTGCAAGATCAATGGCAAACACAAAGCAAGTAAAAGGCGCTGATGTTTTAAACAACGCTTTTGCAGCTGCAGGTGCCGCAGGATCAAATCCAGGTGGTGACGGTGTATCACTTATCAACACAGAGCACCCATTAGCACAAGGTGGTAACTTCTCAAACAGATTAGCAACAGACGCTGATTTGAATGAAACATCACTAGAGCAATCATTAATCGACATCGCTGCATTCGTAGACGAGAGAGGTTTAAAGATTGCTGCTCAAGGTAGAAAACTTATCATTCCAAAAGAATTACAGTTTACTGCTGACAGACTAATGAACTCTGCCCTAAGACCAGGGACAGCAGATAATGATGTAAATGCTATGAGAAACATGGGTATGATTCCTGAAGGTTACACAGTTAACCACTTCTTGAATGATATCAATGCGTTCTATATCAAAACTGATGTACCGAACGGTTTTAAGTTCTTCAATCGTTCACCAATCAGAACTTCTATGGAAGGTGATTTTGATACAGGAAACGTCAGATACAAAGCTAGAGAGAGATATTCATTTGGATTCTCAGATCCTAGATGTGTATTTGGTACCTCAGGTGCATAATCTTCAATAAATATCAAAAAACAAAAGGGCGGTTGTATCCGCCCTTTTTTTATTTTAGAATACAATTTTACTAACATGACCTCTTCGGAGGACTTACAAAAGGAGTAAGACATGGCGAATAGAACAACATTCACTGGGATCGTAAGATCTAACGGTGGAGACAACAAAAGAGAAACTTACGCTGGTTCCATGGTAATGGCAGCACAGTTTTATTTTTTGCCAACAGCAGATGCAGGAACTGATGTTCAAGTATCCGCAACAGACACAAGAAAAGTAGTTTTACCAAAAAACTGTGTTATTACAGGTGTAGCATTTAATCCAGATGCAACAGGTGGAACTAATCCTACTATTGATATTGGATTTACCGATTTCGATGGTGGTACAAACTTTGTAGACACTGATGGATTAATCAATGAGGGCGATGCAGATGCAGGAGGCGTTACAACCATTTGGGGTGGTGACTCAGGCTCAGGTGCAGTTCTCGGTGATTTAGATACACCTTCAACTGAAAAAATTAAAATTGTCGGTGGTAAAGGTTCATCCGCAGCAACTGGTGGTACTATCACAGGTGTTCTTTATTATTATGTAGTAGATCAAGGTCAACCAGGTGAAGGCTTACCTAAATTAAGTTAGGAGTAAGTTATGATTAACTATAGATCGGCTAAAGTAACTGCTACGGGAAATGTTTCCGCTGGTCCCGCAAGACTGATAGCTATACACGCTGTCTGTGCAGGATCCGCAGGAAGTATTGTTCTAAAAGACTCTAGCACTGGTGCAACTTTGCTAGATCTTGATACTCCAGGCTCAGCTACAGCAGTAATTGAAACTTACATTGGTGACACTGGTTTGAGATTTCAAAACAATATTCACGCCACACTAACTAATGTAACTTCACTGACTTGCATCTTCGGATAATGGCAGACAAACAGCCACCAAAAACTAAAAAATATTTCCGCTCCACCAAAAGTGGGGCGGGGATGACTAAAGCTGGTGTTGCTCGTTACAGACGAGATAACCCAGGTTCCAAATTAAAAACAGCAGTCACAGGTAAAGTAAAGAAAGGT
>TARA_R100001440_G_scaffold4549_1_pt1 | contig 17927 bp, 37 predicted proteins | sample TARA_R100001440 | Tara Oceans TARA_R100001440 (sample SAMEA2622112) | marine metagenome | biome: marine biome (ENVO:00000447); feature: surface water layer (ENVO:00002042); material: "saline water (ENVO:00002010), including plankton (ENVO:xxxxxxxx)" | depth 5 m
ATAGCTAAAACATTAAGATTAGGGTTTTTACCTACACAAATAGCAGATAGTTTTGCTATAGCTTCAGGCGGTGCTACTTTTTATAGGAATAGAATTAAAAAATATGTAAAAGAAGGTATGTCTGAGCAAGCCGCAGAAAAACAAGCTATGATAGATTTTACAGAAATAGCTGAAACATCTCAACAATCAAGTAGACCTGATAAAATTAGTGAGCAGCAAGCTGGTGGTTTAGGGCGTGTTATATTAGCTTTTGCTAACACTCCAATGCAATATACCAGAGAGATTAAAAAAGCCGCTCTTGATCTTAAAAATGGCCGAGGAGATACAAAGACTAATATATCTAAGATTATATATTATGGCTTTGTACAAAACTTAATATTTAACGCTTTACAACAAGCTTTATTTGCATTAATGTTTGACGACGAAGAAGAGTTAACTAAAAAAGAACTAGAAAAGAAAGAAACAAAAGATCAAAAAAGATATTTAAGAATACTTAATTCTATGTCAGATCAATTTTTAAGAGGTATTGGCGTTGGTGGAGCTATTGTTTCTACTTTAAAAAATGCTACTATAAAATTATTAGAAAAAAGTAAAGAAAAAGAACCTGAATATGCTAAAAATGCTATCATTGAATTAGCACAAGTATCACCTCCTCTTGGTTCTAAGTTTAGAAAAATAAATAATGCAGCTAATGCTTTTGAATGGAACAAGGATGAAATGAAAGCAACAGGTTGGAGTTTAGATAATCCTGCTTATTTAGCTGGTGCTAATGTAATATCAGCAATGACAAACTTGCCTGCTGATAGAGTTGTTAAAAAAATAGACAACCTAAGAAATGCTAGCAATACAGATTTACAAATTTATAAGCGTATTGCTTCTGCTGGAGGTTGGAGTAGATGGGATTTAGATATTCCAGCACCTAAACTTCCAACTACTACTTCTAAAAAATTACGTAGAGTTAGTACTGGATTAAAAGGTGGTTTTAAATCAAGTTTAAAAGGAGGAAAATTAAAATAACAATAAATAAATAAATATGAATAACGAAAAAAAAGAAGTACGTCATTACATCGGTGCAGCCGGCATATTTACTTTAATCATATTATTACTAATATTTCTAAGTTATGTAGAAATACCACCAGTAAATAAAGACTTATTCGTGGCCATCGTAGGAACACTAGTTTCTAGTTTGGGAATTGTTGTGTATGTTATAATAGGACAACAGCCGGATGAGGTTAATAAATTACAAAAGAAAAATGAATCATTAGAATCAATGACTCATCAAATGGAAAAACGTAATGATCAATTAGAAGAAATGATAATTGACATGCAAAAAGAAATGATAGAAAAATTTACTTCAAAAAGTTGTAACTGTAAAGATAAAGAATAATGAAAAAACAAAGTCCGTTATTAGGTAAAATAAGTGGCCCGTGTAAAGCTGCTGCTAAAAGAAAATTTAAAGTTTGGCCTAGCGCTTACGCTTCAGGTTGGGGTGTAAGATGTACTAAAGCTGGTGGTCCAGGTAAAATGGGTAAAAGCAAGAAGAAAAAATAATGGGCTTTAATATAAAACAAAGACACACTAATAGCCCTTTAGCTTGCTGGGATGGTTACGAAAGAGTTCCTGGTACAGTTAAAGGCGCTAAAGGTAGTTGTAGAAAAACTACATCATCTGGTCCTGCTCAAAAACAAAAAGGTGGTGGTACAACTAAAACTTGTTTACCTGCTTCTAAACTAAGAAGTATGAGTAAAGAACAAAAAGATAAATTAGTATCAGCTAAAAAATCAGCTGGTGCAAAAGGTAAATATAAAAGATCATCTAAAACAAACGTAAAAGGTGCTAGAAAAAAAGGTGCTACTTTGCGTGACTGGTTTGAAAAAGAAGACTGGAGAAGAGTAGATGATCCAAGTAAAAAATGTGGAGAATAATTATGCAATACTTTAATATTACAGAGTTTGATAGTCCCGACCAAATTGGTAGTGGTCGAGTAATGAAAGAAAATATATTAGAAATGTTGGATATGGCAAGAGGTAAGTTTGATAAAGCCATACACATAAACAGCGGTTATAGAACTAAAGAACATAATAAAAAAATAGGTGGAAAAAAAGATTCTGCTCATTTAAAAGGATATGCTGTAGATATACATTGTAATAATTCAAGAGATAGGTATCATCTTGTTAATTGTTTATTAGATGTAGGATTTAATCGTATAGGTATAGCTAATACATTTATACATGTAGATGCTGATCCAGATAAAGATCCAGATGTAATTTGGATATATTAAAAGGAACACGATAAAAATGGGCTTCCACCCCCAAAAGTTCCTGCAATTGAAGGGAGATCATTACGGTCTCCCTTCATTATTTCTAGCCGTCACAAGACAAACACTCTTCATCCATAGCTGCAGCTGCTATGTCGCCTCTAAGAACAGATTCTGTTCTCATATAGTATAAGGTCTTAATACCTTTTTTCCATGCATCTAAGTGAACTTTATTAATCCATTTAGGTGTTGCTTCAGAAGGAAATGCTAGGTTTAAACTAACCCCTTGATCTATATATTGCTGTCTTATACCTGCTTGATTAACTAATTCTAGTTGATTTATTTCTTTAAATGTTTTAAATACATCTTTAGCTGGTATATCATTATTAAACATTAAACCATCTAGTTCTTTTACATCTTGAACTGAGCCGCCATCTCTTAATATTTTATCCCATATCTTTTCAGTATTAAGTTTATTTCTACGTAAAAACTTAACTAGTGTAGGGTTTTTTCTAATAAATGTACCTTTAGCTGATTGTTCTGTAAATACATTTGCAGCCCATGGCTCAATACCAGGTGATATATTACCGGATAGTTTACTATTACTAACAGTTGGTGCTATAGCTCTAAGATGAGTATTACGCATACCAGTTCCTACACACCATAATGGTTCACCATATGTTTCAGCTAGGTTTCTACTGGCTCTATCAGATTCTATTTTAATCTGACTAAATATTCTACGTGTTTCATATTGTGACAATAGCCCTTCAAATGGTATACCTTTTTCTTGTAAATAAGTATGCCAACCAAGTACTCCTAGGCCTAATGCTCTACCTTTACTAGCTGATCTTACAGAGTTTTCAAAACCTCTTAATCCTTTAGCTCTATGTATAAACTCTTCCATAACGCCATCTAAAAACCATATACTATCATATATAAGATTAGTATTTTTCCACTCATCATACTTAGCTAAATTTAAACTAGATAAACAGCATACAAAACTATGGTTTTCATCTGTATGTAAAGTAATTTCACTACAGATATTAGTCATATGAACTTTTAAGCTGTTCGACTTGTAAGCATCTGGATTAGCCTTGTTTGTATTTCCTTTAAAGAGGACATATGGCTCGCCTGTAGCTTTTCGTTTTTGAAGTAATTTGGACCACTTATTCCGTGCATTTGTATCTCCACTTTCGAGTCTTCGCATAAACTTATCGCCAACGACAGCACACTGATGTAAGTTAAGAGATTGACGATTGACGTCCCCTTTAGGTTCTCTGATTTCCAACCATTCATCGAAATCAGCGTGGTCAATATTGATATTAACGGATGCAGCCCCTCTACGTACTGATCCTTGGTTGGTTGCGAGTATAGTTGAGTCATAGATTTTGCAAAAAGGGACAACTCCATCTGATGTTCCATTACCTGTAATTTTAGATCCGGCGGGTCTTATCATATTTATACCGACGCCTACGCCACCACCGTGTTTAGCGAGCAGCATCATTTCTAGATTTTTTTGCCCTATATCGCTTATACTATCAGCGACATCAATACCAAAACAAGATATAGGTAAACCTCTATCAGTTCCAGTGTTAGAAAGAACAGGTGAGGCTAAACATAGCCAACCATTCCATATGTATTCAAAAAACGTAGGTGCTAATTCAGGTTTATATAAACGTCGTGCCACAGTTTTCGATACTCGCATATAGGCTTCTCTGGGTGTTTCACCTTGAAGTAGGTATCCTCCACTAATAGTTTTTTTATAGACATCAGTATTTCCCCAATTAGGGTAATCTTCTCCTTTAATCCAATCATTATTCCACATTTAAATCTAGTTTCTTTTCTTGTTCTTTTTTATTTCTTTTTTCTTCAGCTTTTTTCATTTTATTTACTATTTTATCCCACTCTTTTTCACCCATAAACAATTGTAAAGCTGTTATAGTTCCACGTGATAATGAATCTATTTGTTGTATTTCTAATATAAGTTTTTGAGATACTCTAATTAAAGAATCTATTTTCTTTTGCATCTCTACTAATGTACTTTCTTTCATATGTTTTTACTTAATATAATTGGACTTGCATCTTCGTGATGATTTACTTCGTAATGATTATCAAATTCTTTTATAAGAACTTTTTTATTTTTAAATCTACGAGGATATCTTTTTAATACGTATTCTTCTATATTCATGTGTTTAATAAATAAATTGTGTAGCCTATCATAACGTTTATATTAACAGCTACTAAGTTCCATTGTTTTGCTAACCATACTTGAGGCATGCAAATAATACCTCCTATTATATATAATATAGGACCAATATTACCTTGGTTTAATACATACGGAGCTATCATAATAAAACCTGTACCCATATATCCTAGTCTATTTGATATACGTTCTTTAGCAGATAATCTTCTCTGTTTTACTAATAGTTTTAAAAAACTTCTTTTTTTCATTAATTACTTATTTTTTCAAACATCCAACAGTTTTTAGAATAAGGTTTATAAACATATAATGTAGTATTTTTTATAGTAAAAGGTAATTTATATGCGTCACTAGGTTTAGTAACATATATTTTGTTGTCTTTTATTTCAAATTCACCTGTACTAACACTATCTTTATTTATCCTTATAAATGTATTGTCTTCGTTTATTGTAAGTCTTTCTCTATCTATATAACTAATCCACTCTCCGTATAAATCTACGTTTTGTTGAGAATATAATTGTGTTGTTAATAATAAGATTAATAATTTAATTGTTTTATTCATTTTTATTTATTTACCAAATATCTTCAAAATCTTCTCCTTCGTTAGCCTTTGCGTAATCAGTAGGCCTAACACTAAAAAAGTCAGTATGAGTATGCCCCCCGGTAAGATGGTAGAACCAATCAAGAGCTTTTGCTCCGTCTTTGTCAAACTGAAAGTACTCCCCGTGGTGCTCGTAGCCGAGTTCTGTAATTTTTTCATTGAGTCTTTTTCTAATGAATTGTTTAAGGTCGTAAGCTTTGAGATTTTCAATATCTCCAAGTTCGAACATTTTGTCAATATAGTTTTCTTCTGCTTCGAGCATTGCTGTTGCAGCATCCAATATGTCTTGTTCACAGTCTTTTAATAATTTATTATTTTCTTTACACATATGACGAAAAAGTGTACAACCCATCTTACTATGCAACGACTCATCGCGCACACTCCATTTCATCTGTTGTCCTACTCCTTTCAGTAAATTTCTTAACTGAAAACTATATAGAACAGCGAAGGCAGAGTACAAGCTAACACCTTCAGCAAAGGCGCTAAAGACTGCAAGGCTTCGTGCAATTCCAGTATGTTCACTTCCATCATAACTAACTAAATTATCAAAGCGTTCCATTGTTGCTTCGTCTTGTAAGAACGCTTCAAAATTTTCAAGACCAAGAGTTTCATTTAAATAACTATATGCAACAGCATGTATTGTTTCTTGCGAACCAAACATCATTGCCATTTGTTGAATTTCATGCTTCGGAAACCATGATACAACTTTCTGTGTCCAATAGTCTGACACAGCACATTCTGTTTGAGCAAAGCCCAACAGTATATTGCCTACTAAATTTTTTTCTTCTGGTGTAAGCTTTTCGTTCCAATCTTTAATATCGCTTGACATTGATATTTCAGTATGAAGCCAGAATGCTTGAGCCTGTTTAAGCCACCCTTCAGTATAGTATTCAGGGTACTCAAAAGGCTTGTAAGGTACTCTTACGTCAAATAATCCCATATATTAATCGTTAAATATTTCTAAACAAATATCTACAAATGGTAGATATATTACGTGCTGCACAGAATCTGAATGAGGATAACTTCTAGCTCCTATCAAAACACCTGGGTAGAACCCAACAGTTAATTCCCAATTTTTATCCATAGCATTTTATATTGTTTTCTTCTTGTAATTTTACTAAATCTTTGTAATACATATAGCCTTTAACTTCAAACCTCCATTTAATCCACTTATCAATTTGTCTTTCAGCATATTTTCTACGAGCTATTTGTTTTGTGATTCGAGTATTAATCTTATCGTTTCGTCGCATTCTTTTTGATTTTGTGGTTTATATATGGTAGTTGAATCTAAATTATCTAAAACATATTTTTTAAACATCTTCCATTTAATTGGAAAACTTTCATTAGCTCTACCTTTTGTTTCTATTATAAATCCTTTACCTATAAAATCAGGTGTGTATTTAATATTAATTATATTTTTATTACCTCTGTTTTTAAAAACTCCTTTACCATTAGCACACCTTTCATATGCTGGTTGATCAAAGTTAAATCCAGGAAACAATTCAAATGTAACGCCTTCATATTTAGCTTTTATTTTAGCTTTTTTTAAGGCTATATACATATATTTTTCAAGTCCAGAAGCAAAAGTAATACCGTCATATGATATTTTTTTTGATTGTACAGGTCCTTTTTTTCGTTTATATTTAGTCTTCATGTGCACGTTTTATCATAGCTTCTTCAATCTCATCACTTAAACAACGCTTAGCAGCTTCAATATAAAGTAGTGCATCCATTAATTCTTCTTGTACGTCTACTAAAAATCTATTAAGATCTTTTTTTTGATGTTTAATTTCTTGCATCATAGTAGCACCATACTTTTTTTGGCCAATAAGACTACGCTCATCCATCTTAGCTAAGACAGCTTGAACTATTTTATCTTCTGTTTTAATCCTCATCTTTAACAAATGTTCCGTTAACCATTTTACCGGTACGTTTATTAATTACTTTATATGCTGAAGCTATACAACTTTCTATATTATAGCCTTTTAAATAAGCTAAGTTAGTTAATACAACTACAATATCACCTATTGCATCTACAACTTCTGGCTCATCATCTTTTAATAAAGCTTTAGCAAGCTCACCACACTCTTCTTGTAGTTTTACATATTGAGTTTTAGCATCGCCTGTGGCATATATACCTCTTGTGCTAGCCCAATCACGTATATTATTAAACATTTTTAAGGGTTTTTTACTACAAGTTTTTGTTTGTGGTGTGTGTTCTGGATTAAAATAAGCTTCATAAAAAGCTTTATTGTATATATAACATCTTTTATCGTTAAACATAGATGTTTTTGCGTTGTGTAATATCCAAGGTATGTTCTCTTTTGTTATATTAAACTGGCCGAACTCTGTTTTCCATGTTAAACCTATGTTATTCTTTAATTGTTTTTCAAGCTCAGCGCTTGAACAAGGGAATGTTGAGGTTTGTTCTGTTGCGTTTATTTTCATTTTATTAAATAAGTTTTTATATTTTTTCATGTCTACTTTGTAGCCATAAGACTTTTGAAGTTCTATCTCCCTGTCAGATATATAGTCTATATCTTTACTAGAATCAAGAACTTCGTACTCTCCTTCTTTATAACCTTGTATAAGTGTAACCCTTTTATTAAGATTACTTGTTACACCTATTTTTTTACCCGGTATATGATATAAATAATACATATTTAGAATTTTAATTTGTCGTTGTAAATGTGTAGGTTGTGTGCAAAATGATAGTATGTGCCAACTTCAATAGATAACCTCTCTGCTACCATTTTTTGTAGCATTGAAAAACAGTATTGGTCATTGCAAAAACCATACCATAGATCATTAGAACGCATCAGAACAGCCATATTAAGAGCTGGGTTCTGTCTACCTGTTAGCTTTTGATCATATAATATAGTAAATTGTATTGCATAAGTACATGGTGTATCTTTTGCATATGTATCAATTTCTTTACCATCATAAATAGATATTGCAGCGTGTCTAGTATCTTTTACTGTTTCTAGTTTAGCTATAACTTTATCTATTTGATCATTTCTATTCCATTGCCAACCATAATTAGATCTTACACAACCATTGCTGTCCATCATTTTGTACCAGATTGGGGCTTTTTTAGCAATATCTTCCGCGTTAGGATTTCCTGACAGATACCAGTTCCATTCTCTTTCAGCATACGTAATATTCCAATTACGAGACTTGTTGTGTATAGAATTTTGAAGCGGGTCGTTAAGCGTAAACCCCACGTTAAATAAAGCTCTTGTATCAGCAAACTCAACACCTTCAGTAGCGATTTTAGTGTAGAAATAATTGTATGCATCACTTGCGTTATTAAAATTATTTTTTATGTTTATCATAATAATATTTTTGCATTCTTCTAACCTCTTGATGTATGTTTTCGTGTGTATATACGTTAGGAGATAGATGAGGTTTTTCACCTTTTTTATATGGTCCTAATCTTATTTCTATATACCACTCTTCTGGTTGCAAACCAGGTTTGGTAGGTACAGGACTAATTCTAACGTTATTATTTATACACCAAGAATTTATTTCATTTTCTTGTTTACTCATTGTAGGATAATTATAACTTAATCCTTTATGACTTGATTTTTTTTTGGTTCTACGTTGTTGTCTTTGATCTACTCCCATGGCATAGGTTCATTTTCTTTAACCACATTATGATGAGGTATAAAACAACCAGATGCTGCATCCCATTTAAAATGAGCTTCAGCTCCATTTTCACCTAAGTTTTGAAATTTAACCTTAAGTATTTTAGCTTTGACTGTTTTTTCTTCATAATTTCTATGTACTAATATACCATGATAACTAGCATCATACCATTCACCACCACCTTTTATATTATACATTTTAGGTTCTTCTATTTGACCGTCTTTATCTCTGTACATTTTAGTAGGATGAGCTACAATAAAAACTAATACATCAAACTTTTTAGCAAAGCTTTCTATTTTAGTAAGATATTCCATTGTATAACGATTTATATCTTCTGTTTTACTATCAACATCTCTTATTTTATTAAATGGATCTATAACTAAACATTTAATACCTTTACGTTTTACAAGCTCAGCTCCTTTTCTTAATACAGATTCAAGAGTATAACGCTCCATATCAATAAAGAAAAAATTATCATTAATATGGTTAGCAACTCTATTCCATTTATCACTTTTAATATCACCTCTTGTTGGCATACCCTGCCAAGTTTTACGCATTAATTTATGTGCGTGTAAATATGTAGGTGCGTTTTCAGGCGAAGCAAATGCTGTTTTCCAACCATAATTTATGTTATAACCAATAACCATTTGATCCACAAAATCAGATTTACCGCTACTCGGTATACCAGTAACAGTAATAAACTGCCCAGTATAAGTGCTAAATATATCATCAAAATTTTGTAAACCAACTTGATATCCTGGTTTAAACCCGTTTTCCACAAAGTCTGTAACTTCATTTTCAATATCTTTAAATGTAGTGACATTTTCAAGAGGAACAGGTCTAGCTTGGTTAATCCTTTGAACGAGTTTTTGTTTTCCATGTTTTAATAAATATTCGTTAGCATCTTTACAGTCTTCAAACGTAGCTAAAAAACAAACTTCAGCACCAAGACGTCTTATAAGTTCTTGCTGTAATGCTTGACCAGCTTCGTCTTGATCTACTGCTAGTATTATTTTTTCTTTCTTATCAAAATAATCTATACAGTTGTCTAAATAATCTAAATTATTAGAGTTTAAAGTAGCTCCATTTGGTACAGAAACCACGTTAGGTATGCCAGCTTCATGACAAGATAAAGCGTCCATTTCTCCTTCCACAATAACACAGCTATCATAACCCACAATACTATTAATATTGTAAAATACTTTTTCTGCTCCTTTGAATAATTTAAAATTCTTTCTACCATCTCTATATTTTATATTGATGAGCTGATCACCCATCATGTAATTAAAATGTATAGTATTCTCTTTCTTACCGGTTTGAGGCATAAACTCAAGACCTTCACCGACCTTGAGATCGGTTAAAGTCTTTTGAGATATTCCTCTTGTATTAAACCAATCAACAACTTTACTCTGTAGAAGTTTATAAACGTATTCATCAGGTCTTGTATAGACCTTTTCACTAGCTCCTTTGCGTTGATAAGTATGTAGTTGAAAAGTAGTATTACAATTATGACAAGTACCAAGGCCACGATCCCAATCATAAGAAGCACATTTTGCTTTTTGATTTTTAGGTTTTCTTTGAGATGAACACAGGGGACAAATCCCCTGCGTTTTTTCATCTAGACCGTATTGATTGTATTTATCAATCAAAAATCCGTTGATCTCTTGTTGTTGCATAAGTTAAAACGGTAAGTCGTCTTCTACTTTAGTTTTAGCTGGAGCTGCTTGAGGTTGGTCTGTTCTAGGTGCAGGCTCAACGTTTTCTCCGTTAGTCCATACAACTTTACAATTACCAAGATAAACCTTAGCAACCTTTGCTTCTCTTTCTTCTTTTGTTTGTTCTATTATAACTGGGCCTTGGTTACCAAATTGATCAACCTCATCATTAAGAGTTAAGCTGATTGGTAAGTATTTACCTTTTGCTCCAGTTATAATTTTACTTTTATCAATCTTAGTGAGATCAATACTAGTTTTAATTATTGATGCCATTATTAATATGTAGCCAATTGGTTAAACATTCTTACTAACTGTGGCTTTGTAGCTCCAGTTGTTCTACGCAAATTGTCAACTGCTTTTACATGGCTTTGATTAGTGTAAAAATTGTTAACGCTTGTGTTCATACCTGTAACATCACAGGTTCTTTTTCTAGTTCGTGCCATAATTAAAGTGTTTCTGTTTTAAAAAATTGTTTAGAGTCAAAATCTTTAGTCTTAAAAAATAATTGGTATTGTGCTACTGCTTCTTTCACTTTATCTTGACCCTTTTCATAAAATGAATCGGAGCAATCGCATATTTTAATTTGGTGAGTTATTTTATCTATAACAATAAAAACCATTTCATAGTTAAATAATGTTCTATATATAAATGCTTGGCTGTCATAATTATAACGTGAAGCTGAAAATCTAAACTTTTCTATATCTGAAGTAGTCTTCAAATCTACAATTAGTTTTTCGCTATGATTAATTATATCAGCTTTACCTTTCCACATTTCACCTTCTATCTCAGCAATACCTGGTATCTCATACTCTACTTCTCCGGTTTGAATAAGATCTTTACAGACGTTATTGGCTAAAACTTTTTCAACCATTAATTCTATTTGATCAACCTCGTGTTGTAGTAGACATAATTCACCTTCTGAGATCTCTTTATACACTTTATTGTTCCTTGTAGCCGACTCAATAACTTTAAAGTTTTTAAGTTTGTCAGGCTCTAGTATGGCGGTGTGAAAATAACCGCCTACTAGAAACGCTGGACGTGGTTGTGATGGTTCGTACAGTGCTAAAGGATTTTTTAATAGCGTAGATATGTTTGAATTACTTAAGTATTGTTGGCCAATACCATTATAATACTCATCATCGTTTTTTAACGCTGTTAAAACCTCTTTATGTGTCATTTAGAGTGTTGTTAGTTCCTGCTCAACTTCTTTAGTTAGTGCATACTTGGCTTTAATAGTCTCTAATTTACCTCCTGCTTTAATAAACTGTTTAGCTTTAGCTATTTGATCTTTAGACATTACTCTATTGTGATCGTTAACAGCATCGCTATCCTGTGTATCATCTATTAAAAATAGATTACCAAGAGCGTATTTCTTTCCGTAACTCGATGCAGAACCAAACTGCTGAGGTGTTTGCATACCTTTCTGTAACAGATCAACGCCAACTAAAGCTGTTGCTGTAATAGAATTTTCACCATCAGATATGGTTGCTATACTATTAAATATAGGTATAGGTTCAGAGCTAACTAGTTCTTCATCTAGTTTTACTGATACTCCTAATTCTAATAGATAGGGTTTTGTTGCTTCGAGGATGTCTTCGGCTGATCGGAAGTAGTATTTGCCGAATGAATTAAATCTTGATTTTTTAGATTTAAATTTAGTCTGAATAGTTGATAACTTTTCGTTTATAGTCATAGGTTTATGGTTTATTCTCACTTATATAATTACATATAAATAAGATGATTTACATATATAACTTACAGATATTCAATAACTTGCGAATGATCTACACTGTCAATTAGCTTTTGAACAGCTTGCTTTTTAAGCTCAGAAACTCTGACATAACCGCTAGCTCCTTTTATATTAATTTGAGGTGCAATATCTTTGGCTGAATGTTTATCACAGTCAAGACCATAAGATAATCGTAACACTTCATATTCGCTTTCATTTAAGTGTTTTTTCATCAAGCTTTTTAAATAACTATTTAATAACCCTATATTGTAGGGCTCAGATTGATCAGGTATTTGATAAATCATATCCTCATCATCTGTAAAAGACCTAGCATCTATGCTTAAAAATATACTATTAAAAAACATTTCTACCATTTTCTTGTCTTTAGGATTTCTACGCATATCATTGAGCTTATGTTCAGGTATACGTATATCACCTCGTTTTATATCAATAGATCTACGAATAGCTCCTTTGATACGTTTAAAAAAGAAAGATTTTAAAGTCTTTTCTTGATCTTCTGATTGTTTTAATATATCATAATCTAATTTATCAACAGCTTTTATAAGTCCAATTGAGCCTTCTTGTATTAAATCAGTAATATCAAGAACTCCACTCGCCTGCTGTGATGTAGAAAACTTACGAGCTATATTCTCTACTAATGGTAAAAATCTTACAATTAAATCATCTCTACTGTCAAATATTAGATCATTGTAGTCTGGCATAGAAGCTTTGATATCTTCTTTATACCGAATATAATTTTTAATATTATATTTTTTCATTGTCCTTATTTAAAAGTTCTTTTTCTCGTTTAAGATTACTACCCATTGTTCTATAAACAGTTCTACTAGAACAATCTAGTAAGCCTGCTATTTTACCAATCGTAATCTTCTTACCAATATCATGTAACTCTAACATGCATTGATAGATCATCTCTTCATTTATTAATCTATCTCGGCCTATTAATTGGCCTACGATACTTAACTTCTCTTTCATGGTTAAACCAGTAAAATCTTTAAATATAACTTTACGTAGTTTATTTTTAGGTGGTTGTTTAAGTTCTGTTAAAGTAACATCGTCAATCATATTAACTAAATATTTATCTAACATAGTGAACGTAACAAACCCGTTACTTTTTGTAGCTATATGTCTAGCTAGCTCTTCAAACTCTTTAATAGAAAGTTGAGGATTTAAATACCACAGCACTAATAAGTGCCATTTAAGGGATCTAAAAGTATTTATCTTAGCTTTGCTTCTAAATAACTCATAGCATTCATGTGTGCCATATTTATAATAATAACCCCATTTATATACCTCTGTAGGTTTATCATTAATAGGATCACGCCGATAAATTATCTTATGTTTATTTAAAAACTTAAGTCTTAAATGTGACATTAGCCTCTTACTCTTTATATCTTATTACCTATTGTCATACAGGCTCAGGAATTGTTTCATTCCACCTTATTGTATCGTATTTACGAAGTTTCTGTGAATATTTCTGAATTAATTGAGCTTTGTGTACTAAGTTATCCCAATGTTTTAGTCTATCTTCACGGGTTTTAATTATAGATTTAGGCCCATGTATTAACGTATAATTTGTTATTTCACATCTAAGCTCCCATATTCTATCCCATAAATATTCTTCGTGCTTATTTATTCTTTTTAAATCTTTGTACGCTTTTTTTATGTCTATTCTCATGTTTCTTTTTTGGTTTTCTTCTTGCATTTATACCGAATAAATCAGTATTAATAATGTGGTTATATAATTTATATCTGCTCATGTTTTAAAAATATTATTATTTTACTTAGTGTACCTGCCATAACTCCTGTCATTATATCTATATTGTCCATATAATGCTGAGAGTATATGCTTATACCGTCTAATATAATCATTAAAGGCATTAATAATGCAAACATAATTATGTGTTTTCCAAGTTGTATTACTATGTAGCCTGTTAAGCTCATTAACAATGTTATTATGAGTATTGTTTTCATTCGTAGTTACGTATTGCTTTGAATAATGGGTGACGGTATGAACCTGATGGTGTGCGTTGGAAGTATGTAAATGTAGCTGTTTTGCCGATATACCACTCAGCTATATCGTACATCTCTTCGAGCATTGATTGTTTGCCCATAACAGGCATACCGAATTTAACACCGTTGGAATCTACAGCAAGGAACTTACCGATAGTACCGGTACGTTTACCTTGGCCTTCAACCCAGCCAACAATCGTAGCCTCTGTGTCGTGAAAGTCTTTGAACTTTTGTAGATTATAAGAACGTTTTTGTTCGTAAGGCTTGTTGTAACGTAGTATTGAGCCTTCATAGCCATCATTTAAGTTAAGTTGATGGTTGTATTTTGCAGCATCTAAGCTGAGTACAGCTTGAAATGGCACTGATTTAGTATATTTAAGATCAAATAAATCAATGATTTCAGATATATCACAGCTGCGTTGATAGTATTTATCAGCTGGTATCATAGGGTTGAACATGTCATAACAGTGAAACTGCACGAGAGATTGTGCTTCGCTCATATCTATAAGCGTAGGTTTTTGCTTACGTACGAGAGATATTATCTTGTTAAAGTTATCTTTAAGCTTATGGTTGTATAGCTCACCATCGAGAATAATATCTGGATACTTACTGAAGACATGTTCTAACTCCCTTAGTATGTGGTTTATATTGTGAAAAGGTTTGTGGTTACGACTGAAAGCACCGGTTGATGTAATGTAACATCTTACACCGTCAAGCTTTGGCTGAATATAAGTATCAGACCAGTCGGTTTGTTTTTTGCCTACAGGATGTGCAAGCATGCACTCAAATTGTTTTTTGGTTTTCATATATTATATCGGTTTTTAATTGTGGTTATTTTCTTTTGTATTATACTAGCTTTTTCATATTCTTCATCAGCTTCATATCGTGACAATAGGTTATTAAGCCTATCTAGTTCCATTAGTATAAGATCTGTTTCATCAATAGAATTTGTTTTCATTTCACTAGAATATTCTCTAATAAAAGTTTCAACAACTTCTTTAGCAACTGCTTTAGCTATTTTATTTATTTCTTTATCGGTTAGCATGTGTATATATTATCTGTTTGTATTCGTATTTAGTTTGTAGTTGCGTGGGGAGGATTCGAACCTCCGACCTTTGGGTTATGAGCCCAACGAGCTGGCCACTGCTCTACCACGCTATTTTTTTATCCAATAGGTAAATCGCCTCTGTATAATTCTTCGTAATCAACATCCATATACCTAGGATCAGCCAATCCCATCATGCCGTGTAAAGTTTCAACATTAGATTTTATTGGCTCTCTGTAATCATCTGTTTCAATAAGTTTAGCTATGTATTCCCATGTTTGTAAATCTGCTTGTAAGTGGTTTACACTTTTTTGTAACATTTCTACAGGCACAGAACCATTACCGCCTTCACGTATTTCTTTTTTAACTCTTTTTATATCGTCTTTGATATGTACTATCTTAGAAAAAGCCTTATTATGTGCTCTCTCTGACTTTTCTTCTATGCTTAGTTTGTTCATTTTATTAATTCTTTATATATGTTAGTCCTTTGTAATTAAACCACTCTCTGATGCCGAAATCAGTTACAGCACCATCATCGGTTTCTATCTCTTTTTTAATATAACTAAAAGTAGGAGGTAAATCACCTAACATATAACCTTTATAGTTTATACCATTTAATTTAACTCTGTCTTTTGATATTTTTTTTATTGCATTCATGTATATATTATCTTTTTATTATCGTATTTAGTTTGTAATTTTTACTTTATTTACTAATAATTTAAGTCTTTTTTGTACTTGTGTACGAGATATTTTACCTTTTTCAAACTCATTGATAAGATCGGACATATCTATGCCGTTATATATTGCTTTTATCATGTTAAAATTTTTCTAGCTTGTTCATATTTTATATTTCCGTATTTATTTTTTTGCAGCACCAAATAATCTAGTAGTATTTGCATGTTTTTATCTGTATTATCAAAACCACCAACAGACCAAACAGTTAATTCTTTTAATGTATAATCTAAACTGTAAGTTTTCCAGTCATATATGGTAAATATATCACCATTTACTTTAAATATCCATTCACATTGTACTTTTTTATCATTTCCATCATAAAAAATAGTTGGAGGACCAACTCTTTTCATTATATCTAGATATGTCATATCTTCTAATGTACCTATTTTAAAACTACCGTTGGTATTTACAGCATCAGTAGTTATATATTTACTTATTTCATTCATGTTTATTTGCCATTTTTTTATATTCTTCATTCATTTCTATTTCTTCTATTATATGTTCTAGTATTTCATGGTAATTTACTTCACAAATAAAAGCTCTTGCATAATCTTCAACTAAGCCTAAACTTCCATGATTTTCAAAAACACAGTTTTCAACAACCTCTTTTAAGTATTCTACAGTCGGAAGTTGCCCGCATTCTAAAAATTGTTGAGCAAAATCATGATCGCTTAATATTTCTAGGTTAATTCTCCAAGTGGCATAATTACTCCAGCCATTGCATTTATTGTCGTTTAAAGGTTCAAATTCTATTTGATTCATATTATCTTATTTTTTCGTCTATATATTCTAGTAATCTATTTTTATTATAGTTATCATCTTGATTTTCTATAATATTTTCTATTTTATCAGCCATGCCAATAACCTCGTAAGCAAGATCTAGTATATCATAGAGGCCTTGCTGTTCATATTCTGATAATGTTTCGCCACAATCAGAATTATGTAGCGTATCAACTACATCTTTTAAATCGGTTGCAGTATTTTCATACCTGCAATAACTCATATTTGCCATTTTTTATTTATTTTAGTGTTTCAAATTCTTTTTTTAGCTGCATTAACTGTCTTCTGCTAGTTAAGCAAAATCTACTTTTTGTAGATAAATTTTTAATTCTATTTTTATAGTATGCTATTGTCATATTTTTCAGCTAGTATTTTTTTACTCCATGTGCTTAAATAAGCATTATCATGCTCTATTACAATTTCTTCACATAAATCTTTAATTTCTTCAAGTTTATATATATCAGAGTCAGTTTTTTGTAACTGATCTGCAATTGCATATATTTTATATAGTTTTACTTTGTTCATATTTTATATTTTTCTTTTTCTATAGCTTTTTCAGTATCTTCTTTTGATCTACCCATTTCAGCTTCCCACTCTTCATCATCAATGTACATACCTTTTTTATATTTATTTACCATCATACCATTTATCTATTATTTGCTCATTAGTACTATCATCAATTAAATATATATATTTATTAATTTTAATGAATAGAACATCTTTGCTTTTAATATCTATTTTCATAATTTTAATTTAGTGGACGTGGCAGGAATCGAACCTGCGTTAGTAATCATCGAGCCGTTTTTCGCATCCCGCTAAGGAATTACGCCTTTAATCATACTCTAACCATTTCACGCCCTTTTTGATAGTTCAACTTTATTTATAGTGGAGAGAACTAACAACGCCCACATTTTTTATAAATCTTCTTCTGTATAATCTAGCTTACATAAATCATACAGCCATTTTTTGTAATTTCTGTCTGATTCTAGTATTCTACCTGCTAAGTAAGATTCACGATCTAACCTTTTTTGTTTATCTTTTTTTAGTTTATTCATTTACTTAATTATTTTATATATTCGCCGTCTTGCCACTCTCCACATTCTTGGCATGATGAGTCGCATATTGTATATTGGTGGTATACTAATTCTGTACTACCACAAAATTTACATTTAGTTTCTTCCATTTA
>TARA_R100001440_G_scaffold16711_1_pt1 | contig 17868 bp, 21 predicted proteins | sample TARA_R100001440 | Tara Oceans TARA_R100001440 (sample SAMEA2622112) | marine metagenome | biome: marine biome (ENVO:00000447); feature: surface water layer (ENVO:00002042); material: "saline water (ENVO:00002010), including plankton (ENVO:xxxxxxxx)" | depth 5 m
ATCTGGAAAATTTACAACACCAACTGAGCCATCTAAAAAGAAATATGTTTCAAGACCACCAGAACCATCGTCTGATTGGAAGATTATGTCTTTATCATCTGCTTTATTTCTGATAGTTAAATTACCTGTTTCATTTTGTAAATAAGTATCAAAACCATCGTGAAATAGTTTTAAATCAGTACTTGTTCCTATTCTTAACTCTGCATTATCAGCTAAAGTTAAGTGGCTTGATAAACTCGCAGATCCTGTAATTTGTAAAGTATCAGACCCACTCGGCGTTGCACCAATACCAACCTTTGTAGTAGATAGAAATAGTTGTGAGTTGTTGCCACTACCATCTGTAATTTGTTGAGGTGTTGAATCTAATATAGTGTTACCAGAAGTTTTTAGTAGCCCTACATAAGTAACCGAAATTTGTGTATTAGTTAGTGTTGCCATTTACTATTTTTTTTAAATAAACTAATAATTTTTTTACATTATTTTGTTTAGGTTTGCTTTTTCTTTTTTTCATAAAACCCACCCATTAAATAAACTATCTTTGTCAGGGAAAATATCATCATTACTATTTGTTGAATATTCTGGAAAACTGCTATTATTAAAATCTAAAAAGTCAATTAATCTTCTTGTATAATATTCAGCTATATCCCTTTCTTTTTTTACTAAATAATCTATTTCGTTTTTGCTAACACTTTCTGCGTTTTCGCTTGTGTGCTTAAATACACCACCATTTTTGATCTGATAAGCTGCAAAGGGCAAATAGTCTGCCATAGCATAATGTATTAGCATAGGTTGTACATATGTGGTTGTTAGTGTTAAGTATGCCCCTGTTAAATTACCAGCATTTATTTTTGTAACAATAGCATTGTACAAATCTGTGCCTAGAAAGTTTCTTATGTGAATCTCCTGTGCAATTTTTATAAAATGTATAAACTTGTCAGTGTCAACGTTTCCATCAAGGATCGTGTTTTGTACTAGTTGTTTTCGTGTTATGAATAAAGTAGTTGCCATAATATTATCTAGGGTTTAAATATCCACGGTTAGGCATATCAATTGGTCGCATAGCCACTTCCTTTGGGTTTTGGTTTTTCTTTGGTGCTGCTGGACCTTCAAATCTAGCACCTTTTCTGTCATCAATTGGTAGCGCACTAATTATTTTTCTTGCTCTACCTACTGATATTTTTTTGTTGCCTTTCTTTAGATATATTCTACGAAGCCAAACGTGATGGCAATTTGCACCCCCTTTGTATTTCCATATATTATAGCCACCCAGATTTGTACCTGCTGGACTTAATTCTTTGTTAGCTAGGCTGTTTTTATCCAAATCTTCAACACGATAAACTCTGTTAGCTTTTAGCATTTTTCTGCAAAATTCTCTTGTGATTACGTTGCCATCTTTATCTCTTGTCAATTCACCAGAATATGCGTAACGCACTCTGAACAAACTTGTATCTTGTATGCTTTTTTTTCTTGCATCGCCAGTCATTACACTAGCAAACTCAAAATAACTTTTTATTTGGCTTTCATCTTCCATTGCTGGTCTTTCATCAATCAACTCCCAATCATCCCCCATTTCTTCCCCTTTTGAAATTAAATCATCAGCTAACTCACACATACTATCGTTATCTAAATAAACATCACTAGCAAGATTTTGTTTTACGCCTGTTTCTTCTTCTTTTGTTTCTTCATCTTCTACATTATCTAAGTCTGTAAACTCCAATGGCTGAAGCGTTTTAAAGTATAAATTGAGGCTAATTTTGTTATAAGCTAATATTTGATCAAAGTGATTTATTAAAAGCGTTTGGAACGGCCTAATAACTGTATTATCCATTAATATAGATGCTGTTTTTAATTCGTCAGCATTATTACCTAAACCTGTTTGATCTTTGATACCTAAAAGCATTGGGCTTACAACTCTATGGCTGACCATTATTTTTCTTGTACTTTCGCTCGATAAAAATTCGTATTGATTGTGTGCGTCACTTAATTGCACAGGATCCATACTTGCTTGGCTTTCTGGGTTATCATTGAATGCTAAAATAAATTTACCTGCGTTACTGCTGCCTGAAAATTTTTGATATATTCTTTGCTCAATTAATTCTCTTTCTTCTTCATTTGGCACTCCGTTGTTAAAATTTATAAGCATTGATGGTGCTAGTCCATTAAGTATGTTGTTTAAATGATAATTAGAAACTTCTTCTTCTAGTTCACTATATTGCAGTCCACCTTGATAATCAACAGGTGAGTAATAAAAAAAGCCTGCCCTGTATGGTTTAATATACATTATTTCTAAACTTTCACTACTTTTTCCGAAAGCTGGTATTCTTTTTAATTCTGTATTTTGTTTTACTTGCGTCCAATCACTTGCGTAATAATATGCTTTGACCTCACCATCTTCGCTTTTTTCAGCCCTTAATGTTTCAACAGGCAAATGTTCTAAGTCTGCAATACGAGATCTATCTTGTGAGTAAATAACTTGAACAGCACACTGACCCATTAATTTTAAATCATAGCATAGTTTTCTAACACAATCATCAGTAAATAAAACTTTCATTTGTGCATATTCATTTGGCTTTCTGTTGCTATCAGTAGCATCTAAGCCTTTTCCAAAAATCATTTCACTAATACCATTTATTATGGCGTTGTTTGTTGGGCTTCCATTATATCGATCAATTAAATACTGAAAATACATATTGTCCTCGCCATATAAAATGTATTCTTTGTTTCGTACCTCTTTTATTTCTGGGCTTGTATATGTACTTAAATTAATTACTCTTAAATCACTCATATTTTTATATTATTACATACTCATCATCGTTCATAGCTGCTGCGCCACTTGTTACATATTCACCACTATTTATTGTAAAGTCACCATTGCCAATTGTTTGATCTGTTACAAATATTTTATCACGATAGATTATAGAACTACTACCATTTTTTACAACAATATTATAAAATCTACCTTCTTTTAAAATAGAAGAACCAGAATCAGTATAAGCGTTTGGTATTTGTAAATAGTTTTTATCTACCGACCAACTACTTGAACTATATGTATATGTTTTGTTTGTTGATTCATCAGTTACTTCAAGTGTACCTGTGGTATCATAACTTCTTGGTATTACTTTAATTGTTTGTGAACTAGCACTTGTCGTGAGAATCTTCATAATTATATAACAAAGAAAATAATATTTTTTGTAAAAAAAAAGAGGGCATATAGCCCCCCTTTATTCGTATATACACACCCCTTTTTAATTTGGTGCAATTGGTGAAGTTGCATCATCACTCGGTGCTGCTGCGCAGAAGAATGGTGGTGAAGTTTCTTGTGCTACGATTGTAAGTGTAAAACCACTTAAATCACCCATAGCTGCTCCAGTGGCCATTGTGCCTCCTGTTACTTCGCATCCGTGTTCTTTACCTAATAAAAATGCATTGTCATTATAATCTACTACTACTACTTGTGGTCTGCCGTGTGCTAACAATTTAATCTGCTCTTGGGTAGCTTTGTCTAAAAACTGCAAAGTTACATTTAAAGTGCTTTCATAAAAGGTAGTGCCATTTTCTCTTGATGAATTTATTGCAGTTTCTAACGAAGAGTTGCCTTTTAAATCATATCTAAAAAAATCGACTGACCCATCTAGTGTAACAGAACCATCACCAGAGATAGCTAAATCTCTAGTTGTATTATTGTAGTTTGAGAAGAAAACAAATTTTAAGCCACCTACACCTGACTTACAAGCTAAACTTCTTCCGTTTGTTATATTACACGCCATATCATTTATTTTTATAAGGGGGGTTTGACACCCCCTTGATTAATTTAATTATGAATAAAGTACAATATCACTACCAATTCCGTGTTGTACTCCAGCAGATCCTCTTAAAATTACTCTCACGTTTTGTGAGCCGTCAATATCAGCCATATCAATCAGCTTAACTTCTTGCCAGTCATTTAAAAGACCAGTGCCAAAGAATAAATTGCTTGATTGTGCTGCTACCATTTTGTCTGCTCCTAAACCTGGTGCTGTATAAAGTGGAATGCCTTGGAAGTTCATATCTGTTTTACCGACATTATATAAATCTCTATACCCTAAAGCTGCTTGTGCTTGTACATAAAATTTAGCTGCACTTGTTGGAATATAAATTTTAAGATCTTCCTTGCCATAAACTGCTCCAGGAATTGCATCTACTACCTTGTTCATTTCTGCAATAATATTTGAAGCTGAAAGAGTTGTACCAGTAACGTCTACTACATCACCATCAGCTGCTAATAATGCTTGAAAGCCATTAAACTCACCTGCGTTTGCAGTAGCACCTTGCCAAATATTCTGCTCTACTTTTTCTGCAACCTTTGCAGCTACTTGTGCTAACAAGAAATCAGAGAAATTTTTAGGTAGGTTATCGTACTGGCTAAAGCCCATACTTGCAGCCTCCCAATCTTGTCTGAAATCTTTTTTACAAAGCTGTAAGTTTACTTGAAACTCCTCTGGTTGTAAGATTCTTTCTGTTAAAGTTACATTTGAAGTAGAATCAAAATCACAAGTAGCGTCTTTTAAAATACTATCAAGTGCTAATTTCTTTAATACTTCTTTGAACTTAATGTTCGGTTTAATAGTAACTCCACCACCAGATAAAGTTACACCTGATAACAACGCTGCTGCTATATAATCTCCAGCGAATTCACCAGCATAGGTTGTTGTTATTGAAGTTGTTGTTGCCATATCTATTTTCTTTTTTTATTTAATTATTAACTTGGATCTGTTGCTGTAATAGCACCTGCTGAGTTTCCGATTCCCCAAACATACCACTTGTTTCCATCACTCCAAATGTCGATAAAATCACCGACTGATTCTGCTGATGCTACAAAATTGATTTGATCTTCGCCAGAAGCTGCAACTGCTGCTCCGTTTACTACTAAATTTCCATCTATATTATCTCCCTCTGCACTATCAATAATATAATTTGAAGTATCAAACGCATTTGCTACAACAAATCTAAAATTTAAGCCAGAACTTACTGCTGGTAATGTTACTGTAACACCTGCCGATGCTGCAAGTTCATACCATTTTCCACTATCTGCTGCTGTAAGAGTAACTGCTGCCGTAACTTGATCGACTTCGTTTCTTTCTCTTCTTGCAGGGTTTACTACGTGTGTTAAAACTGCCATAATTATTTAATTTTTACTTGTTTGCTAATTTACTCATTATTCTATCTAAAGTTGTTTGTGTTCTGTTATCAGCAAAAACAAACTTCTTTTTATCTTCTTTATTTTCTGGGCTGTGTTTAATTGGTTTTGTAGCTGGTTGTTTGCTCATTTCAACTGCAATTTCAGTAGCCACTTGAGAAGCCATTTCTTCCTTTTCTTTTTCTTTTTCTTTGTCCTTTTCCACCATCATTTCTTCCATTAATTTGCGAAGATCGTCCATTTCTTTTCTAAATTCTTCTTTAGTTACATACTCCATTTTATCTTTATCTTCCATATCTTTATCTTCTTTTTCTTCCTTTTCCTTTTCTTCTTCCATTGCGATTTGTGATATTACGCCCTCATCTTCTACTGTTAGTGTTCTACCATCTTCTAATTGGTACTCACCAACTGGTAAAGAAATTCTCTCATCATCAGATAAAATAAAAACTTCCATATTTTGCTCAAAAGAATCTGCTTCTAAAACAGTTCCATTTTCTAGCTTTAATTGTGCTAATTGTATGTTTTCTTCCATACCTAATAAATTTTTAATTTGATAAATTAATTCTTGTGATTTCATAATTTTATAACATTAATTGGTTTATAATTTGCGTTTAAGCTGTTGTTTTACCTATTCCCTGTGCGTGTAATGAACCATCACAGCAGTCAATGTGGTAAGTTTCTTCTTCCCAACACAAACAGGCACGATTACTTCCAGGCCTAGGGCTTGAAGTATTTCTATATCCTATATATACAGATCTTCTACGCCTACTTTGTGCTTTTCGGGTGTTTCTTCGGTAGTAAGTCATTATCTTGTTTGTATTTTGCGTTTTGTGGTCTTCCGTTTTTTACTAGGTATAAATAGGCGTTAACTCTTGCAAATGCCCATTGACTTGGGTTGGTTACTCTTGGGCTGTGAGAAACATTAAAAGCACCTAGCCCTCTTTGAAATACACTTGATAAAACACCAACAGTAACTCCATAGCCTAACTTTTCTTTGTATCGTTTGTTAAAATCATTTGCCTTTTTTTGTAGCGTTGCTCTATCTTTTGCAGTTGGTTTAGCACCAGTTTTACCTTTTGCAGTACCCCTTGCTGTGCCTTTGCCTTTTGGGTTTGGGTTTTTTCTACCAGATCCTGGGGCTTTTGGGCTTTTTACTATACCACCCCTTTTGCCTACTTTTGCATATTTATCTTTTTTTACGCACTTGTGTTTTTTGTAATCTTTTACATAACCCTCAGGACACTTATACTTTCTAAATTCTTGTTCACTCATTTCGTGTTTCTCACAAGGCATATACCATATTTGATCCATATAGTCGTGTGTGTGTATTCCATCACAACCAATGTCAAGTGCTATTTTTTCAGCCATTTGCTTTGTTGCATAACCTAGCCTATCATTTATAATAGCAAAATCATCATTCACTTTTTCACTATATAGGCTTACACTAAGTGCGTGTTTTTCGCAAGGCATATACCAAGTTCTATTCATATATTCGTGTTCGTGAATGCCGTTGCAGCCCATATCTTTTGCAATCTTTTCAGCCATTTCTTTTGAGCTGTAAGCAAGTCTGTCCATAATAATAGCAAAATCTTTATTTATTTCTTGACTATATAATTTTAATTCACCTAAACTTTTTAGTTTGCTTTCTGCCCAACTCTTTGCAGATTTACCACCCCATAATAAAAAGGATATTGTACCACACGCTTCATTGTCTTTTGGATCGTAATAAGTTTCTGCTCTACTTAAATAACTATATAGCCTTTTAATTGTAGATACAGATAGCTTTTCTTTTGCTGCCAATTGTCTTGCACGATTTTTACCTACTAAAGTGGCACACTTATTATCTACTTTTGCATTCAGCTCAATACCTCTTTTTGCGTTGTTAACCACACTTTGTGGGTAGTCGTTAAATGTTTTTAATTGTACGTGGTGTGTAAATAATTCTTTTATAGCATCAACTATATCATCACTTTCTTGTTTTGATAAATCTTTTGCACTTGCGTCTTTTGGTCTATCCATTTTGTCAGCAAAATAACCCTCAACACTAAAGCCTTTTACTTTACCTGTTTTAACAAATTCCTGCCATACCTGATTGTTGTTTACTTTAACAGCACCCATCCACGTTCCAACAGGCACATTCATATTGTACTTTCTTGATTTATCATATTTTTCATCTTCAACTATCCAGCTTTCAACAAGCGTCAATCCTTTCAAAGATTGTTGGTGTTCTAATGTTGTTTTGTTTTGGTTGCCTTTTTGCAGAAAGTTTTCGCTAATTTTTTTTACAGTATCTTTTGAAAAATATATATAGTAATCTTCCTCTGCACCTTTTCTGAATATTGGCTTGTTTGGTATAAGCAAAGCACCTAACAATATTTTTTTATCTTTGTCAACCTCTGCAAGTTTTAGTTCTTGTGATTTAAGTGCCACAAAATCTTCTTCAATTGCTGGATTTTCAACTACTGATATTGCATCAACACCAGATAATTCTTCGTTTTCGTCAAGTATTAGTTCTACTATTTTCATAATTATATAACATTTTTATTGATTTGTTTTGCTTTATCCTAAGCTACTTTCTTGTATTATATTTCTTTCAAGACCTTGTGCAGTTGTTACATCATTAGCCACTACAAATGCCTGTATTGGTTGTTGTGTTTGATCTGCTATTGTTTGTGCTAATTGATTTTCTGGCGACGCACCTACAATGTTAAATGCTGGTGCCTGTGTTGAGATTTGGGGTGTACCTAATCTAGCACTTGCACCCCCACCTGCACCTGCTTTACTCGCCGCACCCTTTGTTGCATCAACAGCTCCTTTTACTGCCGAAATTACACTTGCTGCTGTTGCCAGTGCTGTTGCTATAAATGGTAAATTTAATGGTGGTGGCGCAACGTTTGCAGCCTTTGCAATAGATGCTGTAGTTTGAACACTTGCTTCACTTGCAGTTAATGTTACACCAGTCAACGCACTTGTCGCATTTATTAAATTCTTTTTAAAATTAATTATGGCTTCTTTTGCAAGTAATATTTGTTTAGCTACAATCAACGCCCTGCCAACTGCCGTTTCCTCGTTTGCTATTGATATTGCACTATCTAATGCCTGTAATTTTAATGCTGTTCTTGTGGCTTCTTGTTCCTCGATTGCATTAGTTATCGCTTGTGCGTCTTTTATTTTAGCTTCTTTAATTAAATTATCAAAAAACAAGATAGCCTCGGCCTTTTGTTGCTCTGTTGCATTCAATTGCTCTAATTCTGCTAATGCTCTTTCTTTTTGTCTTTGTGCTTTTTCTTGAAAGCTAATGTCCTCTGCATCTTGATTTAATTTTCTATATCTTTCTTGTAAGTCTGCTATGGCTTGTAACCTTTTTTCCTCGTCATCTAATGCCTCTTGATTTGCTGCATCTTTTTCTGCCTTTTTTTTATCAGCTTTTGCTTTATCTTCTTCATCAATTTTATTTAAAAAGCCATCACGCCTGTTTTTTAATTTTTGCAGTTGCTTTTCTGTTTCTTGAATTGTTTTTTCACCCTCTGCTGCTACTTCTTCTGGATCAAATATAAAAGAAGCGCCAAAAGAGGTAAAATCTGCCAACAAACTTGTTCCCTCATCCAATACACCAAGTTTTGCTAATCCTGCCGTAATGCCATCTATCGCAACTAAAAGAATAGATATAGGTGCATTAATTAAAGCAATAATACCTTGTAAAATAAGTTTATTTCTTTCTGCTGTTTCTACTTGTGATTTTTTAACTTCTTTTTGGGTTTCTAGCTGTGCTTCTAATGCAGTAATTGTTTCATTTGTTTGCTTGATTTTTAAATTTAAAATCTCTCTTTCTGTTTTGCCAGATCTTTTTAATGATTCTTCAGTTGAGGTAATGTCTTGAAAACGTTCTTTTTCTAATGCAACTAAATCTGTTAAATCTTCTAGCTGTTTTTTTTGCTCTCCTGTTACGCCATTTAATGCAGCTACAACCTTATCCCAATTTGCTGCTAGTGTACCGACCAAAACCACCAACGCACCTATACCAGTCGCTATAAGTGCTTTTTTAAAACCACTAAGTGCTATTGAACTTGCCTTGATTCCTTTTGATGCTGAAATAAATAGCTTTCCAAACTTAACTATTTGGCCAGATAGACCACCAGTGAGGGTATTCAAACCAGCCTGTATGTCTCTATTTTTTAAAAGTGTTTCATTAAATTCTAGTGCTTTTACCCTACCAACGCCTGTTGTTTTATTTTGTGATTTTAATACTTTGTTGTATTGTTGGGCTTCTACCTTTAATGCTCTTAATGAAGCTGCTTCTACCTTTAACTCTGCGTTAAATTTTGTTAGAGTTTGCTCAGCCATCATCTTTTGAGTACCATTCATATTTGACATCTCAAATTCAAGCTCAGCTATTTTTAACCTTAAATCAGAAACAAACTTCTCTTGTAGCTTAATACTTTCATTTACATCATCAAAGTTTTTTTTAGCTTGGTCTATATTTACTTTTACATCAATTACTTTTTCCATCTAACTTCTTTTTTTAATTGAGTATAACCCTCTTTAAGATTATTTGGTAGCCTGTATTTACCTTGTGCAATTTTAATGTTTTCCGTTTCCCCCCTTGCGTATTCCAATAGTTGTAATATATCATTTATCATTTTAACTTACTTTATTTAATAATTCTAAAGTGCTTTTTCCTGTTTGTAAATTTGTAGATATTTTATTAATTAAATACTCTACATCATTTATAACAATCGTATCGGACAATTTATAATTCATTAAGAAACTTTGTGGTAAAATAGCATTAACTTTTACAAGTCTTCTACTGCTACTAAAAACATCAGCGATATACGTTTTATAAAATGTATTAAACAAAGTGTTATCATCAATTGAATTATTAAAAGTGTTGTTCTCTGTGCTAAAATTAATAGTTTGACCTGTGGTTAGTGTCGTAGTATTTATTGTAATATTTGAAGCACTTGATGGGGTTGAAGTTTCAACAAAACTACCTGTAACGACTGGGGTAATTGTAGTACCAGCACCTGGGGCAACCGATCCTGTTGTGGTTTCAAAAGTTGTGCTATTAATAAATTTAAATGTGTAATTACTTGATTCTGAAGCACTTACTGAGATAACTTTAGTTTCTGTGCCTGGCCTAAAATTAGTTGGTCTATTATAAGATTCAATGCTTGCTGGTGTTCCTGCACCACCACCATCAAATATTTGTATTTTTTCTGAAGAGGTTGTTTCACGTAAAAATAATAAAGGTTTTGCTATTGTTGGGTTTTGATCGTTGTCTACAAAATAACCAAAGCCAATACCTGTGTTAGCATTATTATTTACATTTATTAATCTTTCATAAAAAACTTTTTCAAAAGGCAGTTTGATCCTATAATCTTGTCCTCTATTTAGTCTTGGATCACGCCCACTGTTTTGTGTAGTTGATGCTTTTGCACTTGCATATTCTCTACCATTTATTTTATCAAAGAAAAATGCTGCAAATGTTTTTGGATCTTCAAACTTAAATTCAATGTCATTAAATGGTACACTAAAACCACTTTCACCTTGACTTGTATCAACAAATTCTGTTATATTTCTACTTGTGCCACTTGCATAAAAACTATCAAGAGTTCTCACCCTTACTTTACCATAATCAGCACTACTAACATCACTTTCAATGAAGGCAGTTAGATTAAACATTTTAAATAAACCTGTTAAAAAATTAACAATAGTTATGTCCGGTATTTGTTCTGATACTATTATTGTATCGACTAAAGATGAGGGGGTTATTACACCTGGTGAAACTGCAAAATTAAATATATCAGGTTGCCCTGTAGTATCAGTACTTGTTAATGTTTTTGTGAATGTCATTGTAAATGTCAAAGGCAAAGAAGTTTCAGTTGTTTCGATCTCAAATACAACTTTGTTCTCCACTAATGATCCATCAATGTCAGGTGCTAAAAAACCTGCACTTATTGATAGAGGGTTTGTGTTACCATATTCTTGGCTTACTATTGGCTCACCAGTTGTAAAGTCTTTTATTCTTGCAGTAAAGTTTTTACTTGTATCACTTGAAGTTATAGTCCAATTTATGCTCATTTCTTCCGTATCTACATTGTCACCAACACCTGATTGAGCAACTCTAAAAGTAAATACACCACCCACAAAAGTAGGTATAAAGTTTGATACACCATTATCATCAAAAAATGTTGTAGTATCACCAGTAAAACTTTGTATTGTATCAACCAATATAGTATTTACATCAGTTGAGCCAGTTGGTGTTACCCCTATATCACCTTTGTTTCTATGCAACCACATATACAAATCACCAAAATATCCACTTGTTGTGAAGAAATCTGTTGTGAACTGCAAATCAATATCAGCATCATTTTCAATCGCATCTAAAATATCTATTACTCTAATGGCTGGTTTTAAATCATTAAATTGTAGGCCTTTGGTTGTTCCTAATCTTTCTGTATCACCACTACCACTTGTGCTTTGACTTGCACCACTTGACGGTGCAAAAAGGTTTCTTGTTGTATCAGATCGTGCTTGTGTTGTCAATACACCTTGTGCTGTACTATCATATATAAATCTTTGTGTATGTGAAATTAAAGGGTAAATAATATGCGCTGTTGAGGTGCTTGTGCCATTTAATGTTGTTACAAAAGTTTCTAAACCCTCTTTTACTGTTGCTACATTGTAGTTATGATTGTATTGGCTAAAGTTTAAACTACTTAATTTTCTATCTTTTAATCTATCTTTTAGTGTAATTGTTTCACCAAAAAAAGTAATGTTATATGAACTTGGCTGATTGTTTTTTAGTTTTACTTCGTTTAATACAATATAGCCTTGTCTAAATGGTCGATAATTTAATTCTAGCCTTGCAGTTAATTTAGTGTTGGCATTAAATACCTCATCACTAAAAGTTGTTAATTGTATATCAGTTCTGTAATAATGCCTAAATAGTCTGTTGTTTATTTTTGAGGCTGGTAAATTAAAGCTTTGACTAAAATCGGTAAATACTTTTTCAATGTCTTTTATATCTTGTATTGTTTGTGTAAGTTTTATTTGCTCATCTTCAAACAAATCTAATCTTTGATAGTCTATGTCGGTAATTAAATTATTTACATTCCAAAGCCTTGTAGCATTTTGCCATAAAGTGTTTTCATTCTGCCATAAATCAGGATCTGGCTGGGGTGCGTCTAAAATAATATCTGGTATAGCTAAACCTACTTTGTTCATTATCTAATTGTATTGATTCTATCGTAAGCATATATTAGTTGTAGTTCATAATTTGCAAGCCTATTGTTTAAACTTGTTTGAAAGGTAACGCTTTTACTTTCTACAATAACAGGATAATATTGTGGCCTTGTGTTAGAATCACCACCAATAGCTGTACCATTTATCCAAACCCTTGATGATACGTATATTTCTTCTATTAGCTTATTAAAGTCATCAGGCACATAGCCACTATTAATTGTCAATGATTGTCTGCTGTTTATATTTCTTGTTTTGTACTGATGATTGTTTTTTGAATAGTTTGCTGCTGTTGTTAATGTGTTGCTTTTAAAAGTTTCTTTGGTTACGTTTAGCGTTTGTGTTGATTTTAAAAAGAAGTTTGCTCTTTGGATAGCACCTTGTTTGTTTATAAAATAAACCTCTACATTATCAAACTTTTTACAAGTATCTTCTATTACTTCTAGTGTTGTTGTTTTTAATGAACTTGCCACCTCGACAGAAGTTATTGTTGCCGTTGTGCTTGTTGCATATTCAATCATACCAGAAGTATTTGTAACACCAGTAGAAATTGTAACACTTGATACTGTTGATGAGCCATTTTTAAATGTTACGGTTGTTGCACCTGTGTAGGTGTCTGAGCCAGAATTTACACTTAAATTAGCAACCACTGGTATTTTTAAAGGCTCACTTGTTTTTCTAATAATTTTTGAGTTTGACATTAACAAAAACCCAGCACCCTTAAAAGCATTTAATGTTTGTGTTGTTGCACTATTGGTTGTTGATACAGTTGTAAAGCCATCTTCAAAATATCCATACCCATCAAAAGCCATCATTATTGTTGTTACTGCATCAAGGGCTGTATTGTTGCTATCAAATGGTGTTGCAGTTGTTTGCACCCATAAATTAATTCCGTTGTTTCCAAAGGTACCACTAAAATCGTAGTCAATGAAATCTTTAATTAACTCACCTATTTCAAATATTACAAAGTTATTATTTGCCACCTCATTTTTTCTTAATGTATATGTGGTTGTGGGTGATGTTTGAAATGCACCAGTATATATTGCTATTGTCAATTGACAAGAAGCCAGGCTTGAATTTGCTAGTTTTATATATATAGGTGTGTTTATATTTACTTTTTGTATAGCCATTATGGGTTTAGTGTTTTAATTAATTCAATTTCAAAATCATCTCCGAATGCTTGTAGCACTTTATTTGGTAGATCTTTGTAGTACTTAATAAATGGCTTTGTAAAAAATAAAGATGGCTTTATACCTTTGCCGAATATTGACCTAGCAATTAAAAATGCTATTGATTTTTGAAAGCCCACTTTGTTTACTGCTCTTGGCAAAAATCTACCCCTTGAATCTCTTGGGGCAAAACCTTTACGCACTACAAAAGAATCTAATGCACTTGGTGGGGGCATATTGTTTGTGTATTTGTATTCCCTTGCTTGTGAGCCATAAAACTTTTTACCTACACTTTTACCACTCTGTGTTCCTTTAACACCAAGATCTTGATATTTGCCATATTCAAGCATTGTAAAAAAAGCAGTTTGTGTTTCTGGAATATAATCACCATTTATGCTGTTTTTCAATTTTCCACTTGTTTTTTTAAAAGGCACATTAGACATTGCTTCAACAACTACTTGTCGAACAAACTGACGCATTATATCATTTAATTTATTTAATTCCATCAACAAATATTTATATCATTTGGTATTAGTATATCCATTGTAGCCACCCAACCAGCAACCTCATTTTCAAACCTATCATAAAAAGGCTCACAAGAAACTGTTCCATCAAGCTGATATTTTGTTGTGTATAAATCACCACCCCTCAGCGTTTCAATTAATTTATTAGCCACTGCAAGTTGAGTATTTAAAACATCGTGTTCATTTGTATTGCCTCTAAATATATCGGTGGTTTCTTCTTTGCTTATGTCAACAATATCCATACAAAAAACACTGATGTTAAATCTTAACAATTGATCTTCCTGTGTAACGTTGTTTATTATTATATGGCTCAATGGGTATATAGTTTGTTTTGATAAATCTATTTTAGTAATATCACCTGTTGTAACTGTGTTTACATTTTCATCAGCCAACAAGTTTGTTTTGATTGTTTCTGTTAATAAGTAAAAACCTCTTGCCCCACTCATCTTTTATTTTTTATTTGTTTCATTTCCAAATCGTTTTTTTCTTTTATAAATTCTAAAGCCATCAAACATTGATGCATATTTAATCTAGTGATATTTTCAAATCTTCTAACATCACCTTTAGCGAGTGCGAAAATTGACTGATACCACCCCCATTTAGCTCCAAAGCCTCCAACTGCTGTTTTTGTGTCGGACTCATTTGATCCATATAGCCCATCATAATTTGTGATAACTCGATTCCTAAATTGTAAAAAAAAACAATTGAAGAAAAGCAAACTGACAAAGGCATATCTTTCATTATATTAGTTTCCTTACCATCGTAAACCACTATGTTATATCTATCTTCATACTTTGTTTCTATTGGTCTGTATAAAACGGCCATTGCTTTATGCATTTGCTTCCAATCTTTAATATAGGTATCTATATCAACATACTCACCAAAAGTCATTTCATCAAGGCTGGGAATAAAACCAAACTCAATATCGTGCACTTTAAATCTGTTTATTAAGGTCTCAGTTTTATGCTCAAATATTTTTATAAGTGTTTTTTGAATATTAGTAATATGGCTCATACGAAATTGAAAAACATCTTGCACAGGAATCTTACAAAATATTTCTATCATTCTTGATCCTAGCTGATAATCATCATCAATTTTTTCTTGTGCCTCTAAATAATCTTGATACTGACCAAGCGTTATATCGTGTAAGCTGTCTGGTATATTGATTTTAATTCTCATAATTATATAACAATTTTATTTACTAATTTATAAAAAAAAAGGGCAGTCTCACAACCACCCTTAATTAAACTAAACATATAATGAAAAAACTACTTTACCTTTTTTGTTTCCAGTAAAGCATTTCTTGTACTTGTTGTTCTCTCGACAACTTGTCCCAACCGTCTTTTAAAGCTGGGTGTATTATTTTGTTTCTTTTTGGCATTCTTTAGGTTTTGGGTTATACACGCCCATTTGTTCATCAATAAAAAATCTCAATGACCAAAAGGCTAGTTCGGTAATATCTTTTGCATTTATGCCAATCTCATCTATATAAAAATTATGTGCAGATAATTCTTTACATATATCCCAACACTTGTAATAATATATTGTATAATTAGCGCAGTATTCGTTTATATATTCGTAAACTTTTTCTTGATCTGGCTCTTGATATTTCTCGCCTTTTTCTTCAGCACAATGTGGGCAGCCAAACTCATCAGCAAGATGCTCTCGTAGTTCTTCTATGAATTGATATTTATTAAATGCCATAGCTAACTTTTGATTGAAGCATATGCTGTATTTTTTCTTCTTGCGTTCCTTGGAACTTACCCATCAATGGTATAACCTCAGTGTAATATTCAATACCTTTTCTAATAGTTTTTTTACCAAGCTTTATATCTTTATCACAAACATATTTTTTTCTGCTGTAATAACCATATAAATCATCTTCTGGTTTTTCGGTTTTTATCGATCCCATAAATTTATGACCACAATAAAAATCAAGATGATAGCCGACAATTTCAAATTTATTTTCCATTTTATTTATATTTATTTATAACATAAAAATAATAAATATTTTTGGATCTTCCAAATTTTACCAGCCATTTTGATCAGCCTTAATAAATTCACCATCTTGAAATGTAATCCATAAATCAATTTTATAATGGTTTGATAATCTTCTGCTATATTGTCTAAACGATGGTTCGAACACTCTTTTAAGGGCAAACTCATCCTCTACTATTTGTATTTGTCTGTTAGATAATTTCATATTATGTTTATTTATTAACACTAAAATAATAAAAATAAAGCAAATTACCTAATAGCATATTTTCCAAAGTTTGGTTTGCTTAATATTGAGTAGGTTGCATATCGTACTGCATCTGTTATGTGATTGTTTTTATCTTCTGGCGTGTTGGTTAGCTTACCTGTTTTATCCTCTTTCCATTTATAGTTCCTGAACTCCTGAATCGCATTGGTACTATCTTTGTGTATATGAATTTTAAACCTTTTCAATAAATCAATACCTGCGTTTACGCTATCTCTGCCTTTTAAACTAGCACGGATCTTCCAGCCCATACGCCTTAATTCTTCAATTATTCGTGGCTCACTACTATCGGCATATATTAATTCTTTTGTTATTGTTTGTTTAAAATAACTATGTATGTCGCCTGTTGTCATCATTGTTCTGTATAATAATTCTTTTATATATAGGTTTGATTCTTTCTTCCATACCGATACTAATGCCGTGGGATCGTTTGTAAAGCCAAAGTCCATACCCATAGAAACAAACTCGGCATCTTCTGGTATCAGATTACATTCCACGTAATTAAATATTGTGGCTTTGCTTATTCCCTTTTCACCCAGCCCATATATTTGCCAGTATTGTTCATCGGTGTATTGTAGCCTTTCTATTTCTTCAACTAATGATTGTTCTAAAAAGGGGTTGTCTTTGTATGTGGTTTTTAAAAAGTCTGTATCTTCTCGTGGTATTATTTTGTCGTATATCCAGTGATATTCTTCACTTGGGTTATAATCAAGTATTATCTTTTCGCTTGTTCTAAATAACAATTGCTGCCAATCTTCCCAGTATAATTCGTTAGCTTCGTTTATAAATAATAAATCACGCTTTCTTCCTCGTACTTTTACAGGCTGATCTAATGATATAAATTCAATTAGGTTTCCAAAAAGATTATACTCGCTGCTTGATTTGTTGTGGTTATCTTCGTTGTATAAATTATGCTCACGCAATATGTTTATAAAATCTCTAAGTACCGTTGCTCTTAATGCTGGGTAAGTCTTACGACAAATTGTGATAGTCTTACCAGAGTTATTAAGACAATAATAAAAAATAATATATAAAATAATATTAAATGTTTTTCCTGATCTGGTTCCACCTTGATTGACTATTATTTTTTTTTTGCTGTTTACTAAATGTTCAAATACAATATTAGTTTTTAGGCTTATCTGCATTTTTAATTATTTCTATTTTTACATTTGTTGGCACACCATCAGCACCAGTAATCTCTTGTCTTTCCACATAGCCTCTTTTCTTGCCTTTTGTTTTTAAATAAAATATAGTGGCTGCTGTTGAGTTGTCTTTAATTTGCTCTAGTAGTTTGCTTTCGGCAAAGTCCAAACTCATATTTGCAATATCATCTACTTGGTGTTTAAATTCTTGATCATCATTATAATAATTATAAAAGGTAGTTCTACCAATGCCCACTTGTTTACACGCAGTAGTTACAATGCCTAATGATTTTTCTAATGCTTCAATTAGTGCCTTTTTTATATGTTCACTTTTGTTCATCTTCTATTTTATCTT
>TARA_R100001440_G_scaffold6819_4_pt1 | contig 17617 bp, 23 predicted proteins | sample TARA_R100001440 | Tara Oceans TARA_R100001440 (sample SAMEA2622112) | marine metagenome | biome: marine biome (ENVO:00000447); feature: surface water layer (ENVO:00002042); material: "saline water (ENVO:00002010), including plankton (ENVO:xxxxxxxx)" | depth 5 m
TTATCGTTTATAGGAGATGAGGATAATGGTTATGACTACGATATAGTAGAGGTAGAAGCGATAAGTCCAAAACAAGCATTATTAAAGGCAAAACAAATAGCTTGTAGAGGTGCAAAACATTTTACAATATTATGATAAAAGCAACAATACATTTTACAACTAATACTGGTAGAGTAACAACAGTAACAAAAGAATTTAATGGGCAAAGGCATATAGACAATTTTGTAACTTATGCCACAACCTATTGGAATAACATAACAGGACTAGACAAAATAGAATATGAAAAAAGTTAAATTTATACTAAAGATAGTAGGAGAGTTTTTATTTGTAGCATCAATATTTTTTATGTATTGGTTAGCTATGGTTATCTATTATGGATAAAATTTATTAAATTTAGATATGGATAAAATACAGAACTTACACGATCTAAAATATTATACTAATATGAACCTTGTAACTGAGTTAGCTTTAAAGTGGAGTAAGGCAAGACCTAACAACAAGGAAATACAGGCATTATCTAAGGCAATAACAGATATTGCATTTTATGTTATTAGGATGCAAGAAGATTTAACACAGCATAAGGTAGCTATTAGTGATTACAGACAAGACAAAAATAAAGCAATATTAGAGTATCGTGATATAAAAGAAAAATTTGACAACTTAAACAAACTACAAGAAACCACTTAGAATTTTTCATAAGTAAGTTTAGTTAGTTAATTTGAGTAGTTTGGTAGTGGGCAGACATATACATTTTCCAAGTGGTTTGGTGTATGTCTAGCTCACTTTTTTATTTATTAAAAATCGTAAATTAAATTCGTTATATAGTTATGAAAAAGAAGTTAAGTGTTCCTAATGATTTAAGCGAAATAACATTAGGTCAATATCAAAAGTTTCACAGAATACAAGAGCAAAATGATGATCCCTATTTTATACAATGTAAAATGATAGAGATTTTTTGCAATTTAGATGCACTAGCTGTAAGGAAAATGAAAATGTCTGATGCAGAAAGAGTAGCTAAAATAATAAATGATATGTTTGAAAAAAAACCACCTCTAATGCACAGCTTTTATTTAAACAGCAAAGAGTTTGGTTTTATTCCTGATCTTAATAATATAAGTTTTGGAGAATATATTGACCTAGATACACATATATCAAACTGGGAAAATATGCACTTAGCTATGAATGTATTATACAGACCCATAAAACAAAAGATAAAAGACAAATATCTAATAGAAGAATATGATTTAGAGAGAAAAGATGCTTTGTTAGAAATGCCAATGTCTGCTGTAATGGGTTCAATTTTTTTTTTGTTTCGTTTAGGGAGAGACTTGTCGAAGATTATGGCGAGTTATTTGGAAAAGGAGAGCAAGGGGGACTTGACAGCGTTTCTATCTTTTCAAGAAAATATGGATGGTTTCAATCAATATATGCACTCGCTAAAGGGCGTGTTGAAAGATTTGAAAATATCACTAAGTTAGAATTGCATAAATGTCTATACACCCTAGCTTTTATGAAAGACAAACAAGAAATGGAAAATAATAAAATAAAAAAGAATTTTAATAAATGAGCAATCAGGGTATAAGAGGTTTTTATCAAATAAGTGAGACAATAAAAGACCAGTTGTTAGATGACATAAACATCAATACAGTAACTACTGGAGACATTACAAATATCAATCTTAGAAAACAAGATATATTTCCACTTGGTCATATTATTATTAATAGTGTTACAATAGAAGAACAGGTGTTAAGATTTAACATTACTATACTAACAATGGATATTGTAAATATGCAAAAACAAGAAACAGTTGATATATTTAAAGGTAACACTAATGAACAAAATATACTTAACACACAGTTAGGTGTAATGAACAAAGTAGTGCAGGTTCTAAAAAGAGGTACACTACACGAAAATCAATACCAGTTAGATGGAAACCCTGTTTGCGAACCTTTTTATGATAGGTTTGAAAATGAGTTAGCAGGATGGTCAGCTAATATGGACATAATAATTTATAACGATATAACTATATGCTAAAATGGAAGTTTCTGAAAATTCAAAATTAACACTTGATCTTAAAACTATTGGAGTAATAATATTTTTTACAATATCACTAGCAACGACATATTTTACTTTGTCATCATCAGTTGCACAAAACTCACAAGATGTTGCAGACTTAAAAGACAACTCTGTTAACCCTATTGAGTTTCAATACAAAGATGAATTAGTGAGATCAACAGTACAAAGGTTAGAGGAAAAACAAGATGTACTTTCTGAGGACATAAGCGAGATTAAAGAAAACTTACAAAAAATAGATGAGAGATTATATCAGATTAGTAAAAACAGATGAGAATTTTAATATTTATACTGCTATTTTGTAACACAGTTTTTGGTCAAAAATTTAAAAACGATATAAGTGTAGTACAATTTACAGCAGGTTTTGTAAAAGAATCAGAAGTAAAACTAACACCTTTTGAGGTGTACAATGTGTACTATTTTAAAATAGAAGATAGAGCAGTTTTATTTAAAGAAGAAAATATAAAATATTTACCTACTGTTATACTGTATCATAATGGCAAAGAAATAATTAGAGTAGAAAGTGGCATAGACCTAAAATTACCTGACAACTGTATTGAATTAATAAGCAAAAACATAGACAAACTAATAGAAAACAAATTTTAATATGAAAAAATTACTAACAATATTATTTTTATTAATATCATTAAACATACAAGGACAGTTTTTTAAAGATGTATTTAAGTATTCAACTTTGTACACATCTTACACAGAAAGCAGTCCACTATTTACACCTGATAGATATTTTGTAACACAAGAGGGAGATGTTGTAGATATAACACCTGAAAAATCTAATGACTATTTATTAAGTTTTGGATGGCGTAGAATTGCAAGATTTGATTACGAAAATAAAGCTAAAAAGTTTTATGATGGTACAGAGCAAAACTCTAGTTTACAATCTAATTCAGGATCAATAAAAGGACTAGAGTATTTATTCCAATATACAAAAGGTAAACAAAGAGGTAGAGAGTTTACAAGTCAAAGATATTTTGTAAGATATTTAGCAAAATACTGGAGTGTGAAATATGAAATGCAGCAAAATGGTCTGATAAATTTAGATTATAAAGCAGCAGATGTAAGGTTTAGATTACCTATTAAAAAATTTAATTTAAGTCTAGGATCAGTTGTAAGGACACACAAACCTTATGGATATTCTCCTATTGCAGAATACTTAGCACCTGATGATGTGAACTGGTGGGATTTAGCTTATGAGTATGGCTTTCAAGATGTCGGTTATTGGATAGATTATAATTTTGATGGGCAACCTGATGCAACAGACTGGTACTGGTTAAATGAAAATGGAGAGAGAGTTGCAGACACAGACTTAGATTTTAGAAAAAATGATTATGAAGATATTGTAAATCATTATAACAAAAGAGAACTAGATGCAATAGGCACTTTAGGTACGCTATCAGCAGTAGTTGGACTAGACTTTTATCATTATGGAAATGATGGTAAATGGTGGTTACATAGTTGGGGTAATGTTTACCCTATACACAAACATATTAGAGGTAACGAAAATTACAGCTATGAAAAATTTTTAGGAAAAAATGACTGGTTAGATTATAATTATGGAGTTATGTTTGGATGGAAAATTACAAAAAGTTTTGGTGTATTTACAGAATATGAAAAAACAAAGTTTTGGGATAAAGATTTATTATATCTAAAAGCAGGTGTAAACTGGCAATTATAATGTTTGAAGAAAGTAAAAAAGAATTAGAGAATTTTGCTAAATATGTAATACAGCAATCTAGGAGTAATCTGACAAGAGACAGGGGAAATAGAAAATACCCTAATAGAAACAATACAAAAAATCTATACAACTCGTTAGATTTTAACATAGAGGAAGAAAAGGGTGCTTTGCTTGTAGAATTTTTAATGGCAGATTATGGAGAGTTTGTAGATGAGGGTGTTAGAGGTGCAAACCCAAACAAATTACCTAAGGGTGCAAGATGGAAAGGAATACAAAAAGCACCTACAAGTATATATAGGTTTGGCACAGGATCAGGCAAAAAAGGTGGTTTGACTAGGGCAATAGAAAAGTGGGTAAAACAAAAAAATATTAAAGGTAGAGATACTAAAACAGGTAGATTTATAACACAAAAATCAATGCAATATTTAATTAGAAGAAGTATATTTTTATCAGGTATAAGAGCTACACAGTTTTTTTCTAAACCATTTAATAAAGGTCAAATGAAATTTTTTGATGCTTTTGAAAAAGCGTTTGCACTAGATGTAGAAAAAGGTATAATATTAGCAACAGAAAAATGAGTATAATAAAATTAAGAAGTCCTAGATACGAAGTTAAACTGACACCTACTGGTGCTGTATCTGCTAAGTTAGAATTAACAATAGGTGGCACACTACGATACACAATAATAAAATCGTGTACAGCAGGGTCAAATGTTGAATTTGAAATATCAGAATTGTGTCGAGATTATTTAGATATTGCAGTTGATAGTGATATAAGTCATCCTGCAAACACTATTGCTATTTCAAGATCAATAAAATTTTACCCACAAGCTAATGCACAAGGAACACAAGTTGGTAGCACAGATACAGTTACACATACAGGAATAGATGGTTATGGTATATTTACAGATGGCGTAAACCCTACAATACCATCTTCACAAGTGTTTTTAGTTTCTCCTAATTATGTTGGCACAGACAGTTATAAGGTATATGCACCAGTAGGTTCAGAGGGTTCTTTTCCACATTTAACAGCAGGGGGTGCAGTACAATATAATGATTTTGATGCAGCAGAAACAAGTGTTACATTAAGAGGTCAAACAATACAAATTGAAAGACTAGACTGTAATAAATATACACCAACTAAAATTTTATTTTTAAATAAATTTGGTGCTATTCAAGAGCTTTATTTTCAGACAAAATTAGTCGATACACTTAACACAAAACAAGAACAATATCAACGAAACTTAGTAACATTTGCAACAAATAATACTGCAACATTAGACACACAAAAACACAACATAAAAATATATAATAAACAAGGAAAAGCCAAACTTAGATTAAGCTCAGGATATTACCCTGAATTTACAAATGAATGGTTTGAAGAATTAATGCTATCAGAGTATGTATGGGTACAGAGAAGAAACTATGCAGGAGTTATGAAAACTGTACCTTTAAAACTGGTAACAAGTGCATTTACTAGAAAGACAAAATTAAATGATAGGTTAGTAGAATACACTATGGAATTTGAAGAAGCATTTGATTATATAAACAATGTTAGATAATGCAAAAATTACAACTCTACATTAATCAAAATATAGATCAAGACTTGACACCTATTTATGTCAGGGTAGATTTGTTTAATGATGAAAGTGTATCTATAACACAAAGCATACAAAATGTTAAAGATATTGCAAAAATATTTACAGAATTTACACAGACATTTAGTTTACCTGCATCACAAACAAATAACAAAATATTTAGACACTATCACAGGTTTGAAATATCAGGTACATTTGATGGTAGAAAAAAACGAAAAGCAAAAATAGAATTAAATAATATTCCATTTAAAGATGGCTTTGTAAAACTAGAGGGTGTAGATTTAAAAAACGATAAAGCACATACATATAGAATTACTTTTTTTGGTAACACAGTAAACCTAAAAGATGTTTTAGGAGATGATGAATTAGGAAATTTAAGTGGTCTAAGTGCATTAGACACAGTATATACTTATGCACAAGTAAAGGCAAAAATAGAAGCAACGCTTACAAATAATAATTTATGTGTGCCACTTATAACACACACACAACAATTAATTTATGACAGTTCAGCTAGTAATGCACAAATAGGTAATTTATTTTATAATTCAAGTCCATCTTTTAATGCAAATGGCTTGTTTTATAAACAACTTAAATATGCAATACGATTACAATTTATTATTGACCAAATAGAAGCACAATATAGTGAGATAGAATTTAGTAATGATTTTTTTAATAATACATCAGTTACAGAATTTGATAATTTATGGATGTGGCTACATAGAAAAAAAGGAGATGTAGAACCTGAGGAACAACTTAGTCTAGTTTTTGTTACAGCAAGTCCAATGGGTATAACGAGTGGGTCAAGTGGGTATTTTAATGCTTCAAATAATACATTAGTTTTTTTACCTATGCCATCTACTCACACACTAGATTCAAACCAATTAACTATTAACCCAACAACAAATGCGACTTATAGTGTCAGAGTTATAAGAAATGGTAGTGAATATGTTACACTTAGTAATGTTCAAGGACTGCAAACTTTGTTTAGTAATATAACTGTACCAACTGGTGCATACTCAATAGAAATTGCATCAGTAGCAGGTGTTACATTTAATCAATTTAATATATCTTGGGAATTTACTGTTTCTGTAACAGATGATGATGATGAACAGGCAGGTGGTAGTTCAGGTTTTACAATAGCATTTAAAAATTCACAAGCATTTACAACAAGCACAACTATACCATTTAATATATCAGCACAAATACCAAAAATGAAAATTATAGATTTTCTAACAAACATTTTTAAGATGTTTAATTTGACTGCATTTGTAGATGAAACAGGAAAAATAGTTGTACAAAAATTAGATGACTTTTATGCAGCATCAAACATTACACATAATATAGATGATTATGTAGATTCTACAAAAAGCACAGTTAATGTTGCTTTACCATTTAAAGAAATTGATTTTTCATATACAGGTTTAGGAACTTTTTTAGCAAAACAATATGAACAACTAAACAACAGAAAATGGGGATCACTAGACTATTCAGATTTACAAAGTTTTGATGCACCACAAAATCAATATAAAGTAAATGTAGGTTTTGAACATTTACAATACCAAAGATTAATTAATTTAACAGGTAGTGCAGACACAGATATACAATGGGGGTGGTCAGTTGATGACAATAAACAATCACAAATAGGTTTGCCAGTAATATTTTATGCTATCGAAATAAACAATGGAGATAATATTTCTTTAAGAAATGATAGTGGAACAATACAACCAGTAAATGATTATATAATACCCTCTAATAGTTTAAGCACAAACCCATCAACAAGTAAAATAAATATAAATTTTAATGCAGAAACAAATGAGTACAATGCAGAAAACTCTGATTCTGATGAATTTACAGACACATTATTTGAAAGAAATTACAAAACATATATACAAAGTGTATTTAATAATAATAAAAGATTAACAAAAGTAGAAGCATATTTACCATTAAAAATATTTTATAATTTAAAATTGAACGATAAAATTTCGTTAAATAATAACATATACACTATTAATAGTATAACAACTAACCTAACAACAGGTAAAAGTAGTTTAGAATTATTGAATGAAGTATGATTAAGAATATAATAGACTTATTGCAAATAACAAATGGAGAAACTGAAAACATCAGGATAGCTCAGGGTAAATATAAACTTGCAGAAAGTTTTTCTGAGATGTTAAAACAATTAAAACAAAACAAAGATGCCACAAAAAGTAATAGTTGATTTTGAGTTACAAGCAAAAAATGCTGAAAAAAATATAAAAAAATTACAGGATCAAGTAGCAGACCTACAAAAAAAAGTAGAAGAAGCTAATAGTAAGACAGAAAAAGGTGTTTCTAAAATTGGAAAAGCAGCTAAAGGTGCTGCTAGTGGTGTAAAAAAAGTAGGTTCTACAATAGGTAATCTTGCTAAATTTGCAGGAGTTTTATTTATACTACAAAAAGCATTTGAATTTATATCAGAAGCAGTAAAAAGTAACCAAACAGTTATGGATGCTTTGACTACTGCAACAGAGACAGCACAAATTATATTTAATCAAGTAGCTGACACCATATTTAGAAACTCAGAAAACTTTGATGCACTAGGTAGAATAATGTCTAATTTACTTACAATAGCATTAACACCTATTAAATTAAGTTTTAACGCTATTAAAGCAGCATTATTAGGTGCTCAATTAGCGTGGGAACAATCGTGGTTAGGTGGAAATGATCCTGAAAGAATAAAAGAATTAAAAGCAGAGTTAAATGGTGTAAAAGAAGATGTTATATCTATTGGTACAGATGCAATAGGTGCTGCTAGTGGTATTGTAAATGATTTTGGAGAAGCAATATCAGAAGTAAGTAATATTGCAAAAGTAACAACAGAAGCACTAAGCACAGAAAATATAAAAGCTGCGACAGAAACAGCAAAAGCTAACAAACAACTAAGAAAAGATGCAGAATTAGCTAGGGTTGCAAATCAAGGTTTAATAGAACAATACGATATACAAGCAGAACAGCAAAGACAAATACGAGACAACGATTTAAAAAGTATTGATGACAGAATAAAAGCTAATAATGATTTGAAAGCTATACTTACAAATCAAAAAGAAGCTATGTTAGAAAATGCACAAGCAATTTTAGATGCAGCAGAAGCACAATTTAAACTAACAGGACTAGATGAAGATAATATTGCATTACAAGAAGCTAAAAATGAATTAAAAGCAGTAGAAGCACAGATTACTGGTTTTATGTCAGAACAGGAATCAAACAGAGTTGCTTTGTTAAAAGAAAAAATGGAGTTAGAAGCTAGTGATACAGAAGCAACAGCAGCTAGACAAGCAGAACAGAGAGCATTTAATGCAGAAATGATGGAGAATGATATGGCAAGACTGCAACAATTAAAAGATGATCTTGAAGAAGAAAAAAGAATTGAGACAGAAAGACTAACTGCCAAAAGAGATTCTTACGAAAAAGGCACACAAGCATTTATAGATGCGAACAATGAGCTATTAGATTTTCAACAAGCTAATGGAAATGAACAAGTCAAAATAGACAAACAAATAAATCAGAAAAAACAAGAATTAGTAACTAATGCTTTAGGTAATTTAGCATCAATAGTTGGAAAAAACAGTAAATTTGGAAAAGCAATAGCAGTAGTACAGGCAATAAGAGACACATTTGCAGGTGCTAACACAGCATTAAAAGCTAGTCCACCACCTTTTAACTTTATTGCAGCAGCAGCAGTAGTTGCAGCAGGTATAGCTAATGTTAAATCAATAACTAGTACTAAAGAACCACCTGCACCAAGTTTTGCTAAAGGTGGAACTGGGGGTGCTGCTACACCTACACCACCACCTACACCATCTCCAGTAATGCCTGACATATCATCAGTAGGAGATAGTGGCTTAAATCAACTTGCAAGTGCAATAGGAGATCAATCACAACAACCTATACAGGCATTTGTGGTTTCTAACGATGTAACAACTGCACAAGGACTGGAAAGAAATATAGTAGATGGTGCATCAATATAAATACAAAATTTAACAAAAAAATCGTTATAGAAATATGAGAATCGTAGAACTAATTTTAGATGAAGCTCAAAGTATGATGGGCATAGAAGCAATCTCAATAGTAGAAAACCCTGCAATAGAAGAAAATTTTTTAGCATTAAAGTCTGATGAGATAAAACTTGCAGAAGTTAATAAAGAAAAAAAGATATTAATGGGTGCATTACTTATTCCTAATAAACCTATTTACAGAAAAGCAGGTGCAGATGAATATTACATTTATTTTTCTAAGGAAACAGTAGAGAAAGCATCACAATTATACCTTAAAAATGGTAATCAAAACAACTCGACACTAGAACATAAACACGAATTGAGTGGACTTACTCTAGTAGAAAGTTGGATAGTAGAAGATACTAAGTTTGACAAGTCAAGAAAGTATGGTTTAGATGTACCAGTAGGTACTTGGATGGGTGCTGTAAAAGTAAACAATGATGATGTATGGAATGAGTATGTAAAAACAGGAAAAGTAAAAGGTTTCTCAATAGAGGGTTACTTTGCAGATAAAATGGAAAGACCACAAGATAATACTACTGGACTTAGTGAAGAAGAAAAAGCAGATTTATTACTTAGTCAGATCACAAATATTGTAAAAGGAGAAAAACTAGAATTATCTTTAATTGATGATATAAATAGAGCTAAAAATAGTTTATTAGCAGATATATCAATAATTAATGAAGCAAAAAAAATAACAGATAAATTTTATTCTACATTAATTTCAGAAATACCTAAAGCAAAAGAGAGAATTAACACAAATAATAAAATATATGAAGCAGCAGTAAAAAAAGGTCAATTAGCGTTAGACAAACAATTAACCTTTAGAAAAGCTGCTAAAGAATTAGGTATAGAAGCAACATCTAATAATGACTATAATAAATTAGTAGATGAACAGATGGCACACAAAAAAGAATGGGAAGATTTACAACAAGTGAATGATTTATTAAAAAAATTATTGTAATAAAATGATAGATAAAAATATAATATTCGAAAAACTAGCAAAGAAAAAAACATACGACTTTGACCAAGTCTTAGATAATGACTTTGCTATAATAGCAGACAGGTTAGCTTATTCATCAAAAGAAAAAGCAGAAGAAGTAGCACAAGATATAGGATGTGAGGGATCACACGAACACGAACTAGAAGATAAGGTTTGGTATATGCCTTGTGAAAAACATATACTTAAAAAACCTTGTCAAGCAGGATATGAGCAGTATGGTATGAAAATGAAAAATGGTCAAAAAGTTCCTAATTGTGTACCTATACAAAACTCTTACGATTTAGTAGATGGTAAATGTCCACAGGGGTTTGTAAAAAAGAATGGTAAATGTGTAAAAAAATCAAGTTATGATAAACAAGACTAATATAAACAAAGTATTAAAGAAAATACACACAGAAGAAGTTAATTTATCTGTGGCAAAAATTCAATTAAATATAATGGATGACATAGATGAAGCTCTAGGTAGAGGTTTTGGTATGGAAGATTTTGTAGAAGAACAGCTAGATATAGCACAATCAGCTATGACAAAAGCAAGAGACATTAGAAATTTTGATATGAATGATGCAGCAGCAGAAGCAGAGGGTTTAATAGAAGAAGCAGAAGCAGCATTGAAAGAATTAGGTTTAGATAATAATGCAGAAATAAAAACTTATAGAAAACAGCTAGAAGATTTAGAACGATTAATGGATGACTTAAAACAAAGACAAGAAAGAATTGGTTAAAAAAATAAATTATGATAAGTAAACATAACATAAACAAAGTATTAAGCAAACTGCCTGAAAATAAGGTAGAGTTAGAAAAGGTAGAATTAGCAAAAGTTAGTGACCTAGTAAAACTTTCTGATAAAATAAAAAAAACAGGAGATTCTGTTGAAACAGATATAGATAAAGTAATTAGTTCTTTAGATGGTAAAATTCGTGGTAAAATAAAAAGCGTTCTAGGAGATATAGAAAAAGCTGAAAAAATGTCTGATGAAATAATTAAAGCAACAAAAGAATTAGGTGTAGATGTACCTAGTGATGCAAAAGCTGCTATTAGTCAAATAGATGCTTATAGAAGTTCTTTACAAAATTCGGATAGTCAAGTGGTTAAATCTATAAATGGTTTATTAGGTGCGTTCTAAAGAAACATATATACCAAGTAGAACAAGTCCTAAAGGAAGCACAAGGGGTTGTCTATGTAAAGATAAAGATACTTACTCTAGGGAGTGCTGTGATGGCTCATTATGGGCGCAGGGCATAGGAGTAATAAGCAGAGTTGCAAGTTAAAAATGCAAAATTAATTTTTAAAATCGTTAAATAAGTAATTATGAAAAGTAGTGAAATGATAAACAAAATTCGTACACTTTTAAATATTCAAGTAGAACTTGAAGAAAGAAAGTTAGAAAATGGTACTGTTGTAGAAGCAGAATCATTTGCAAAAGGGCAAGAAATCTTTATCGTAACAGATGATGAAAAGGTTGCTATGCCAGTTGGCGAATACATCTTAGAATCAGGCGAGTTAGTCGTTGTTGAAGAAGAAGGTGTAATTGCTGATGTTAGAGAAGTTTCTGATGAAGCACCTGAAAAAGAGGAAGTGGAAGCAGAAGATAAGTCTGAGGAAGAAAAAGAGGACTTATACAAATTCTATGAAGAATTAAAAGACAGAGTTTCTGACTTAGAAAAGGCAGTTGAAGAAATGATGATGCCTAAAGATAAAGAAGAAGTCGAAGCAGAAGCAGAAGATGCTACTCCTAGACAACCAAAGTCAAGAACTATAAAAGAAGAATTTACTGAAAACGAAACTGATGAAGAAGTAGTTGAAGAAGTAAAAGAAGAAGTAAAAGAGGAAGTTAAAGAAGAACTATCTGCACCTGCTGCTGAACCTATTAAACATAGTCCAGAAGCAAAGGTAAAGGTAGATCAAGTACAATTTTCTAAAAGAAGAAAACTATCAACATTAGATAGAGTTTTAAGTAAAATAAATAAATAAATTAAATAAAAATGGCGTTAAATATTACATCAACTTATGCAGGTGAGTTCGCAGGGAAATATATTGCTGCTGCTCTCCTTTCTTCAAACACTATCGAAAAAGGTGGTGTAGAAGTAAAACCTAACATTAAACTTAAAGAAGTTATTAAAAAAGTCGCTACAAGTGGCTTAATTGCTAATGCAAGTTGTGATTTTACTAATGCAGGAGATGTTACTCTTACAGAAAGAATCATACAACCTGAGGAATTTCAAGTAAACCTAGAATTATGTAAAACTCCTTTTGTCTCTGACTGGGAAGCTGCACAAATGGGTTATTCAGCATTTGAAAATATGCCACCTAAGTTTTCAGACTTTTTAATTGGTCATATTTCCGCAGAAATTGCTGCAAAAAATGAAACAAACATTTGGGTAGGAGTAAACTCAAATGCAGGAGAATATGATGGTCTAGTTACACTAGCAAAAGCAGATTCAGATGTTTCTGATATTACAGGAACAACTGTAACATCATCAAATGTAATTGCAGAAATGGGTAAAGTAGTAGATGCTTGTCCTAATGCAATTTATGGAAAAGAAGATTTACACCTATATGTGTCTAAAAATGTAGCAAAAGCGTATGTAAGAGCTTTAGCAGCACAAGGTGGTGGTTATGAAAACAGAGTTAATATGTGGTACAATATGGACACACCATTAACTTTTGATGGCGTTAGCATTTTCTTAGCTAATGGTCTTTCTAACAACCAAATGATGTTGGCACAAAAATCTAACCTATACTTTGGTACTGGTATCTTAAATGATATGAATTTAGTTAAAACCTTAGATATGGCAGATTTAGATGGATCACAAAATTTTAGATTTATCTGTCGTTACACAGCAGGTGTTCAATATGGAATCGGAAGTGAAATTGTACTTTACGATCCAACAGTATAAATAATTTACAAAAGGGGTAGGGTTTTACTCTACCTTTTTTTTAACCTTTTAAAAATATAATAATATGGCTTGTACATTAACAACAGGAAGAAAGTTACCTTGTAAAACAGGTTTTGGTGGCGTAAAAAAGGTTTATTTTGCTGATTTTGGAACTTTAGGAACTGTAACAGTAGATGCAGATGGTACTATATCAGCATTTTCAGGCAGTCCTGCTTGGTTTCAATTTGATGTTAAAGGAAATTCATCTTTAGAATCAACAATAAATAGTAGTAGAGAAAATGGAACGACATTTTTTGCTCAGACATTAAATTTAACTTTACCATTTTTAGATAATGCAACACAGCAAGAATTACAATTACTTGCAGTAAGCAGACCACATCTAGTAGTAGAAGATTATTTAGGTAATCAATTTTTATGTGGACTAGAAAATGGAGTAGAATGTACTGGGGGAACTGTGGTTACTGGTGCTGCTGCTGCTGATCTTTATGGGTTCACTATTGTGTTCGAGGGTCAAGAAGAAAAAGCACCTGCCTTTGTAGATGCAGGAGTAATTTCAGCAAGTGCGACACAAATCACACCAAACTAATAAACTCTTAATATTAGTATAATAAAGCACTCTTTTCAGGGTGCTTTTTTATTTTACAAATTGACTTATTTTAATCGTTATATACATAATGATAGTATTAACCACAAGCTCATCCCAAACACTTAATGTAATACCTAGAGAGTATCTAGGGTCTTTTACTATTGATGTTAGAGATAGTTCTTTAAATAAACATTTTACTTATTTTGAGGATACTGTTACTACAAGTGGAGACTATATGCAGTTTACAAACAACTATATAGATTCATTAGGCAATACTATTTTTAAAGAATCAAGATTTTATGACTTAGATTTATATGCTGATTTTAACTTTTGGAATACAAATTTAAGTCTATGGCAAATGTATGATGAAATATGGCAAACAGATAGTAACCAAAAAGAGAGAGTTTATAAAGATAGAATATTTGTAACTGACCAAGACATTGACCAAAAAAATGACAATGACCATTATATTGTTAATAAGGATCAGTATGTAACAAATAATTCATTTGATAATGAGTATATTGTAATATGAAAACACGAAAAAGAAATAGTTTAGGACAGTTTGTAAAAAATTCAAAGTCTGAAATCAGTTTAGTTAATTTAAGCAGTTATACTACACCTATAATGAAAGAGCAACCCAACAGAGAATGGGTGTCTTTTGGAGAAGATAATAATTATTTTCAATTTATTTTAGATAGATTTAATGGTTCTGCGACAAATAATGCTGCTGTAAATGGCATTGCACAACAAATATTTGGTAAAGGTCTAAATGCTTTAAATGCTAACAAGAAACCTGACCAATATGCTAAGATGGTATCTTTATTTAAGAAAGACTGTGTTAGAAAATTATGTTATGATTTTTATTTATTTGGACAAGCTGCATTACAAGTAGTTTATTCTAAAGACAGAAAGACAATAGCACAAGTAGAGCATTTTCCAGTAGAAACATTACGAGCTGAAAAGGCAAATGACAAAGGAGAAATAGAAGCATATTATTATTTTAAGGACTGGTCTAAAATAAAACCTAACGAAGAACCACAAAGAATTGGTGCATTTGGTAAAACTAATGAATCAATAGAAATACTATATATCAAACCTTATAAATCAGGTTTATATTATTACTGTACACCATCTTGGAATGGTTGTATTCAGTATTGTGAGCTAGAAGAAGAAATAAGCAATTACCATATTAACAATATACAACAAGGTCTTAGTCCTACAATGTTAATTTCGATGCACAATGGAGTACCGAACCCTGAGGAAAGAAGATTATTAGAAAGCAAAATAGCACAAAAATTTTCAGGGAGTAGCAATGCAGGGAAGTTTATACTCAGTTTTTCAGATTCTAAAGAACAAGAACCTAGTTTAACACCTGTACAATTATCTGATGCACACCAACAATATGAATTTTTAAGTAATGAGTGTTCTAGAAAAATTATGATCGGTCATAGAATAGTTAGTCCTTTCCTTTTAGGTATTAGAGAAAATGGTGGTTTTGGTTCTAATGCAGATGAAATAAAAACTGCAAGTTTACTGTTTGACAATACTGTTATTAGACCTCTACAAGATGTTTTAATAGATTGTTTTGACAAAATATTAGCTTATAATGATATAAGTCTAAAACTTTATTTTGTAACCTTACAACCTCTTGAATTTACTGAGATAGACACAGACTTACAAGATGATGAAGATATAGAAGAAGAAACTGGAATACAGATGAGCAAAGAAACACCTGAATTAGATGATGATTTAGGTAGTGAAATAGCTGATGACTTAATAAACTTAGGGCAAACAGAAGAAGAACTATTAAAAGAATATGATTTGGTAGATGAAAGACCAGTAGATTATGAGCAGGATGAAGAACTAGATGGTGTTATTGCTGAGTTGAATAAAGAAAAAAAATCTACACTATCAAAAATATATGAATTTGTGAGTACAGGTATAGCTAGAAAAACAAAAGATAGTGAACAAGATGGTACAAGTAAACAATCAATAGAAAAACTAAGTAAATTTTTAGTTAGGTATGTTTACAACCCTACAAAGACAGGTAGCAACTCACGAGACTTTTGCAAAAAAATGGTAAGTGCAAAAAAGGTATATAGAAAAGAGGACATTTTAGAAATGACAAGAAAAAGAGTAAACCCTAAGTTTGCAAAAAGTGGTAGTACAACTGGCACATATAGTGTTTGGCTTTATAAAGGTGGTGCAAGATGTAAACATAGATGGTATAGACAGACATATTTAAAAAGATATGACAATGCAGGAATGGGAAAACAAATAACATCAGGACAAGCTAAAAGTTTAGGTTTTAAGTTTCCTAAAAATGCACAAAAAGTACCAGTTGCACCTAAAGATATGAGATACAAAGGGTACACAAAGGCGTACTATGATAAAATGTTTGGTAAGAAGAAAAAGAAATAATTATGGCACAAGCACTTTTTATAAATAGAACAGACTTAATTAGAAATTCTAATATGGATGGCAATATTGATACAGATAAAATTTTGCCTTTTATTAAATTAAGTCAGGAATTAGAAATAAAAAATATAACAGGATCAGCGTTATATGATAAGATAAGTTCTTTGATTACAAGTGGAGACATTGACTTAGTTGCTAACGCTAAATATAAGACATTGTTAAATGATTATATAGTACCTGCTTTGATATGGTATGCACAAGCAGCTTTTTATCCATTTCATTATATACAAATTAGAAATGGTGGCGTATTTAAGCACAGTAGCGAAACAGCAGAGACAGTCTCTAAAGATGAACTTGACTATATAGTAAAAAAGGCAAGAGATAATGGAGAGTATTATGGTAGAAGATTTGTAGATTTTATGAGTTTTAATCAATCTGACTACCCTGAATATACAAGTAATACAAATGACCAAATTAACCCTAGTCAAGATCAAACATTTAATGGATGGGTATTATGAGATACAAACCAAAAAAAAATAATGTAGAAAAATTAAAAACTTTTTTAAAAAGGAAAAAGAATAAACAAAAGATAAATTATGGCAAGTCTATTTAACACTAAAATATCAAACACTTATGTAGGACTTATCAAGACTATTGATAATGCAGTTATTAGTGCATCATTAAGAGAGCTAACAGATGGTTCAGGTAATCAAACAGGTGTTTTTTTAAATAATGCAGGAGATTTTAAGGTAACAAATATTTTAGAATTTGGATCATTAAAAGATACAGGAGAAAGTATAACCATAACTAAGTTTGTAGATGAAGCAGATGGCATAGCAAATAATGATAATGACACATCTATTCCCACAAGTGCAGCAGTAAAAGATTTTGTTACCTCACAAATAACATTAGAGGACTTAGATTTTAGTGGCGATAGTGGTACAGGTTCAGTAGATTTAGATAGTCAAGTATTTGCAATCGTAGGTACTGCAAACGAAATAGAAACATCAGCAGGTAGTCAGCAATTACAAATTGGAATACCAACAAACCCTGTATTTACAGGCGTTGTTACAGCAGATGGTTTAGATTTAGGCGATGATGAAAAAATAAGATTAGGTTCAGGTCAAGATTTTGAAATATACAATGACAGTAGTGGCAATATAATAGATAGTAAAGTTGCAGACCTTATAATACAAAACACTCACGATAACAAAGATATTATTTTTAAAAGTGATGATGGTTCAGGTGGAACTGCTACATATTTTAAATTAGATGGTAGTGCTTCTGTTACTGAATTTTCTTTAGATGTAAGA
>TARA_R100001440_G_scaffold6147_4_pt1 | contig 17440 bp, 20 predicted proteins | sample TARA_R100001440 | Tara Oceans TARA_R100001440 (sample SAMEA2622112) | marine metagenome | biome: marine biome (ENVO:00000447); feature: surface water layer (ENVO:00002042); material: "saline water (ENVO:00002010), including plankton (ENVO:xxxxxxxx)" | depth 5 m
GTTCTTTTTTGGATAGCCTATCATTTGGTTACTATCTGAACTTAGCTAAACAGTACGGCTTTAGTATTAACAAAAGAGTTCCGTTTGTTATCGTTGCAGACTTACAAAATCCCACCATGAAATTATATCGTGGAAAATATAACTTGTCAACTGTTAATTCTGTTTTTTCAAAACAATATAATAGAATTGCCTTACAAGATATTGATATTATTAAAGATTTATTATTTCAAGATTACAATTATTTTGTTAATGTTAATAATCTAAAAAGAAATACAATTGTTTGTGGTAATAACATAAGGTCTGAAGTAATTAAAAGAACCAGAATAACAAACATAGAATTATATAATAATAATATTATTAAATTATATATTATAATAAGGAATATAGAAGAACAATCAACATACACAGACGCGGAATTAAATATAGTGATCCAAACTGCACTTCGATTAGCAAAAATCAATCAACAGCAAGCAGTTCAGTACATAGATGATCAATTTCGAGCACGATACTTGGAAAAATCGGGAACACTATCAGAATTACTAAAAAAACAACAAAAAGACCTTGACTTATAAATCCAATCGTGATACATTCATTTTAGGACACAAAACGGAGGCAATATGATCTTTCAGGTCATGGATGATAAGCGTGAATGCTTTGCGATTTACGCAGAAGGACAATTTTATTATGAAAACTTTCCAAAAAAGCTTTCGCACACTTGGAACTATAACGAAAAGCTCAGCGAAAAAGACATTACATATTTTTATTTATGGGTGCAAGGCAAGAATATAACCGATGTATGCCCTGAACACTTGAAAAAGAGATACGAAAACTCAGAAAAGAAAATCAGAGGTCATTTCAACTCGTTTAGGCAAGCAAAAATAAATTTATCGGACATTTGTTTTTATGATTTAGTGCCGGACAAACATCTACAGCACTATTATGAGTGCAGAAATGATATTTGCGAATGGATTCGAGATAATTACGAGAAACCAAGTAACTATAGACATTTGCACGACACATACCGGACAATACAGGACATTTCGGAGAGAAAGCTTAACATCAACAAGCATAAATTGTACAACTACAAGAACACAGACTTTAAGGCACGCACTCTTTGGAAAAACTTTGGAGAACAAAAAAATATTTTTGTAAACTATGACCTGTTTGGCTCTGTAACCGGTCGATTAACCACAAAACCCGGTTCTTTTCCTATAATGAACCTAAAAACAGAGCTAAAAGACATCGTAAGACCAACGAACGATGTCTTTATTGAATTAGATTTCAATGCTGCCGAGATTAGAACACTGATTTCGCTATCAAAACAAAACCAACCCCAGGAGGATATACATGAGTTCAACAGAAAAGAAATCTTTAAAAAAGGAACAAGAGAAGATGCCAAGACTAGATTCTTTGCTTGGTTGTATAATGAAAGATCAACGACAATTCAATCAGATTTCTACTCTCGAGAAAACGTATTGGAAGAATACTTTAGAGAAGGCGCCATACGTACTCCCTTCGGGAGAGTGATTGAGTGTGATAGATTTCACGCACTAAATTATCTACTGCAGTCCACGTCAAGTGATAATTGCATGGATAGGGTGAATAAGATTAACAAATTTCTCAAAGGAACCAAATCTCATGTTGCATTTACAATTCATGATTGTGTAATAATTGATTTGTCTTTTGAGGATCGTCAAATCATCCCACAGTTAAAAGAGATCTTTGAAGATACAAAACTCGGACAATTTATGTCCTCTGTCCACATTGGTAGAGACCTTGGAAGCATGGAGAAGTTAGAATGGTAGTTATCGGACTTGGAAACGCTGGTTGTGCTGTTGCAAAACTGTTTAAAAAACATAAGACATATCAAGTTGTTCTTCTTGATGGAGGAAAAGGCATCGATAAGTGTGAAACCGTTGAAGGCTATGATCAGATAGAATATAAGCCACCAAAAACATGGTCAAAAAAGCACAAAGAAGCCCTGGTAATTACGTGTGGTAGTGGTAAGGTGTCTGGTGCTATTCTACGCATTCTAGAGCCTCTCAAGGAGCTTAGAACGACAGTTTGTTATATAGTGCCGGAACTTGATTACCTCTCCTCAGAGGCGAAGAAAAGAAACCGAGTACACTTTAACGTACTACAAGAATTTACTCGTTCTGGTATGATAGATGAAATGATCTTATTTGATAACGAGTTAACATTAGAGAATTTTGGTCATGGCTCAATCAAGGAGTATTATGATCAAGTAAACCATTATTACTATTCAGCGTTACACATGAATAACTTTTCTAAAAATGTTGATCCAGTCTTTGGCGAACATCATACCTCGAAGGAGATATCTAGGATAACTACTCTCGGACTCGGACATTTAGAAGATAGTTCAGAAAAGTTACTCTTTCCACTTGACAACATTACAGAGACTTGTTACATTATAAATGTGAGCGAGGATGACCTCAATACGAATGATGATATAATACCGTCCATTAAAGATATGGCGACCATCAATAAAGAAAAAAATAGAGAGACCTCGTTTGCTGTGTTTGAAACTCCACATGAAACACATTTCTATGTGAAGCACTTCACTCACTTTCTACAAGAAAAGTAGAAAAAACAACTTGACAACAACAAGTAAACATGTTACATTATAAATGTCTTATAAAAATAGGACAAAACAAACAAAGAAAAAAACTTTTAAAAATAACTTGACGACAACAAGTAAACATGTTACATTATAAACGTACTGGAGACAGTACAAAACAACTCATTAACATAACACAAGGAGAAAAAAATGAGCATCACTAATCAATTCCGAGTAAACACCGTAACTTTCGCAAAGGCTGACGGCACTTCTCGTACTATGAACTACATTCGTTTCGCGGACCTTCCGCAACAAATCACTAGCACCCTTGGTGCCCCTCGCACACTTAGCGCTGGACGTGAGCTGGTTTGGGATGTTGATGCAAACAACTTTCGAGTAGTTAATTTTAACACTCAAGTTGGTAGTATTTCAACTTCTACCCGAGCTGTAACTATCACTCGAGCATAAGTCCCATGTAGAGTTTTGTTGGTTTCTCCCACATCAAAAAACCAACGTTTTTCTTGACAACACAAAAATAATATGATATAATACATCTGGACGTAAGGTTAAAACCCTGCGTACCTTAGTGATAAAACACAAAAAAATAGCAACTATAAGGAGACTATTATGGCTATAAATATTGAAGCAATGCGTGCTAAACTAAACGCATCCCAAAATGGTAACAAGGCAAAGTCAAATACTGGCTTTCGCTGGCGCCCAAGTGAAGGTGATCAATCTATCCGTATTCTACCTACTGCGGATGGGGACCCGTTTAAGGAGTTCCATTTTCACTACAACGTAGGTAAAAATCCCGGCATTCTTTGCCCAAAGAAAAACTATGGAGAAGACTGTCCTATCTGTGATTTTGCCTCTAAGCTCTGGCGAGACGGCGTACAGAATGACGACAATACACTTAAGCAAGAAGCTAAAAAACTTTTTGTTCGTAAGCGTTATTATTCTCCAATTATTGTTCGTGGTGAAGAAGCAGACGGTGTAAAGATTTGGTCTTATGGAAAAACAGCATATGAAACTTTGCTTGGTTATGTCCTTGATCCTGACTATGGAGATATTACCGATCCCGAGACTGGTACAGATGTAGTTCTAAACTATAACATTCCAGGAACTCCAGGATCTTTTCCTAAGACTACACTTAAGCCTCGTCGACGACCATCAGTACTTTGTGATGAAGCAGTAGCTGATTGTGCTGAACTGCTAGATTCAATTCCTGAAATTGAGTCTCTGTTTGATAGAAAGTCCACCTCTGACGTTCAAGCGATCCTTGACGATTTTCTGTCCTCCGACACGTCCTCCGAAAGTCGATCAAGTGAGACGCAAAAATATTCTCAAAAACAAAGTGGTTTAGACGAGGCCTTTAAGAATTTTATGAATAATGATGATTGAGATATAGTCCTCCTGTGATGAAGGTTTTGCCGCCCACCTTCTGTTGTTGTGTTGTTTTAAAAAGGGCGGCCCTTTTTCTGCTGAGACACAGATTAAAATGTCTCAATTTTTTTGTAAGGATATAAAAATGAGATACATTATTATGAGTGCCGCAATGATTGCATGTAGCGGTGAAAAAGATGATTCTGCCGAAGACACTTCAGTAGTAGAAGAGGTCGAAGAATCTGAAGAAAGTGAAGCTTCTGAGGAGACTACCGAAGAATAAAAAACCAAACCAAGGAGGATAAATGGGTAAAAACAATAACACTAAGGCCGGAAGGATAGACATCAACTCAATGAAGAAGTTCGTTAACAAATCTGTTGGATTAGAAATCGCTCACAATATTACTGAGGATAACCCAACGAAGGTTGTAGAATGGATTCCTACTGGAGCTAGATGGCTAGACTCAATCGTATGCCGAGGTAAACTAGCAGGTATTCCTGTTGGTAAAATAACTGAGATTGCTGGACTGTCTTCAGCTGGTAAATCTTATATGGCCGTGCAAATCGCTGCAAATGCACAAGCTATGGGACATTGTGTCGTTTATTTCGATGCAGAGTCTGCAATTGATCCTGTATTTCTTCAACAATCAGGTATTGATCCTGCTAACAACTTTATGTATGTTCAGGCAGTATCTGTAGAAAAAACATTAGAAACAATTGAAGGTCTAATGTCCGAGTATCCTGATACACAATTTTTGTTTATCTGGGACTCTATTGCAGCAACCAGTTCTGAAAAAGATCTGGAGGGTGACTTCAACCCTCAAAGCTCAATGGCTGTTAAGCCTCGTATATTTGCGAAAGCTTTCCCAAAACTTACCATTCCATTGGCTAACCAACAATGCACTTTGTTGTTGATTAATCAGTTGAAAACCAATATTACCAATAATATGGCTGAGGCTTTGACCACACCATTTATTGCCCCTGGCGGTAAGGCTATTGAATATTTTTCCTCTCTGCGTATTTGGCTCACTAAGCGTAAAGCAAAAGCTTCATACGTTACTGACGATACAGGCCTTCGGGTTGGTTCTGAAGTAAAGGCAAAGATAGAGAAATCTAGATTTGGTTCGGAGGGTAGAACTTGTGGATTTAAAATTATCTGGGGCAACGAGGTACGTATTCAGGATGAAGAGTCGTGGCTCGAAGCACTTAGGGCATCTGGTACTGAAAAGTTCAGATCTGCTGGTGGCTGGTGCTACCTAGCTGGAACTGGTCAAGAGTACAAGTTCAGAGCTAAAGAGTGGCCTAAAAAACTTAAAGACAGTGAATTTAAGAAAATTGTTTTTGATATTATGGATGATGAAATTATTCGCAAGTTTGACTCTGAGGGTAAGAATTTTGGTCTCGAAGATGAGTAATCAAAGCTCTCCCCTTATAGTCTAATCATATTGTTACTCCTTTTGACCCCCTTGGTTAATTCCTTGGGGGTTTTTTCTTTTCTGCTATTGACAGAAATATTTATCGTGTTACAATATTATGGAGGGCAACAAATGAAGAGGGTATTGGTACAGCAAAAAAACCAAGATAATGATTTTATTGCCTTCTTAGTTGAGGACTTAGAGCACAAATTTATTGTCTTATTAAAACTTAATAATGAGATAATAATTCACTTACCAAAACAATCACACACATACAAAATACTGGAGGAAATATGAGTGGAACAGTAATGCTAATAGACGGGCTTAACGCTTTTATACGCAACTATATCGTAAACCCCACGATGGATAGGCACGGTAATCCAATTGGTGGCTGTATTGGGTTTTTAAAATCACTGCAGAAAATATGCAATAAATTTAACCCAGATGAGATCGTGGTCTGTTGGGATGGCCATGGTGGTTCTCAAAAACGCAAACAGTTGAATAAAAACTATAAAGCTGGCCGAGCACCCATTCGATTCAATCGTAGATTAATAGATCTACCACCAGAGAAACAAGAGGAGAACAAAGCCTATCAGCTTCTCAGACTTATGGAATACTTGAATGAATTACCAGTTATTCAACTGGTTATTGATTTTGTTGAGGCAGATGATGTTATTGCTTTTGGAGCGAGAAACGTTAAATATGATGGGTGGGATAAAATTATTGTCTCATCAGACAAAGACTTCTTTCAGTTGTGCTCAAAAGATACATGTGTTTATCGACCAATACAAGATAAGCTAGTTTGTGAATCAGACATTCTTAACGAGTTTAAAATTCATCCCAACAATTTTGCCCTTGCTCGTGCAATTGTTGGGGACAAGTCGGATAACTTGGAGGGTGTTCCCGGTGCTGGTATCAAAACCGTTGCTAAACGATTCCCCTTCCTGTCTCTCGAAGAAGAGTTTGATTGTGAAACAATTCTTAACAATTGTAACATGGCTGCAAAAAGGCTTAAGTTGCACGAAAATATCATTAAGCTGGATTCTCGCATAAGAAACAACTACCAGATCATGCAATTAAAGCATCCAAATATATCAATTCAAGGTAAGATGCGACTAGAATACGCTCTACAAAACTTTGAACCATCATACAATAAGATGGGATTCACAAAGATGCTTTTTGAAGATGACTGTGGTCATCTTAATTTTGATAACCTCAATAGGGTTCTAAAAAATGTTAAAAGGCCTTGACAACTCAACACAACCAAGTTATATTTAAAACACAACAACAAAATGGAGGAATAATGCAAGATGAGATATCAGAGACATTTCTTAGGTTTGGTAAATCATTTCAGGAAAACTTATGCCAACTGATGCTTGACGACAGACCTTTCTGTGATCAAGTAGCTGAGGTTATTGATGTAACGTTTTTTGAACTAAAATACCTACAGGTATTCTGTGGGGTCCTATTGGATTATAGAGAAAAGTATCGTAGTCACCCGAACCATGAAATTATGATGACTGAGTTGAAGTCCGGACTACGAGATCAAGATAAAGTTGTAGCTGACCAAGTGAGGCAATACTACTCTAGAATATATAAATCAGAAGGTGTCCAAGAGGCTGCTTATATTAAGGAAAAGGCAATTGACTTTTGCCGTAAGCAAGTCCTAAAAGAGGCCATGATGAAATCAGTCAAGCTTCTTAAGTCTTCATCTTTTGATGATATTTCAAAGGTCATCCAGGATGCAATGAAACTTGGCACTGATAATAACTTTGGTCACGATTATCACAAGGATGCCCTTCGTAGGTTTGAAAGAATTGATCGCTCACCAGTTTCTACTGGTTGGGATAGGGTGGATGATATTGTTAAGGGTGGCCTAGGTAAGAATGAGTTGGGGGTTGTAATTGCTCCAACTGGTGCTGGTAAATCTATGATACTTGTTCACCTTGCTGCTGAGGCATTAAAGCAGGGAAAGACAGTTGTCTACTATACGTTAGAACTAAAAGATACTGTTGTCGGTGGACGATTTGACAGCGCTATAACCAAGGTGCCTTTGGGTGACTTGATGGATCAACAAGAAATGGTAATTGATATGATCCAAGATATTAATGGCTCACTAATTATTAAGGAGTATCCAACAAAATCAGCCTCTGTCCAAACTATTAGAGGGCATATTGATCGTCTTATTAAAAGAGGCATTCAGCCCGATATGATTCTAGTTGATTACGCTGATCTCTTGAGGCCAACCAGATCAACAGGCGAAAAGCGCCATGAACTTGAGGAAACTTATGAAAGCCTTCGAGCGCTTGCTCAGATCTATGAAATGCCTGTATGGACTGCTTCTCAAACCAACCGTGGAGGTCTTAACGCAGAAGTCATTACAATGGAAGCGATCAGTGAAGCTTTTAATAAGTGTTTTGTTGCTGATTTTATTTTTTCGTTGTCTCGAACTGTTACGGACAAACAAGCGAACAAAGGTCGAATATTTATTGCGAAAAATAGAAATGGTCCTGATGGTTTGGTGTTTCCTTGCTTTGTCGATTGGTCTGACGTTACAATCAAGGTCCTCGATAAAGAAGAAAAAAGTGAAGGAATGCAATCAACAGGGGATGCTCTAGCATATTTAAAAGACAAATATAATGAACATAAATCAAAATAATAAGGAGTTAGTGATGGATTTGGAGAAAAAAATATTATCTGATATCACCGTACATATGAAGTATGCGAGGTATCTTGATGATTATAATCGTAGAGAGAACTGGGATGAACTGGTAACCAGAAATATGAATATGCATATTGAAAAATTCCCGGAGTTAGAAACAGAAATTAGAAAAAACTATGAAATGGTTTACAACAAAAAAGTACTACCCTCAATGAGATCAATGCAGTTTGGTGGGAAACCAATTCAAGTATCTCCAAATCGTATTTTCAACTGTGCATTTTGTCCAATCGATGACCCTCGTGTATTTGGAGAAATTATGTTTCTCTTGCTGGGCGGTACTGGTGTCGGATTCTCAGTACAGACACATCATGTTGAAAAACTACCAGAGATACGTAGACCATCTGTAAAAAGAACTCGTCGATATCTGATCGGTGATTCAATTGAGGGATGGGCAGATGCAGTAAAATCACTGGTTCTTTCTTATTTTAAGGGTACATCTCGCCTTCGTTTTGACTTTTCGGATATTCGACCAAAAGGCGCAAGGCTTGTTACTAGTGGCGGTAAGGCACCAGGCCCACAGCCTCTTAAAGAGTGCTTGATGAAGATTGATGGTATTCTAGGCTCAAAGCAAGATGGAGATACACTAGAGCCTATTGAGGTTCATGATATTGTATGTCATATCGCCGATGCTGTTCTTGCCGGCGGGATTCGACGAGCTGCTTTGATTTCTTTGTTCTCTGCTGATGATGAAGAAATGTTGGCTGCGAAAACAGCAAATTGGTGGGAAACTAATCCACAAAGAGGTCGAGCTAACAACTCTGTTGTACTTATGAGACATCGTATTGACCGTGATACTTTCATGAATATCTGGGAGAGAGTAAAGGCCAGCGGCTCTGGTGAGCCAGGATTTTACTTCTCAAACGACAAGGAGTGGGGAACTAACCCTTGTTGTGAAATCGCTTTAAGACCATATCAGTTCTGCAACCTAACAGAGGTAAATGTTAGTGATGTAACTACTCAAAAAGAGTATGAGGCTAGAGTAAAAGCCGCTGCTTTTATTGGAACCCTGCAGGCTAGTTACACAGATTTTCATTACTTGCGTCCGGTATGGCAACGAAATACAGAAAAAGATGCTCTAGTTGGTGTATCTATGACTGGTATTGCCTCTGGTGGCGTATTAAGACTTAACATGACCCAAGCAGCTTCTGCCGTAAAGAAAGAGAATGCAAGAGTTGCAGATCTAATTGGTATCCGACCAGCTGCGAGAACAACTTGTGTGAAGCCAGCCGGGACAACATCCCTTACTCTTGGTACCTCAAGTGGGATTCACGCATGGCATAACGATTATTACATTAGAAGAATTCGAGTTGGTAAGAACGAAGCGATTTATGGATATTTAAAGGACAATCACCCAGAGCTTGTAGAGGATGAATACTTTAGGCCGCATGATACAGCAGTTATCTCTGTTCCACAAAAAGCTGCCGAGAATGCGATTACACGTCATGAAAGCGCACTTGATATGTTGGATAGGGTAAGGCACGTTTCGCTTGACTGGATCAAGTCTGGGCACTCTAAAGGGCAAAATACACACAACGTATCAGCGACCATTACAATTAAGCCAGAAGAGTGGAACGCTGTCGGTGAGTGGATGTGGCTAAATAGAAAAGTTTACAACGGATTAAGCGTCTTACCCTGGAATGGAGGGACCTACAGACAAGCCCCATTTGAAGATTGCACAAAAGAAGAGTATGAGGCTTTGTTACCATCGCTGAGAAACATTAACTTGGACCTAATTAATGAAGAAACAGATGAAACTGATTTAAGTGGTGAGCTTGCCTGCGCCGGCGGAGCATGTGAAATTTTTTAATATAAGGAGAAAATTATGAGAGAACAAGTACAAGAAGTGATCGCTAGTCTTGAGGATTCTTTGAAAGATCTTGAGAAAGTTGAGAACGGTAGCTATGGATACAAAGCAGCAGCTGTTAGGGCACGTAAAATTATGCTAGAATCCTCAAAGTTACTGAAAGGCATTCGTAAGGAAGTTCAAGAAGCGAAAAATTCTCACGAATAATCAAACATTATACTTGACAAACAACCTCCAGTGTATTATATTATTGATACATTGGAGATTTTTTTTGGAGGATTTATGAATTTTACACCAATGAATAGGCACTTGTTGATTGAGCCAATCGAAGAAAACCAAGAACAAGAGAATGTAATTCTTTTACCTGAAGAGTACAGACCACAGAAGTCACCATACCTTAATGCTAGGGTGTTGGCTAAAGCAGACAATGTTGATATCCCAGTTGATGTCGGGGACACTATAGTTTGTGAAAGAAGAATGTTGCATGAGGTTAGAACAACAGACAAAACTTACTATTTAATGTTACAGAACTACGTTTTTGGGAGAACAAAAAATGATAAAGAATAAAAAAACATTAAAAGACTATATCAATGAGGTTTTGGGAGGCCAGACTGGAGATATACTCTTGGCTAAGCCCTCCACAGAACATGAAATGGCCAAAAAGCTTTTCGAACAAGAGAGCAAACTAGGCACTAGTGATATGGCCTCTGAGGTGGCGTTCAACACAATGACGGCAGCAACTGTTTTTGGAGATGGATCTCTCAATGAAGACCTTGAAGATATTTCGGGCTATGAGTTTGAAACTAGTGCCCCTGGAAATACTGATGAAGAGGTCATTGATAGGTTTTATGAATCTCTATATTCTGGTAAAAGATCTGGTTACTTGACTTATTACTCCAGAGATGAGTTGGCTCAAATGCACCTGTATTTACTTAAAGGACATAAGGCCGGCTTCGCTCTCAAAGACGGAAACGACATTGTATCAGTCCATAACAATTCAGATATCCGAGGTCTTGGTAAGTTTTTTATGGAAACAGCGAAGTCTGTTGGGGGCACCAAGCTAGATCATTTTGATGGGTTTTTGAGTGGCCTTTATAGAAAAAACGGCTTTGTGGATGTTTATGAGATTTATCAGTGGGATGAAACATACAGGCCATCTGCATGGAACTATGACCCAGTAGATATTTTTAGCCCTACACAGAGCGTATATGCTGATTGGTTTAGTGCTCAAGAAGTAGGCTCTGACCCATCTTCTGAGCTTCCTAATGAAGAGATGACTGTAACTACAGAGGGCGGACTTCAACTTAGCTTCAACCCTCGAGTTAAGTTTCTTAGCTATAAGTATGGACGACCAGACGTGATTATGAGAAGAATGGGGTAATGAATGATACAAGAAATTGAACTGTATGACGATGGAATTGGAAAAGTTCAGTACATACAACACATGGGTGATGATAAAACAGTGGTAAACTCAGCCCGTGTTTCTTTTGGTAGAGATTGTGAGGGTGATTTAACTGAGAGAGATAAAAAGCTAATCAAATACCTTATAAAACACAGGCACACCTCCACCCTTGAACATAATCAAGTTACATTTAAGTTCACAGTGCCCTTGTTCATTCGTTCTCAACATCACAGACACAGAACATGGTCTTACAACGAAATCTCACGCCGATATACAGACAAAGACCTCAGATTTTACGAACCAAAAGAGTTCAGAAGTCAACACAAAAGTAACCGTCAAGCAAGCAACCCTGACGATACCTGTAACCCCGTGATACAAACTTACAGCCCAGCCTGTTCACATCCTATCCCTGTTTTAGCGTCAAAAATGATTATTCAACATCATAAAAATAGCATCAAACTATTTGATGACCTTCTTGATGCCGGAGTTTGTCGAGAGCAGGCCAGAGGAGTACTACCTCAGAACCTATACACAGAGTATTATGGAACTTGTAACCTGTCGAACCTACTTAAATTTGTAGAACTGCGAATACACGAGGGTGCCCAATATGAAATCCAGAAAGTCGCCATGGCTTGTCTCCAGATTGCAGAACATATTTGGCCGACCACAGTTGGTGCATACAAAAGCATCAAACATCTATGAGCCTGGTGATCTTGTGACTTTAAGTGAGCTAGGAGAGCGAGTCTTTGGAAAGGGACAGATTGGAATAGTTCTAAGAGGTCCATATACTTGCAATTCTTTTACCTATGATATAACACCGCTAGAGTTTCCTGCGTATGATGTTTTTCTCGGCGGAAATTTATATAAAGATTTTGCAGAGGCTTATTTGGAACCAATAGGGAGAAACTCAAGTGGCGAAAACAATAAAAATTAAAAATTTAGCCATAGGGAGTACAATAATAACGTTACTTTATTGTCTGAGGACAAACACGCACTGTATATTACAAGAAGCCCAAAAACCTTTTAAACTAACAAGCGACTTATCGTGCTTTGATACCTCAGAGCTAAAAACAATAGACCCGACTGAAATATGGGATAGGCTTTGTTTTGTTTTAGGGATGTCTGGTCTTTTATTGTTCCCAAATAACATACAAACTATTAGAGAGGAGGATGGTTATGTTGAACTTATATCCAAGAGAAATAGAAAAACAATTATTGAGTATGATGATATCGTTAGGTTCGACACCAGAAAAGATGATTACGTCAATGTTTATGATTACTTTTGGTGCAGAGCTGGTGGCGCTCACGATGTTGACCGGATTACAGATCAACAAAATGAATTTGTAAACACAGTTCTTTTTCCTCCTAGAAGTGTGCAGGTAAGAGATGCTGTAGCATGCTCGAGGATGCTCTCTAAGGACCTTTTAGAGCTAGACCTAACACCTAACATGGCTAGGTTAAAAACGATTAGTATGATGCGAAATAACGGCCTTAAGGGTCTTAAAAATGGCTTCACCGCTTCTGGTCAACAAGATTGGATTCCGCCACGTTTAGAGTGGGACAAAAGAGAGGTTAAGTATATTTATTACTCTGATATGTCCTTGGGTGAGGTTTTTAAACTAGAGCAACAAAGAGGTTATGCTTGGAAGTTACTAGAGAACATAACACATTATATTTCCACCTAGCTGGGATAGTTCCCGTATCTGGTTTGGAAAATAGATTTAATAATTTGTTACCCGATTGCTTAACACCCATCGCAGACGATTATAGTTTGATCGAAGCAGCGGTCATTGAGTGTGCTTATGCTGGCTGTGATACAATATGGGTTGTATGTAATGATGACATATCTCCGTTGGTAAGAGAAAAGTTGGGTGATTTTGTAGAAGATCCAGTTTATGTTTACAGAAAGTTTGAGTACTCACCTAGAGAAAGCAAGAGACCTATCCCAATTTATTACGTACCAATACATCCGAAAGATAGAAGCAAGCGTGATTGTCTTCCGTGGTCCGTAATTTACGGATCATTAGTTGCGTTTAAAACCTCTGACTCATTGTCTAGCTGGATTATTCCGAACAAGTATTATGTCAGCTTCCCTTATGGTTATCTCAATCCTAAACAGTTAAGAGAACACAGAAAAATAATATCTTCATCTAAGAACATTTACTTATCTTATGATGGAAAAACAATGAAAGATAATTTATTCACATCTTTTACCTTTGGGAAAGAAGAGTTTTTAGACTTCAGGAGAGTTATAAGAACTGGAACCGGCAGACACGTTCCGGGTAAGGGATATGGTCCGAGTGAAGATCGAGAGCTTTTGCCGATTGAAGAAAGGTGGTCTGCCAGGTTTTTTGATAATGAAAAGGTTTTTAAACCATTTAATCTAGAAGAGGCCACAGAGATACAGATAGATGAATTTCACCCTATATCAAACTGGGAGGAATATGTTTCTTTTTTCAAAAAATGTAAAAATTTACCAAAGAGACCAAAATCATTGCTACCTCAAGATACAGCTAGGGGCTTAGCTAACGATTACAGTAATGATTAGTTAAGGTGCTATAAAATCAAAATAACTTAGGTTTTAATATGGTTTTGGTCATTTTGTGATCTTTATAGAGCTTGGTTGATTACCATTGTGGTAACTAATTAAAGCACTATGGGATCAAAAAAACTTAGATTCAAAAAATTACTCAATCAATATCGTTACCTTGTAAAGGAAAGCGAATATGTGAAAGAGATTATGGTTGAGGCAAATCATGAATTTGACTTTGAGTATAAAGATTTTTGCACCAAAAATGACTTAGATTATGAAAAAATGATTGGTCGTCCTGAGCCTGAATCTTCTGATGGTGAAGAGGTCGCCATCATTGAAGAGGACAGAACCGAAAATGAACCAGAAAAAATTGAAGTCCCATTTCACATCAAGCAGTTGTTTAAAAACATAGCTAGAGCATTACATCCTGACTCTCTGTCTTTGGGAGACCCTGAGTATGAAGAGAAAGTGAAGGACTTTAAAGATGCCACCTCAGCAATGGATATTGGACATTGGGGAGTTCTTCTCGATATCGCAGATAGAAGAAATGTAAGGATGAGTAATTATCCTAAGATAGCCGAAGCAATAAAGAAAGATATACAGAGAATGGAAGCAGAAATAGAAGATAAAAAGCAAACATTCGCATGGCATGTGTATGAATGTGATGAAGACGAAGATTGCATAGAGAAACTAATGAGACAGTTCCTCCAAATGACTCAAGGAATTAAATTATCTTAAAGATTAAACTTGACATCTATTAATCATCGTGTTAAATTGTATGTATAAACAACAAGGGGACACTATGAGAATTGATAATGAAATTAAGCTTGACTATAAGGATGTTCTTATTCGTCCTAAAAGAAGCGTTCTTAAGAGCAGAAAAGAAGTTGATCTTTCGAGAACCTACACGTTTAGAAATAGTCAACAGACATGGACAGGCACGCCAATTATGGCTGCTAATATGGATGGTGTTGGTACTTTTGAAATGTCACGACAGTTATCAAAGCATGGAATGTTTACGTGCATTGTTAAACACTCCACTCCTGATCGTTGGATTCTCAATAAGTCACTTAATGTTGATAACTGGAATTCTGATCTCTTAGCGATAAGTGTCGGGACTAACATGAAAGACTGGGAAACAGCAAAAGGAATGATATCAGCACTAAAACTGAAGTGGTTGTGCATTGATATCGCAAATGGCTACTCAGAGCATTTTGTTGATTTTGTTCGCATGGCCAGAAGTCAGCTACCGGAAATTAATATTATCGCTGGTAATGTTGTGACCGCTGATATGACTCAAGAGTTGATCCTTGCTGGTGCTGACGTTGTAAAGGTTGGGATTGGCCCTGGATCTGTTTGTACAACACGCATACAGACCGGCGTAGGCTATCCACAACTCTCTGCGGTCATTGAGTGCGCCGATGCAGCACACGGCCTTGGAGGGCATATTATAGCTGATGGTGGATGCACTTGTCCTGGCGATGTAGCAAAAGCTTTCGGCGCTGGTGCTGACTTCGTAATGCTTGGCGGCATGTTTGCCGGTCACACTGAAGGTGGTGGAGATATTGTTGAGGTCAAAGGAGAGAAAAAAATACAATTCTACGGTATGAGTTCCGATACAGCGATGAATAAGCACAACGGTGGTGTTGCTAATTACAGATCTTCAGAGGGTAGAACTGTACAGATTAAGTATAAAGGTGATGTGGAACATACTGTTCTAGATCTTCTGGGAGGAATTCGTTCAACATGCACTTATGTTGGTGCCCCTAGTCTTAAACACCTGAGCAAATGCACAACTTTTATTCGATGCACACAGCAATTTAATTCTGTTTTTATTTGAACAACAACAGTTGTGCGTTCTAATTATAATAGGAGGTATTCATCATGAAAAAATGTAATTGTTGCGAATGTTGCAAGTGCGAATGTAGTAACTGCTGCTAATATTTAGGGGCCGCTAATGGCTTCGACTTGGTAGAATCAAGGTAAAGAGTGCAAGTAGGTGTGAACCAACCTTAATCGTTCAAATTTAATAGTTGCAAATAATAACAACTTTTTCGAAGTAGCCCTAGCGGCTTAATCGGGAGGTTGCCTGAGACCTTCTAACCAATTCAGGCTTTTGCTGGTGGAGCAGCAGAAAAATAAAACGACACCAGTCCTCTTAAGCTACAGCAGAGGCTAAAAATGCAGTAGATATCTTTCTGTTTGGAGACACAATCAGACAAGCTTGTGAATGACTTTAGCCAAGACTATTGAGGACAAGGGTTCGACTCCCTTGCGGTCCACTTTTTAAGAGGGAAAAAAATTAACAATACTAATTAAACTGTCCCAGGGGGTGTAGCTCAGTTGGGAGAGCAACTGCCTTGCACGCAGTAGGTCGTAGGTTCGATTCCTATCACCTCCACCAGTTTGTTTTGTTCATATGTTTTCTCCTTTCTCCCCCCTCACGCAGGGGGGATTTTTTTGAACTCATTTCATAACAAAAAAGTCACTAAATTTACTTGACTTTGGATTTATTATGTGCTATATTATAAGCATATTGGAGGAAAAATTATGTTATTTTCATTAATTCTGGCTTGTACAGAGGTCGGGCTTGTTAAGTATACAAATAGCCCAACAGATTCTGCGATTGTAGATACTTCACCTGTTGAGCCATCTGACTCTTCAGAACCATCTATAACCCAACCTGCTTCTGAACCATCAGACACGCAGCAGCAAGGACTCGAAGGTATTGGGGGGTATTTTAATTATACGGTGTCTCAAGTCGCATGTCCGGCATGTGTTGGAGAGACACAACAAATTAATATTCAGCTTTCAGCCAAGTTTCACGATCCAACAAATCAGTCTCACACTGAATGGATTCCAAATGTTGGAGAATGCACAAACAATTTTAGTTTAATTACGCCATCGGTCAACCCTAGAAACTACGGTAATCAGATCAGTGTAATTAATGATTTTAGAACCCTACAGATGTATTTTACAAATAATGAATACAACGGCACCATATACGAAACAGAATATGACAGAGATACACTACACACAGTTCTAACCGACGGTGGTGATTTTCAGTTTGAGTCCATTCACGGCTTTGATTCTATTGAGCCACAAGCTATGCTTTACGTTGACCCATCGTATGCTTTTGCCGCACCAATATACCGCAGCGGTGCTACTTTTTGGTGGACCCCTGCTGGTTCTAGTTATCCTTTTATGGTTACCATTGCAGTTTACACACCAGACGGCGCCTCCTTACTAGGATATGTTAGTTGTGTTACTGGTGATGTTGGTCAAATGACTGTCCCTGGTCAATATTTATCACAATTTCCTGCTGGTTCAATAACAGCTATCCATTTAGAGAGGCATAAAGTTGTACTAGAGGAGTTCATCGAACAAGGAACTTACATTGAGACTCACATGTCACATCAGGTTGTTGGTACAGGCTTTTTACAATAAGGAGAAAACATGAAAAACATTAGAAGGTCGATATACAGGGGGAGTTTGAATTCTGAATCCTATTTATTAAGGAGGACGAGTGTTGAAAACAAGAAAGAGAGCAATTCGAAGCACTCGGAGAAGGATGGTCGAGTGGTGGTGGAGGAATAAATGGCA
>TARA_R100001440_G_scaffold14959_9_pt1 | contig 17429 bp, 12 predicted proteins | sample TARA_R100001440 | Tara Oceans TARA_R100001440 (sample SAMEA2622112) | marine metagenome | biome: marine biome (ENVO:00000447); feature: surface water layer (ENVO:00002042); material: "saline water (ENVO:00002010), including plankton (ENVO:xxxxxxxx)" | depth 5 m
GACCGCGAACGCCCCCCTCTCTGACGGCGTTCTGGAAGCGCACCTGACGGACCGGTTGCAATGGCTGGCCTGGTCGCCACTGGGCGGCGGCAGCCTTGCGAAAGGTCGCATTGCCAGTGCACTTAAAAAGTTAGGCGCCGAAACCGGTTTGTCACCCACGGCACTGGCGATCGCCTGGCTCAGGCAGATCCCCGGCAACCCGATTCCGGTGCTGGGTTCAATGAAGCCAACCCGCATTGATGACGCCCTGGCGGGCGCTGAAGCGGGTATGTCACGGACCGACTGGTTCACACTGCTAGAGGCCGCACGCGGGAACCCCGTCCCCTGACGCCGGCCATACGCGACTCAGTGACCACTGCTCGTGAGACGCCAGTCGTTTCGTGTGATCGGCTCAGCCGTGTCAATACCGACTCTGACAGTATCGCTGAACCCGATACCCCAGACGCCGGGTATCCGGAAGCAAAGCGGCAGGTGAAACACCATGTTTTCTTCAAACTGGTCATTCTCACCCGCCGCAACAAACCCGCTCCCCTCAACCCATGATGGCGGAAACTGTGCACCCACGGTGTAACCGAATACGCCGGAGAAAAACACCTCATCCTGAATCGGTCTTAGCGCCTCATTTGCAACCCGGGCAGCGTCACCAAACGTGTTGCCAGGACGCATGGCTACCAACAAACGCTCATAGACATGACGACAGGTATCGAAGACTTTCAGCATACGGGCATCTGGCGTTTCGCTGCCTGCTACCACTGTATGCATGATCGGCGCGGTGTATCGCTGCCAGGCCGAACCCAGCTCGATAAATACCGGTTCCCGGTCAGCAATGGTGAAACGCCGGTGGTTGGTGTGAATCACGCTGCTGCGCCGTCCGGCGACTACAATGGGTTGCATGCTCATAAACTCGCTACCCGCAGCAATCATGGCCTCTGCCGCCGCTGACGCCACCTTATTGTCAGTGCTCCCCACAGCTACAGCGCCACGTGCAGCCAGAATACCGGCTTCCGTGATACGCGCGCTTTGGTGCAGGCACTCCAGCTCAACCGCAGACTTCACACGCTTGATGCTGGCGAGTATGCCGGAGGCGTCAACCAGTTCATGACAACCCAGGCGTTGACGCAAGCCATCAACGATCCCCGGGCGCAGGCCGCCGCCCCAGCAATCCATACCGATACGGTGCCCCATACTCCCAAGCGTGTCGGCGAGCGGCGCCAGAACCTCGCCCGGCCCCTCCCAACGATAGCCGATTACCTCATCGCATCGTGCGCAGGCGATTGCAGGTCCGGTTTCAATCGACGGCACCTGCAGCACGCAACGCTCAGGTCCGTAGATAAGGGCGGTGTGAACGGAGACTTCGAAGGTGTTGTAACCGGTAAGGTAATAGATATCGGAGGGGTGAGTGATCAATATCGCATCCAGCCCGTTGTCGCTCATTTTGCGATTCAACAAGCGTTGGCGGCGATCATATTCGGCATCTGGAAAGGCAGACTCCCGTCCTGCCAGCATGTGTCTGAGTTTTGACTGGTACGCCACGTGATCCATAACGATCTCCCGTGCCTGATGAACGTCTGGTCAGGCCAGTTGGCAACGACTCAGCGCCACTTCGATTGCGGCGCCTCATATTCGACACACGACGCCAGCAGCTCAGCTGGCGAGTCGCTCACCAGCAGCATGTCACGATAGACCGGTTTCAAAAACTGTTTATCACACATACTGTCAATAAACGTCAGCAAAGGATCAAAGTAACCTTCGACATTCAGAAAGCCGCAAGGCTTTTCGTGATACCCCAGCTGGGCCCAGGTCCAGACCTCAAAAATCTCTTCCAGCGTGCCGGCACCGCCGGGCATCGCCACAAAGGCGTCAGACAAGGCGGCCATCTTGGCCTTTCGGGCGTGCATGTCATCGACAATGAAAAGCTCACTGATATCTTCATGAGCCACTTCCCGCTCTTTCAGTAACCGCGGAATCACACCAACGACCTTGCCACCCCGATCCATCACTTCATCAGCAATAATACCCATCAGCCCCACATTGCCCCCACCGTAAACAAGACTGTGCCCGCCCTCGGCTATTTGCTTGCCAAGGGCTTTTGCCTGATCGGTGAAAACGGGGTCTGAACCGGTGCTTGAACCACAGAATACGGCGATTCTCATCGGGACGGGATCTCCTTGATGTCTCGCAGAGTGCGAGCCGGTACCAGGCCCGGCACAAGATGGCGGAACCCCGTCAGGCTTCAGCCTGCGAGGTTCCTGTATAGAGTGTATTGAAGCATGGAGAAAGGCATGTGTCAGCTAACCGACATCAAACGGACACCGTTTCAAATAGCCTCAGACTTCCGGATTGCGCAACGCCTCGCCTGCACCCAGCAAACCGGTATATTGCTCGGTGACAATATACACAGGCGTTGATTCCATCAACGGGCGCATTCGTCCTTTATCTTCAAAGCCAGTCTGAAAGGGGCTCTCAAGGAAGAAATCGATAAAACGGGGAACGATGCCGCCACAGATATAGACGCCACCCAGTCCTCCCAGCGTCAGCACTCCATCGCCGGCCACTCTTCCCAGAATGCCACAGAAATGCCGCAAGACTTGCCGCGCCAGCGGATCCGCCTGCTCGACTGCTGCCATCGTGATCTTGTGAGGTTCATCCAGTGGCGCGGCAACACCCTGAATCTCGGCGTGGGCCTGATACAGATTCAGCAACCCCTGACCACACAGAATTCGCTCCACCGATACCCGACCGAAGCGGGCCTTGAGAATACGCAGCACCGCGATTTCGGTTTCGTCGGTTGGCGAAAAATCCACATGGCCACCTTCTGTAATCAACGGCACCCACCCGTCCCGGATCGGGATAAGCCCTGATACACCAAGCCCTGTGCCCGGACCTATTACCAGGCGAGGCCGCGTCGACTTGCCCGCGCCCCCACAGACATGAACCAGATGGTCTTGTGGCACATGAGGCACACCCAGTGCCATGGCGGTGAAATCGTTGATGACCTTGAAGTGGCGTAAACCGAACGCCTCGCGAATCGCCTGTACACCAAACCGCCAGTGATTGTTGGTCATGCGCACTTGAGCATCGGGATCGTCGGGTTCCGGCACCGGCGAGGCAACAGCAAGACAGGCATCGGTAACCGATGCCACGCCAACTTTGGCAAGATAGGCTGTAATCGCACTGTCCAGATTGTCGTAGTCACCACAAGGCAGTACCTCGATAGCCTCCGGACGCACCTCCCCTTCGCGCACCAGCGCCAGTCGCGCATTAGTGCCGCCGATATCGCCTACCAGTGAAAAGGACAGGTTATCATTCATGCATCGTGGTTCCAGAAAAAGCAGGCGCCTTCTTCAGGCGTGCTTGCGGAACGGCGCATCCAGCCAAACATTTCACGCCCCAAACCGCTGTGATGTTTGGAAAGGTCATTTTTCGCAAGCGCCCGTTCACTGAGTTCATCTTCCGACAACGCCACCGTCAGCGCGCCCTCTACAGCATCCAGACGAACAACATCGCCACTTTTCACTCGCGCCAGCGGGCCGCCGTCCAGAGCCTCAGGATATACATGAATAGCAGCGGGCACCTTGCCGGACGCACCGGACATACGACCATCCGTCACCAGCGCGACATGATAACCCCTGTCCTGCAGTACACCCAGATACGGCGTCAGCTTGTGCAACTCCGGCATTCCGTTGGCTTTGGGGCCCTGGAAACGCACAATAACCACACAATCCCGATCAAGATCGCCGGCCTCAAAAGCCGCCTTCAGTTCGTTCTGGTCGTCAAAAACAACTGCCGGTGCTTCAACAATATGATTTTCCGGCGCTACGGCAGACACCTTGATAACGCCGCGCCCGAGATTACCATCGAGCACTCTCAAGCCCCCTTCAGGCGCAAAGGGCTCGGTAGCCGAACTCAGCACCGACAGATCGGATGATTCTGTCTTGGCGGGTGACCAAACCAGCTTGTCACCGTCCAGCGACGGCATTTGCGCGTATCGTTCAAGACCGTGCCCCACAACGGTTTCCACATCGTTGTGCAGCAACCCCTTATCAAGCAGTTCACCGATCAGATAAGGCGTTCCGCCAGCATCATGAAAGGCGTTGATATCAGCCTGGCCGTTTGGATAGATGCGTGTCATCGACGGCACAGCGGATGAGAGCTCCGAGTAGTCATCCCAGTTGATATGGATACCCGCTGCACGGGCAATGGCTACCCAGTGAATGGTGTGATTGGTCGATCCACCGGTTACCAGCAATGCCACGAGCGCGTTGACAATCGATTTCTCTGACACCATGTCCGCAAGCCCGAGCGCCCCCCCATTTGGCTTGGACAAACGAATCACCTGTTCCGTCGCAGCGCTGGTCAGAGCGTCCCGCAAGGGGGTATCCGGATGAATAAACGCGGCGCCAGGCATGTGCAACCCCATAACCTCAACCAGCAGCTGGTTGCTGTTCGCCGTGCCGTAGAAGGTACAGGTGCCAGGGCTGTGGTACGACTGACTTTCGGATTCCAGCAATTCATCTCGGCCAACCTTGCCTTCAGCGTGGAGCTGGCGAATACGTTGCTTTTCTTTATTGGGGAGCCCGGAGGGCATAGGGCCGGCAGGTACCAACACTGTTGGCAGATAACCAAAGCTCAGCGCGCCGATGAGCAGGCCGGGCACAATCTTGTCGCAGATACCCAGCAACATGGTCGCATCAAACATATTGTGACTCAGGGACACCGCCGTGCTCATGGCGATGACGTCCCGCGAGAACAGACTCAACTCCATTCCAGGCTGCCCCTGTGTCACACCATCACACATTGCGGGCGTGCCGCCGGCAAACTGGGCAACTGACCCCATTCCATGCGCCGCCTGGCGGATAATATCGGGAAACCGGTGGTAAGGCTGATGCGCCGACAGCATATCGTTGTAGGCCGAAACGATCGCGACATTCGCCTTGTTCATGAGCTTAAGGGTGTCTTTGTCTGATTTGCCACATGCCGCAAATCCGTGCGCCAAATTACCGCAGGAGAGCGATTCCCGCTGAGGAGACTGAGCTCCCAACGCAGCCATCCGCTGCAGGTAATCTTCGCGGCTGCCACGGCTGCGCTCAATAATCCGCTGCGTGACTTTCTCGATCGTAGGATGCATTGCCCTCTCCTCACTGACTGTTGTCGCAAGACCCTGGCTGCTGATTCGGCACACCGACCAGAGCTTTAGCCCTTCTCGGCGCCGGGAACATAACGTTGCAGCACAGGTCGTAAACTTTAAAGCCTCATTTGTTCGACTAAAGACGATCTGACCTTCGAACCTGAGACTATTTGATCACAATACTACGTAGTATTTTTACTTTATTCAGCATTTACGTGCACAAATAATCTAACTTTTGTTATATTTACTACGCAACCTCGAGAACCAGCAAAACATAATTTCCATCGACGGGAGCATTTTCACTGCCCCTTCCGCCGACAAACAAAACAATTTCCGGCCGTGGAGCTAACAATGACGATTCGCATAGGTATTAACGGATTTGGCCGTATCGGACGCAATATTCTCCGTGCACTTTACGAAAACGATTATCGCCAGACCATGCAGGTTGTGGCGATCAATGATCTTGGTGACGCCGAAACCAACGCCCACCTGCTGAAATACGACAGCGTGCACGGGCGGTTTAATGGCATTGTCAGTCATGATGCAGAATCACTTTCAGTCAACGGTGACAGGATTGCCATTTGCGCTGAGCGCAATCCGGCTTCACTGCCCTGGAAAGATTACCATGTCGATGTCGTGCTCGAGTGCACCGGCCTGTTCACCAAGCACGAAGCCGCGGCAGCCCACCTGAGCGCTGGTGCCCGCAAGGTGATTATTTCTGCACCCTCGCCCGACGCTGATGCCACCATCGTATACGGCGTCAATGATCACACCCTGACCGCCGATCACCACATCATCTCCAACGCCTCCTGCACCACTAACTGCCTCGCACCCGTGGTGAAAGCCATATCCGATGGCATTGGTATTGAGAGCGGCCTGATGACGACCATTCACTCCTATACCAATGACCAGAAACTGAGTGATGTCTACCATACCGATCTCTATCGTGCGCGTTCGGCCACCCAATCCATGATTCCCACCAAAACAGGTGCGGCAGCCGCAATTGGTCTGGTTCTCCCGGAACTTGCCGGCAAGCTCGACGGAATGGCGGTGCGCGTGCCGACAATTAACGTATCGCTGGTGGATCTCAGTTTTATTGCCAGTCGCGATACCACCGCAGACGAAATTAATGATTTACTGAAATCTGCCGCACAGAAGAGTTCTATACTGGGCTACAACCAGGAAAAGCTGGTTAGTGTCGACTTCAATCACTCCGTACTTTCCAGCATTTTCGATGCCAATCACACGCGGGCGCTAGGCCGTCACGTTAAAGTCATGGCATGGTATGACAATGAATGGGGATTCTCGAATCGCATGCTGGATAATGCTACGGCACTGATGCAGGCCGCCAGTCGCTGATAATTCCCAACCCAACAGAACTCTTCAAGCCATCAAAAGGAGCACACATGCTCAGGCGCACCAAGATTGTCGCCACGCTCGGTCCGGCCACAGACTCTCCCGAATCGCTATCTGCCATTATTGCCGCAGGCGTTGATGTCACACGGCTCAACTTTTCCCACGGCAGCGCAGACGATCACATAGAACGCGCGAAACAAGTGCGGGCTATCGCCAAACAACAGCAGCGCTTCGTTGCTTTGCTGGCCGACCTGCAAGGCCCCAAGCTGCGTATCGCCCGCTTCAGCGAAAACAAAGTCACGCTTAAGGCGGGGCAGCAGTTCGTGCTTGATGCCGCGATGGACAAAGAAGCCGGCACCGACCAGTGCGTCGGCATTGACTACGAACAACTGATCAATGATGTGACCGCGGGCGATATCCTGGTGCTCGACGATGGCCGGATCGAGATGGAAGTCGAACAGGTCAGCGAGCACAGCATCACCTCCCGCGTATTGATCGGCGGTCCTCTCTCCAACAACAAGGGCCTTAATAAAAGGGGCGGCGGCCTGTCTGCCGAAGCCCTTACCGAAAAAGACAAGAAGGACATCGTAACTGCCGCCGAACTGGGTGCAGACTATGTCGCAGTCTCTTTCGTGCGCACCGCTGAAGACATGCACACCGCTCGCAAGTTACTGCGGGCCGCCGGCTCCAACGCGTCGCTTATCGCAAAAATTGAACGCGCAGAACTGGCCCACAATCCGGAACAGCTCGATGCGGTTATCGAAGCGTCCGATGCCGTCATGGTAGCGCGGGGCGACCTGGCGGTAGAAATCGGCGATGCTGAACTGGTCGGCGTTCAGAAGCACATCATCAGCAGGGCCCGCAGCCTGGACCGTGTCGTAATCACCGCCACCCAGATGATGGAATCGATGATCGACAACCCCATGCCGACCCGCGCGGAAGTATCTGACGTGGCCAACGCGGTCATGGATTACACCGATGCAGTGATGCTGTCGGCTGAAACCGCCGTGGGCGACTACCCCAGAGAAGCGGTCGAAGCGATGGTGCGCATTTGTCTGGGCGCTGAAAAGCAGCCGTCCATGCACCAGTCAAAGCACCGGATTCACGAGAGCATGGAGCGTATCGACGAGGCGATTGCCCTGTCGGCCATGTACGCTGCCAACCATCTCGCCGGTGTCACGGCCATCATCTGCCTGACAGAAACCGGCGCCACACCGTTGCTGATGTCCCGAATTAAATCAAGCTTGCCGATCTTTGCATTCTCACGCCATCACAGCACCCAACATCGGGTAGCGCTTTATCGCGGCGTGCAGACGGTACCATTTGACTCCGACACCATTGCCAACGAAAAGACCAACAGCGCGGCGGTAGATGAGCTGATGGAACGTGGCGTGGTGAAAGATGGCGACTTGGTGGTCATCACCAAAGGCGACTACGCAGCACCACAGGGCGGCACCAACTCGATGAAAATCGTCCGTGCCGGCGCGACCGTCAAATAGCGGGGTACAAAATTGCAGGTTTGAATCCTGAAGAAGTGAATAGAAACAAAAGGGGTATGGCAGCAACGCCATACCCCTTTTTTATCCCCTCAACATACCTTGCCGTTTCGCAACAAGGCCAAACTCTCTCGCGCTATCGCCGTAACACGCTGCCAGTCACCCTGATCAATCGCATCCTGTGGCGTTAGCCAGCTCCCACCAACAGCAGCCACATTAGCCAACGCGAGATAGTCACTCGCTGTCTCTTTACGGATGCCACCCGTCGGGCAGAAACACACATCCGGGAATGGACCGGAAAATGCTTTCAGCGCAGACACCCCGCCCGCCACTTCAGCCGGGAAGAACTTGAAATGGCGATAGCCCCGCTGATAGCCCCGCATCATCTCTGACAGGGTAGCGACACCCGGAAGCAGCGGTGCTGAGGCTGTCAGGCCGTAATCAAATAAAGAATCAGTGGTACCGGGCGTAATCACAAACTGGGCGCCCGCCTCCTCCACAGCACGGTACTGATCGACACTGGTAACCGTACCGGCACCAACCCAGGCTTCCGGTAGCTCTTTGCGAAGCTCCCGAATAGCATCCAGCCCGAAAGGCGTGCGCAGGGTGATTTCAAGAATATTGATCCCGCCCTCAACCAGCGCCCGGGCGAGAGGCAGGGCATGCTCCGGCCGATGAATGGCTATTACCGGTATCAAAGGACACGCATCAAGCACTGCCTGAACCTGCGCCCGGCGGGCATCCGTTATTGAGGATGACATAAACCCCTCTCTTCGATATCTGACTAATAAAAATGGCGAAATATCCGCGCGCTAAGATCAGGGACTCCAGTAAACCTGCGCCCCACCACCCAAAAATGCGCGTATCGGCATGGCATGAACATTGGCGAGATCGGCAAACGCCCGCTCAAGCGTCTCAAGCTTGTCTGTACCCTTGAGGTGCACTGCAGTCCAACCGGCCTCGGCCAGGACGCGGCGTGACAATGAAATCCGGGGAACAGCCTGAGACGGCGGGTGCATCGCAATGCAGCGAGCCGGGCGGCTCGAATCAAGGGCCTCGCCGATTTCCGGTGCATCTGGAAACAGTGACGCTGTATGCCCGTCATTGCCCATCCCCAGCACCAGCACATCCAGCGGCCACTCCATCTCGGCAAGGGCTTCTTCAGCGATGGGTTGCCCGGCATTGGCCGTGTCATGAGGCTGCTTCAGCCCGATGAGCCTGGCGTTGGCAGCCGGCCCTTGCAACAGCGCCGCCCTGACCAGCCGTTCGTTACTGGCGTCCGCATCCACATCAACCCAGCGCTCGTCTGCCAGGGTCACATCGACGCGGGACCACTCAACAGGCAACTGACTCAGCGCCTGAAAAAATGCCTTGGGCGTACTACCCCCGGACACCGCCATACAGGCGCGCGACTTGCGGCCGAGCGCCTCAGTCAATTTTTCGGCAACGGTCCGGGCAAGCTTGTTCGCGATCACATCGGCACTCTCGTCCTGGATCACATCAACGTCTGCGGGCCAGTGCAAATCAGACATCTTCATACCAGCTTCTCCCATCACGGGTGATCAGCGCGACAGAGGCCACCGGCCCCCAGGTTCCGGCGGCGTATCGCTTCGGTGGCGCGGCATGATCTTCCCAGTTCGAAATCACCTGATCGACCCAGCGCCAGGCGTGTTCCACTTCGTCACGGCGCACGAACAGGTACTGGTTTCCCTTCATTATTTCCCACAACAGGCGCTCATAGGCATCCGGTATACGGCCCTGACCGAAGGTTTCCGAGAAGGTCAGTTCAAGCGGCCCCTGACGCAGACGCATCCCTTTATCCAGCCCCTGATCCTTGGTCAGGATCTGCAACGACATACCTTCATCCGGCTGCAGCCGAATGATCAGTTTGTTGTTGGCCATTTGCTTCTGATCAGGATCGAAGATGTAATGCGGGGCCGGCTTAAAGTGAATAATGATCTGGGAAAGCTTCTCCGGCAGGCGCTTGCCTGTACGGATATAGAAAGGCACGCCGGACCAGCGCCAGTTGTGAATCTCCGCTTTGAGGGCAACAAAGGTTTCAGTGGAGCTACCTCTCACTGCGTCCTCTTCTTCCAGATAGCCAGGCACCGCCTTTCCACCGGAACTCCCCGCAGTATATTGGCCGCGAACCAGATGCGTCTCCATCACGTCAGCCGTTATCGGGCGCAATGCTTTAAGCACCTTGACCTTCTCGTCCCGAATGCTATCGGCAGTAAGATCAGATGGCGGGTCCATGGCGATCAGGCAAAGCAACTGCAGCAGGTGATTCTGAATCATATCCCGCATTTGGCCGGCCTGGTCAAAGTAGCCCCACCGCCCCTCAATCCCAACGCTCTCGGCGACGGTTATCTCCACGTGGGAGATCTGGTTCTGATTCCACTGGGTCTCAAACAGATTATTGGCAAACCTCAATGCAATCAGGTTCTGAACAGTTTCCTTGCCCAGATAGTGATCAATACGGAATAGCTGGTCCTCATTAAACACCTCAGCTAACTGATCATTGATCTCGCAGGACGACTCGAAATCATGGCCGATCGGCTTCTCCACAACCACACGGGTTGCAGCATCAATGCACTCGGCTTCCCGGAGATTGCGGGCAATGGTGCCATAGAACGAGGGCGGCGTTGCCATGTAAGCAATCAGTGCACCATGACCGCCCTCTTCCCGCCACTCTCGCAGAGCGTGGTAGTCGTCCAGCGTGCCGAAATCCAGGCGGTGATAATCGACGCGCTGGAGAAAGCGATCGAGCACAGCCTGATCCATCTCTTCGGACTTTACGTTCTCAAGGATTTTCTTGCGCAGTTGTTCTCGCGCGCCTTCAACATCCAGATCCTTGCGAGCTACCGCAAGCACGCGGGTGCCCGCAGTCAAAAGCTCAGCAGCATCCAGCTGATAAAGCGCAGGAAACAACTTCCGCTGCGCCAGATCACCCAATGCGCCAAACATGATCAGGTCACACCGGTTCTCAGTCTTTTTAACCATGAATACAGTCCTTTACTGTCCGTATACGCGCCATTTATTGTTGTCATATCAGGCTGGAGCCTTGAGATCGTGACCAACAACTCCGCTGACTGAAGATTCGATCCAACTCAACGGGCAATAGCGTTCTGGCACCTGCCGTGCAGACGCCACGGTATCCCGTTATGGTTGCGAAAGCCGTGCCAGCTGCCAATCGCCAACGGGCACGTTAGTAGCTTGCTATCGCCAAAACGTAGTAATTTAAACAAAATAATGACACTTAATTTTGCCATATCCAAGTTAAAATCGTCATTTGTGATATTTTTACTACGGATCTTAATGCAAAAAACACGCTATAATCTCAGCACAATCATCCTTCGGCACATCTCTGCCAGGCAGTGACAGCCGGCAATTCAGGGAAAGCACATGCACAAATTCAATGACAGCAGCCACCTGAACCTGCTGGAACAGATTCAGGCAAAACTCGACAACCTCAACAAGTCCGAGCGCAAAGTTGCTGAAGCTATTCTGCAAGACCCTTCAGCTGCAACACGTTACAGTATTGCAGCACTGGCGCGCGCCGCCGACGTCAGTGAACCCACGGTGAACCGCTTCTGCAGGGGCTTTTCAACCTCCGGCTTCCCTGATTTCAAAATCCAGCTGGCACAAAGTATTGCCACCGGTACGCCGTATGTCAGCCAGATAGTGAAGCCGGATGACGACGTTGCCACCTTCGCTGACAAAATAGTACTCAGCACTATGGCCAGCCTGGACAAAGCGCGCCAGGCGCTCAACCCCAGCGCACTGTCATCTGCCATCGACTACCTGATCCAGGCCAAACAGATCAACTTCTTTGGCATGGGCGGCTCAGCGCCTGTTGCCATGGATGCCCAACACAAGTTTTTCCGTTTTAATATCCCGGTCATGGCCTACGACGACGTATTGATGCAGCGAATGGTTGCAGCCGGCAGCAGCACCGGCGACGTTATTGTCGTGATCTCCTACACCGGCCGCACTCGCGAAATGGTGGAGATCGCGAAAGACGCGCGCAAAAACGGTGCGACCGTTGTCGGCATTACCGCGCCGAACTCACCGTTATCCGAAACTTGCACCGTCGCACTGGAAGTCACGGCACCGGAAGACACCGACGTCTACATGCCCATGACGTCACGGATCATTCATCTCACGATAGTCGATATCCTCGCGACCGGGGTAACACTCAAGCGCGGCAGCGATTTCCAGCAGCACCTGAAAAAAATCAAGGATAGCCTCAGGCCGACGCGATACGCAGCCGACTAACCCCCGCCCGGAATATTGCAGCGTATCGCGCCCAATCTGTGGCGTGGTGCGCCGCGCCCTGCCGCAAGACCGGATATTCTAGCGGGATGCTCATTAAACCCGTTTTATCTACGCCCCTCCTCCCCCCTGAATCTCCACCCCCAAAACTTCATGACCGGATGATGTGGCTTGCCTTTTGTTTAAGGAGTATGAAAACAGGTTTCCCGACTCAAATCGGCTGGAAGCCCCGCATGCAGCCTTGCACATATGTTGGCATGGTCGCTACGGCAGGTTTCGGAAATCGGTACACGCTTATGGGCCCTGGTTAACCCGACCGTTCGTGTGCAGGCAACGAAACCCTGGCGCTCAAAACAATACAAAAAGCACAGGAATCAGGATGATGCAGAACAACAACCGATTGATCACACGTCTTTCCCCGCTTGCGGCTGCTATCGCAACCATCGCGTTCACCACACCGGCAGCCGCACTCGATTTTAATGGCTACGCCCGCGCGGGCGCCTCAACCAACCTCAATAGCGGCGGCGAGCAAACCTGTTTCGGCAGCGGTGCAGGCGGCCATTACGTGGGGCGCCTGGCTGACGAGTGCGACACCTATGCCGAAATAGGCCTTGGCGACGAACTCTATAATGAGAATGGCAAGTCATTCCGGTTTGATTCCATGGTGTCATATGGCGCCAACAATCAGGGCAACGACTTTCAGAGCTACAGCTACAACAATGACGGTGGCGGCTACGATGGCGGCGATACGTCACTGCGCCAACTTTATATCTCCGGCAAAAATGTGGTCGACCTGTTCCCCGGAGCCACACTTTGGGCGGGTAAGCGCTACTACCAGCGTCACGACGTTCACCAGCTTGACCTCTATTACCTGAACAACTCGGGCTACGGTGGTGGTGTGGAAAACATCAGCGCCGGCCCGGGCCAGCTATCACTCGCATTTACCAACCACGACAATAAGGATGGCACTGAACTGGTCCAGAACAACAAGTTCGACGTTCGGTACGCCTTCCCTGTGGGCTCAAGCACCCTGACACTGGTTGGCATTTACGGCATGGCCGACCTGACCGACCAGCAAGAGGATGCCGGCCTTGATGACGAAGACGGCTACTTCCTGACCACTGAGCTGGCAAGCGGCTTTATGGGTGGGTTCAACAAGTTTGTGCTTCAGTACGGTGCAGACTCGATGGGCTTCGACGCCTTCGAAAATGGCGGCGGCGGACGTATCGCCAACAACAATACCAGCGGCTACCTGCAAAGCAGCTGGCGTATTCTCGATCATGGCGTCATCAAACTGGGCGGCAGCTGGGACCTGGGTTACTCAGCACTCTACCAGCGTGGCGAAGCACACGACTCCAGCCTTGACGATGCGGAACGACTGAGCGTTGTTGCCCGTCCGATCTATAACTGGAGCGCGGTGTCCAGCACGGCTCTTGAAGTCGGCTATGACAACGTCAAATCCACCGGCCCTTCCGATAAGGAAGACCTCCAGAAGGTCGCCATCGCGCAACAGTGGTCTGCCGGCGAAGGCTACTGGGCCCGCCCGGTAATACGGGTCTACGCCGCAGCATTCTTTGGTGATCAGGCTGAAGCAGCCCGCAGCGGCGACGGTGTCGATGGCGATGTGCAGCTCGGCGTCCAGATGGAAGCCTGGTGGTAAAGTAACCTTCGAACCTGTTATTTAAACAAGCGCAAGCCGGGCCCGATCATCCCACAGAGGTGATCGGGCCTGTTTTTCTTTACGCCCCAGGCTTCAATCCTTTCTGCGCCCTCTCCCGAAATTAATCGCTGAATACGCCTCCCGTCCTACGCCATAAAAAATGGCTCCCCAGAGGATGCGCCCCCCTTGCCCCAAAGATCACCATCAATAGAGCAGTACAAAAACAACAAACAGAGCAAGGAAACGACGTTATGATTCAGCGCATGACCCCTGCCTGCTGCCCGGGAATTGGCAGCATTCTACTCATCACCGCCAGTCTTATTCTGACAGGCTGCAAATCGGACAATGACAAGCCGACGGATCCAGGCACTTCGCCGAGCACCGAGGCGCTTATTGAACCCGGCCCCAATGAAGCCATCCTGTACTATCTGCGCGAAGACAAGCGCTATGATGAGTGGGGCCTGCACCTCTGGAATACAGATGCCTGCAGCGGTGCCGCAGCGCCGACTGAATGGGCCACGCCACTGCTGGCTGATGGTATCAGCGAGACTTATGGAGCCTACTACCGCATTGACGTTACAGATGATGGCGACTGCCTCAACATGATCATGCACCAGGGCGACAACAAAGACCTTGGCGGCAACGACATTCAATGGCGCTTTGCCGAACTGGGGCGACGCGTTTTTACGCTCAGTGGATCGCCCGATCTGTCAGCTGATCCGGTTGCCATCCCCTCCGTAGCACTGGAGGGCGCAAGTGCCCACTGGATTGATGCGAATACGCTGGTTTGGGACGATGCGTCAGAAGCAAACAGAATTGAGCTTCGCTATGACGAAAATGCAGACATTCGCGTAGACGAAGGCGTTCTTACTGGCGGAACTGCGATCGAACTCCCTTCATCAACTATCTCCCAGCAGGCCGCCAATCAGTTTCCCCACCTTGCAAGCTGGCCGGCGTTCAAAGTCGATATAAATGAAGCAGAACGGGCTCGCATTGTTAAAAGCCAGCTCATAGCCGCCGCGTACGACGAGACAGGGAAACTCACACATGCGACACGGCTACAGATTCCCGGCGTGCTCGACGCAGCCTACGCCTATGAGGGACCACTTGGTGCTCGCGTCACAGGTAGTGGCGTTGAGTTCGCGGTCTGGGCGCCAACCGCTCAATCGGTAAAATTACGGGCTTTCGATGCCAACAAGCAGCCGCTTCCGGGATTCCCTGTCGCCATGACACCCACCGCCGAAAACACCGCTGTATGGCACTACACCGGCCCTCTGTCACTGGATCGCGCCTACTACCAATACGAAGTCACAGCCTTCCATCCGCAAACGGACGGGGTCGAGACTGCAATCACATCCGATCCCTACGCTTTGAGCCTCTCAACCAATGGCGAGTATGCCCAGGTGGTCAATCTTGATGATGCAGACCTCAAACCCGCTGGCTGGACTGGCGTCGCGCCACCTGCAGTCGCTCAACCTGAAGATGTGGTCATCTACGAAACGCACATTCGGGACTTCAGTGCGTCCGACGCAAGCGTTGCGCCTGCTCAGCGTGGCAAATACGCCGCATTCTCGGCCAGCGGCAGTGCGGGCCTGACCCATCTGGCACGCCTTGCTAATGCCGGCGTTACTCACATTCACCTGCTGCCGGCATTCGATATTGCCACGGTCAACGAGGATCCGGCGAAGGTCGTCGATATCGATGATGCGTTCAGTCGGCTCTGTGCGCTTTCCGATGTTGCAGCCGACCAATGGGCAGACCAATGCAGCAGCGGCACCATCCGTAGCGTGCTGGAAGGATTCGATTCGGCCTCAGGCGATGCACAAGCGCTCTATTCCGTTCTCAGAGGCCTGGACAGCTTCAACTGGGGCTACGACCCCCAGCATTACACCGTGCCGGAGGGAAGCTATTCCAGCGATGCTGAAGGCGTGACCCGGATCATTGAGTTTCGCGCCATGATCAAGTCGCTGACCGAGATGGGATTCAATGTAGTGATGGACGTGGTGTACAACCACACCAACGCCTCGGGATTGGCCGAAAAGTCCGTACTGGACAAGATCGTACCTGGTTATTATCACCGCCTTAACCCTCAGACCGGGGCTGTGGAGCAGTCCACATGCTGCGAGAATACCGCCACTGAACACCGAATGATGGCGAAGTTGATGACCGATTCTCTCAGCACATGGACCAGCCAGTACAAGGTATCCGGCTTCCGCTTCGATCTTATGGGGCACCATATGCTGTCGAACATGACGGACGCGTTGGCCGCCGTTCAGGCGATCGACCCAGATACCTATTTTTATGGCGAAGGCTGGAACTTCGGCGAAGTGGCCGACAACGCCCGGGGCATGAATGCGATCCAGAAAAACCTCGGAGGCTCAGGCATTGGCTCCTTCAATGATCGCAGCCGGGATGGCGTCCGCGGAGGCGGCCCCTTCGACAGCGGAGAGTCGCTTCGCAGCAACCAGGGCTTTGCAAATGGTCTCTATACCTTTCCGAATGAACTGAATAACGGGAACGACGAAGAGAAACAACGTCTGCTCCAGACAATGGACTGGATTCGCGTGGGTATCACAGGCGGACTGGCAAGCTACCGGCTGGAGACGTTCGATGGCAGCACGAAAACCGCTTCGGAAATTGATTACAACGGTCAAGCAGCCGGCTACACCGCGGATCCCCAGGAACTGATTAACTACGTGTCAAAACACGACAACCAGACGCTATGGGACAACAACCAGTACAAGGCACCAACGGCTGCATCAAGCCGCGACCGGGCCCGCATGCAGGTCATTGCACTCGCCATCCCGATACTGAGCGAAGGCATTCCGTTCCTGCATATGGGGTCAGAAATACTGCGGTCCAAATCGATGCAGCGGGACAGTTACGATTCCGGGGACTGGTTTAACGCTGTCGACTTCAGTTATCAGACCGGCTCTTGGAACCGGGGACTCCCCCGTGCCGACAAAGACGGTGACAACTGGCCGATCATCACACCGATACTGGCAGACAGTGAGGCAAGCCCAACAACCGCCGACAGGCTGTATACCCGCGATGCCGTCGAAACCCTGCTACGCATTCGCAAGCAGTCAGCACTCTTTCGGTTGACAACTGCCGAGCAGATCAAGAGACGGCTGGCTTTCCATAACACCGGACCGCAGCAATTGCCGGGACTCATAGCATTCAGCCTTGATGACGGGACGGCTGCAGGCAACGATATCGACATTAACAGCGACGCCATCATGGTGGTAATCAATGCCACACCCACCGCCCAGACCTTACAAACGAGTCTGACAGGCTTTGAGATCCACCGGGGGATGCCCGCTAACGGCGCGTCATTCGCCAGCGGCGATTTCGAAGTCCCCGCCTTGTCGGTTGCTGTATTCGAGCAGCCACAAAGCGGAGCACAAGGCTCCGGCGTTCCAACCGTCACCTATTAGCCGGTCAGAACCCGGCTGATCACAGCGGTAATTGTCTAGTCCTGAAATAGGTTTACACCTGTTTCGCTTAAAACGCC
>TARA_R100001440_G_scaffold818_11_pt1 | contig 17340 bp, 29 predicted proteins | sample TARA_R100001440 | Tara Oceans TARA_R100001440 (sample SAMEA2622112) | marine metagenome | biome: marine biome (ENVO:00000447); feature: surface water layer (ENVO:00002042); material: "saline water (ENVO:00002010), including plankton (ENVO:xxxxxxxx)" | depth 5 m
TATAGATGGCGAGTATGGTTTAAGTTCTGCAGGTCAGCCTGTGTATAAATACTTCAAACCGGACTATCATATGGGACATGCAAAACTTAAACCTATAATTAACGGTGTGCGTCCAGTTGTGGTCGGAATAGATTTAGGCTTGACACCAGCGGCAGTTATAGGGCAACAAGACCCTCGCGGGCGAGTCTTGATTCTCGATGAGGCTGTGAGTTTCGATATGGGAATACAAAGATTTGTCCGCACCATTCTGCGCCCGTTGTTGACCGAGAGGTTCTCGGGCGCACCAATCTTAATCATTACAGACCCTGCAGGAGTGCAACGTGCACAAACTGACGAGAGGTCTGCCGTGGACATCATAAAGGCCGAAGGTTTTAGAGTTCTCCCTGCTAAAACCAATAATGTGTCTGCAAGATTGTCTGCGGTAGACGACTTCCTTATGAGGCAAGTCGATGGGGACTCAGCGTTTTTAGTTGATCCCAGATGTACGCAGCTCAAGGCTGCAATGATGGGAGGATACAGATTCCATTACAAGAATGGCAATATTGATAAAAACAAACATTCACATGTGGCAGAAGCGTTACAGTATCTTATGCTGCACGTTGGCACTGCAGGTGAAGGCGGGTTTGTTGTACAGAGACGAGAAATAAAAAGGGTTGCGGCAGGAGGCTGGACTTGATACAATTCGCATATAGTTACCTTCCGACTATGTTACCTTCAAACCCACTTGCTCCGGCAGGTGGGTTTTTCTTGTATTTTAAAAACTTGCATATATACTTGTTCCTATGTATATTTAATTGTAAACTTATTGGAGGTTATTGATGAAAGGACATTGTGGCAGTAAAAAATCCATCATCTATTCGGATAACCCGAAAATGGACACTAGTGGAATGTCTAGTGTAATGACTATAGAAATGATGGAAGCAGGTGGGCCTGTAGAAGTAAAAGATATGGGCGCAGTTGTAAAGTATGGATCAGGTGGTAAAGTTTATACAAACAAAAACGATAAAGACACCGAAGAAGACATGAAGGACATGGTATAACATGGTACTGCAAGTCGTAGGAAATGAAGAACTAGTAAAGCAAGAAGAAGCTCTTACTAAACAACAGCTAGCTGAAAGGCAGAACCAACCTCTTATTTTAGGATTGGCAGACCACCTACGAACTTGTTGGGACGCAGCAAGGCAGGCGAAGAAACCTATTGAGCACATCATGCTACGAGCACTCCGTCAAAGAAACGGAGAGTATGAGGCAGATAAACTAGCACAGATTAACCAGCAAGGTGGGTCTGATGTTTACATGATGGTTACAGAAGTTAAATGTCGTGCGGCAGAAAGTTGGCTGCGTGATATTCTTCTTGATCAGGGTTCACCCCCGTGGGGTCTTGAGCCTACACCTATCCCTGACTTGTCACCACAACAGACATCAGAGATAGAGAACTCGTTTGCTGAGCAAGTTGTAAAACTTGTTGAGATGAACGGGCAAGCGCCAACACAAGAAGAAATGATAGAATTAAAAGAAATGGTAACACAAGATTACCGTTTCAAACTATTGCAGGGTGCAGATAACCGTGCAAAGAAAATGGATGTTAAGATTCGTGACCAGTTTACACAAGGTGGTTGGGGCGAATCATTTAATGAATTTATCACCGATTTGGTTACTTACCCATGTGGTTTTGTAAAAGGCCCTGTGGTTCGTAGGCAAAGAAAACTTGGCTGGAAATATGAAAATGGTAGAACTACTGTAGAAGCAGACGAGATTATTGCTCCAGAGTTTGAACGTGTTGATCCATTTAGAATATATCCTGAGCCGGGTGTAACTAATCTTAATGATGGTTATTTGTTTCAGCATCATCCGCTAAGTCGTTCAGAGCTTGCAGACCTTATAGGTGTGCCGGGTTACGATGAGGATGCCATCAGGGACGTTCTTGATATTGGTAATGGTACATCTTGGTTTAGTGAAGATGTAGAACTTACTAAAGAGAACGAAGAAAGAAAGTTTCATACGTTCAACAAACCAACTACAACTTATGATGCTCTAGAGTTTTGGGGTAAAGTAAGTGGTAAGATGTTGAAGGAGTGGGGTCTTTCTGAAGAAGAAATACCTGATGAAGCAAAAGAGTATGATGCTAACGTTTGGGCCGTAGGTAACTATATCATTAAAGCAGTATTAAACTACGACCCGTTAGGAGAAAAACCATATGCTAAGACATCGTTTATTAAATGCCCCGGTGCGTTTTGGGGTAAAGGTATACCAGAAATTATTGAAGATTTGCAGAACATTTGTAACGCTGCTGCAAGGGCTTTGGTCAACAATATGGGGATATCTTCCGGCCCGCAAGTCGAAGTTAACCTCGAAAGAATCCCGCCCAACGAAGACATCACGCAGCTCCACCCGTGGAAAATCTGGCAAGTCACGAACGACCCGTTAGGTTCTAGTGCACCTGCTGTTAGATTTACACAACCGGATGACAACGCAAATACGTTGTTAGGTGTTTATGATAAATTTTCTAAACTAGCTGATGACCAATCAGGCATACCATCTTATGTTTACGGCGACTTAAATGTACAAGGCGCTGGTAGAACATCTTCTGGTTTGTCTATGTTGATGGGTGCAGCTGGTAAAGGTATTCGTCAAGTTGTTATGCACATAGATAACGAAATCATCAAACCTATTGTTCACAGACAGTTTGTGTACAACATGCGTTATGATGAAGATGAATCAATTAAAGGCGATGTTAACATTGTACCAAAAGGTGCAGTTAACCTTGCAGTCAAAGAGACTGTAAATGTTCGCCGTATCGAGTTTCTTAATGCAACCGCCAACGAGGTTGATATGCAAATTGTTGGTAAGGAAGGCCGTGCAGCGATTCTTCGTGAAGTGGCTAAAGGGTTGCAAATGCCTGTGGATGACATTGTTCCATCTAGGGAAAAAGAACGATTCCAAGATAAGGTTAAGGCGCAGATGCAAGCTCAACAGCAAGCTCAGCAGCCTACACCGACTCAGCCGGATGGTTCTCCCAAAGGAGGAATGGATGGCAACACAGTGAGTAACCGTGACACTGGAGGTGCTGGATGATAAATCCAAAACCAGAGGTTATTCAGTCTTTAGCAACCGTGTGTCGTCAATATCCTGAAGTGCTTAATTGGCTGAAGGAATGGCGTGATCACGAGCTACAGAAGCTACCGAGTGTCTTGCAAAACACGGCGCTTGCACAGGGGCGGTGTCAAGTTTTGTCAGAAGTTACTAAAACAATAGAACAGTCCCCTGAAACGTTTTCAGCAAAGTCAAAATGACAGCTGTTAATTACGCACACCGATAGGAGCGATTATGTCAATACCAAAGCAAGTTCAGAAACAATCAGAGGAAGTACAAGAGTTGTACAAGCAGATTAACGGAGAAACAGAAGAAGCACAGGCAAATGCCGAGGCTACTCCTGCAGAGGCTGTTAATGATGTGGCAGAACCTACAACTTCCGACAGTGTAGAAGGACAAGCACCTCAGTCTGAGCCGCAAGAGCAAGCGGAGTCAGGCGACCAAGAACCGAAACAAGATGACTGGCAACAGAAATACAGATCGTTGCAAGGGATGTATAATGCCGATGTTCCTAGGCTTAATGCCGAGAACAGAGACCTTTCTTCCCGTGTGTCTCAACTAGAAGGACTGCTAAGCTCAATGCAAGAGCCTACTCAACAAACACCAGTTCAGTCTGAGAAATTAATTACAGATGACGATGTTAAAGAGTACGGCGAATCCATTGCTGTTATGCGGAAAGCAGCTCGTGAGGAAGTTTCTCAAGAGATTGCACAGTTGAAACAACAACTAGGACAACTTCAAGGTGTTTTACCTCAAGTACAGCAGGTACAAGCACAACAGAAGAAGTCTGGCGAACAAACGTTCTGGAACACTATTGCTAGCGAAGTACCAAACTGGAGTAATATTAACAACGATCCTGACTTTCAGTCATGGTTGTTAGCGATTGATCCACTAACTGGTATTAGCCGACAGACTTATCTGGAAGATGCACAAAAGAATCTGGATTCAGGTCGAGTGGTTAACTTTTTTAGAACTTGGGAAGGGGCAAATGGTACGACTAATACTGCTCAAGTTGACCGTAGTTCTGAACAATCTCAGTTACAGAAACAAGTTGCTCCGGGGCGAAGCCGGAACAATGGTGTAAAAGCTTCTGGACAGAACCGAACATATACCCCGAATGATATTCAAGAGTTTTATGCTGATGTCAGGAAAGGTAAATATAAGGGGCGAGATGATGAACGAGGTCGAATCGAACGTGACATTTTTGCTGCACAGCAAGAAGGTCGCATTAACGTTGCTTAATTAACAAAGAGGAGGTCATTATGGCTTTTGCAACATCATCCGGGCATCCGCAGTATACCGGGAATTTTATTCCTGAGATATGGTCGGGCAAGCTCATTGAGAATTTCTACGATGCTACGGTATTGTCAGCAATCTCAAACACTGATTACGAGGGTGAAATTAGAAATATGGGCGATACCGTCAATATTCGAACCACTCCCGAAATCACAATACAAACCTATGTTAAGGGTCAAACTCTATCCGTAGAGAATCCTGACAAGGCTAAACTACAACTCGTAATTGATAAAGGTGAATACTTTGCCTGCGTTGAAGACGATGTTGACCAAGTACAGACAGACATGAATCTAATGGACATGTGGTCGAAAGACGCTTCTGAGCGTATGAAGATCAAAATTGACCAAAGGGTTCTTGCTGATGTTCTAACTGGTGTATCCGCAAACAACAAAGGTCAAACAGCTGGAGCAATCTCTGGTAATATTGATCTTGGTGTAGCAGGTACTCCCGAAGCGCTTACTACTTCAAACGTGATTGGTAAGATCGTAGACATGGGAACAGTTCTTGACGAAGCTAACTGTCCTGAGCAGAATCGTTTTCTTGTGATTCCTGCTAAGATGGCTGGTCTAATCAAGCAATCAGACCTTAAAGATGCGTCTATCACTGGTGACGGAAGTACACCATTGAGAAACGGGCGTCTTGGTATGATTGACAGGTTTACTGTTTACGTTTCTCATAACCTCGTAAAAAGTGGTAATGAGTTCAGCGTTATCGGTGGTCATACAATGGGCTTCACATTTGCATCTCAGATGACAAATATGGAAACCATTCGTTCTGAAACAACTTTTGGTAACATCATTCGTGGTCTTCAAGTATACGGCTATAAAGTCGTTAAGCCTGAAGCTCTTGCGACAATGATCGTTACAGTATAAGGGGGTAAATTATGGCTACTTATAACGATGGTAAAGGATACAAACTTGGTACTGGTGCAGCACACGTTGCTAAAGGCATCAATAAAGTTTCATCCATTAGCGTGGACTTGAACTTTGCGACTATCACTACTGAGAGGGCAGCAGCTGGTCTGACTGCACTTACAAGTGCTGATATTCTTGAAGTAATCAGGATTCCTGCAAACACATACGTCACTAACGTGGCTCTGAATGTGACAACTGCCGAAGGCGGAACACTGACTGTTGATGTCGGTGATGGCGATAACCCAGATGGATATATTGATGGTGTTAACGCTAATGCTACAGCAGCATATCTTACTGTTGCTGGAACAGACGCTTACGAGTCTGGCAAGTATTACACAGCAGCTGATACGATTGACATTGTTCTTAACAATGCTGCAGACGCAGCGGTTATGACTTTGACAGCCGTAATGGTTGACTGCTCAGAGTAATCTAAATTAGTCGGGGGGCTTCGGCCCCCCTACTTGTACACGAAAGGAGGTACTTATGGGTAAAGGTATGAAACATTATCTTCGAGATGGAACTGAGCATAAAGGCACTATGCACAAGATGGCTAATGGAACTTTGCATACAGGTAAAACACATACAGCTAATAGTAAAAAATTGTTTCATTTTAAAGATTTGAGCAAAGCAGCGCAAAAAAAGGCTAAGGCATAATGGCTAAAATCGACAAATCTAAAATGGCATGTAACAAACCGAAGCGTCAAGTTTCTGGTGGTAAGAAGTTTGTTGTAAAAGCGTGTCAGAATGGTAAAGAAAAAATTATTAGGTTTGGCGATGCGAATATGAAGATTAAAAAGAATCAACCGGGCAGGCGCAAGAATTTTCGTGCAAGGCATGGGTGTGATACACGACCACCCTCCAAAATGACTGCTCGTTATTGGTCGTGTAAGAAGTGGTAATATTATGGCAGCACCAAAAGTAAAATCTAAGAAAGACGCTTGTTACCATAAGGTAAAAGCTCGCTACAAAGTTTGGCCATCAGCATATGCTTCAGGAGCTTTGGCTAAATGTAGAAAGGTTGGTGCAGCTAACTGGGGCAACAGTAAAAAGAAGAAGTGACATGGGTAATGTAAGAAAAACAGAAGCTGGTGCTAACTTACAAAGATGGTTCAAGGAAAAGTGGGTAGATGTAAGAACAGGCAAGCCGTGCGGAAGACAAAAGGGAGAAAGTCGTGCTTACCCTTATTGCCGCCCGTCTAAGCGAGTATCATCCAAAACCCCCAAAACGTCCAAAGAACTCACGGCTTCTGAAAAACGCAGTCGCTTGGCTCAAAAGAAAAGTTCGAAGAAAGTTGAAAGAGTTACAAGAAAAACGTAATATGAAAAAAGAAAGGCGGTAAAAATGACAAGATGGTTAAGAAACATTCAAGATGGTGAGATTTATGGTTGGAATGAGATTCTAGCTGAAAACCCACTCACTGAAGAAGTTACTGAAGAAGAGGCATTTCCTGAAAAGCATATGCCTAAAAAACAACGTGGTCGTCCGGCAAAGGTAGATTTAAAGACAGAAGATATCCCTGATCCAAAAGGTGAAACTCCACCTGAGTTAGCTGAAGAAGCTAGTAAAGGTTTAGAGCGAGCTAGAAACGATAAAGGACATTATATAAAAGATGATCCAAACACACCAGAAAACGAAGCATGGGTTGAAAAGAAGTGATATTAAATGATGTAATAACAGAGGCAAGACGAATACTACAGGATACTGTATCGCCACAAAGATATAGTGATACTGTAATGTTAGGTTTTGCAAACCAAGCGTTAAAACGTATTGCTGTTTTGCGACCTGATCTGTTTGCTATTATTGCAGATATACCTACTACACAAGATGCTGTAGTACAAGCAATGCCTGCTGATTCAATTCGTTTGTTAGAAATTTATTCTGTTAAAGGTGGTAATGGCATTATTGAAACTAATAGAGAAATATTAGATCAATCACTGCCAACTTGGATGAATACTACTGCTGGCCCTGCTATTAATTTTATGCGTCATGTTAGAAATGCAAACAAGTTTTTTATATATCCAAAAGCTCCTGCTAATCAAACATTGATAGGTGAGTATGCACAAACTCCTCCTGTATATGATGGTACAACTACAGTCGCTTTACTACCTGATGCTTACTTTCCTGTTGTTATAGATGCAACTGTGTTTATAGCTGAGTCAGTAGATAATGAGCATGTTAATTCAAATAGAGCACAATTATTCCAAACTTCGTTTACCCAAGCTCTAGGGGTGGCTGCACAAAGCAGAGCAATCACTGATACAGAACGAGGCGGATTAGATGAGGAGGATGTTGCATAATGCCTACATATACAACTAGAACCTTTCTCGACATTGTTAATCGTCTTTCTCCTAGTGTACCCGGATGTCCTACTCCTGTTATAGAGCAGTATGTTCGTGATGCTGCCATTGAAGCATGTGAACGTACTCTAGCTTGGCGTTATGAGCAGCCTAGTATACGGCTAGTACCCGGTGCACATGACTATGCGTATGAGACACCAGATGATGCCGAGGTTCATGCGTTTCTTACCGCTACAGTAAATGGGAGGGTAATGAAACCAATTACTATTGAACAGCTATACGACATATACCCTAAATGGCCTAATCAAGCTGCTAATGAACGAGCAGAACCATGTTATATAACACAGCTTGATCCTGACAACTTTTCTGTTGCACCTGTTCCAGATAACAGTACAACATATGATGTAAAAATGATTGTTTGTCTAAAGCCTTTACGGACAGCAACTAAGATGGACAAGAAGTTTTTAGATGAACTAGAAAATGTTATAATGCACGGAGCGTTACAGCATCTTCTAGTGCTACCCGATAGAACGTTTAGTGATAGGGAGTTAGCTTCTTATCATGCTAAACAGTTTGCATTTAAGTTATCCGAGCGTAGAGCTAGAACTAACTTAGGTGCTGCAAAAGCATCTATGCGGGTGCAAGCACAGAAATTTGCGTGAGGTGATTTATGGCTGATGTTATTAGATTAGTAAAAGGAGATGAACTTCCGAATATTATAATTACTCTCACAGACGATGTTGCTAACGCACCTTTTAATGTGTCTGCTGCTACTACAACAGTAAAAGTAAATTTTAAAGCAGTAGGTGGTGCGACTACTCTAAGTACGATTACTTGCACTAACCTTACGGATGGTACAGATGGTAAAGTTCAATTTAACTTTGCTAACGGTGTTCTTGATGTAGACCCCGGTGAGTATCAAGGTGAAATTGTTGTAGATCAAAACGGAAGTCTACAAACAGTTTATGATGTATTAAGATTTAGAGTAAGGTCTAATTTTTAATGGCTAATGTAAAAGTATCTAGCTATATTGCAGCTACTATTATATCTGCTACTGTTTCAGTAAGCACTGTAAGCGCTTCTTATGATTACAAAAGAGAAGCAATATCTATAGCCGCTAGAGCTTCTTCTATTAGTTTTACAACAGAGCTTGTGCCTATGAGGGCAATGGCTCCAGAAACTATAACTGTAACTGATTTAACTCCTGTTCTTGAAGTAGACAAAGTTTCCGGTGATACTGTTACTGTATCTGAATCTCCTGTTATGTCTGTTGATATAATTAAAACTGATTCAGTTACTATGCAGGATGTTCCAAATAAAATTATAAATTCTAGTATAGACTTTGACTTATCTGATCCTGATGTTGATCCAGACCCTATCAATATGTCTGATACTCAAGCATTTGATTTATCAAAGGCAGTTGCTGAGATTAATGAAGTAACAATAGGTGATCTACCGTCTAAACAACCAAACAAATTTCCTACAGATAGTGTAACAATGGCTCAATCTTTTGGGCCATTTAACATTGGTAAAAACCCATCTGATTCTATAACTGTTTCTGAAAGTGATGTAAAAACTTTAACAAGACCAAATATAACCGATTCCGCATCTATAGGTGATTCTCCTGCAAAAAACATTACACCAGCAGGTAAAACTGATTCTATATCAGTTGCTGATGTACCAGTTAAAAACATTACACCAGCAGGTAAAACTGATAGTGTTACAATGGCAGATAGTTTTGGGCCATTTACTATAGGTGTAAACCCTACAGATACTATAAATGCTACAGAAAGTATTGCTACGCAACTAATATTAGGTGAGTCTAGTTATCTATACCCGACTAGATTTTCTGTATTTGATGGTGCAGAAACAGGTCAAGTTAAAGGATATCATATAGGCAACAGTGATGTAGCGTCTCGTGTAGCTGATACTCAATACTTAATGAATGATGAGTTTGGCGTACTTAATGATCATTATATTGGTGGTGAAAACAGAGACGGTATAAGATTTTATAACAGAGTATTTGAGCAGGATCAATTTAGACTTAGAAATATTGACTACTCTGCACAGATAGCAAATGGTGATAGTTTACTAAACAGTGCAGTAATGTGGGATTCTGCTACTGATGGTGAAGGGATTAAAGAGTTTACAGGTATTATTGGGTCAGCAGGTTTAATTGGACAACCTATTGTAAACTCTGATACAATAACTTACGGTGAATTAGTAAATGCTGGACTATTAGTTAATTTTATATATACTGATACTAGTGATTCACCAACAACAGGTTCTCATGGGGTGAACGGGCATTTCTTAAATGAAACACCAATGGGAGCTGGATCACATTAAAAGGAGATGGATACATGATAAATGATTCTATAAAGGTTACGGGTGAATTAAAACTTACCCTTACACGACCTGACGGACATGTAAAACATGAGGTAATTATACCTAACCTTGTTGTTACAACAGGTAAAAATTACATAGCGTCACGGATGAAAGATGCAAGCGCTACGGCTATGAGCCATATGGCTATCGGAACTGGTAGTACAGCAGCGGCTGCAGGAAATACAGCTTTAGGTTCTGAAGCAGGTAGAGTAGCACTTACGTCTACTACTGTTTCTAACAGTGATGTAGCTTATGTTGCAACGTTCCCAGCAGGAACAGGCACAGGAGCTATTACAGAGGCTGGAATATTAAACGCAAGTTCAGGCGGTACACTATTATGCAGAACTGTTTTCAACGTTATTAACAAAGCAGCAGCTGACACATTAGGTATTACTTGGACAGTAACAGTAAGCTAAGGAGTTAGATATGAGTGTCAAGTTTGCAAATAATGCCCATTCAACCTTAGCCTCTAGTATTTCTACTAGTGCAACTAGCATTACAGTTGCTAGTGGTCAGGGTGCTCGTTTTCCATCTCTTACGGGTAGTGAGTTTTTTTACGCAACCTTGATTGATACATCTAACAACCTTGAGATTGTAAAAGTTACAGCTAGGTCATCTGATGTTCTTACAGTAACTCGTGCTCAGGAAAGTACAACAGCTAGAGCTTTTGCTAGTGGCGATCGAATAGAACTTCGTGTTACAGCGCAAGGTTTAGTTGATCTTAGAACTATTACAGCTGATGAAATTGTAAATTCTATGATTGCTACCGATGCTGTAAATGCAGATTCTATTGCAGCTAACGCTGTAGGTGCTTCAGAAATTAATGTTTCTGGTAATGGTACTTCAGGTCAGGCTTTATTGTCCGATGGTGATGGTACGTTTTCTTTTGGTAATATAACTCAAAACTTTGTAAAGAGAACGTGTATAGGGCCTAACACTACTAGATATTCACACAGCAGCACTAGTGATAGTGGGAATGTTTGGTCAGGCAGTTTTACAAAAGTACATGACGATGCAACGTCAGCTATATATCTTACTTGGATGGCTCCTTCTTATGGCACTAACTCAGATTTTTCAGGTGTTTATTTTGATATAGACACAGGAACCACACATGGCACTGATGGTGCTGATGCTTTTTATGGTGTTGGTTATACAGACAACGGTGAACAAGCAATGCATTGGGGCCTTAAAAAAGTAGACCGTTCAAGTTTAGATGCTGGAACTCACAATGTAATATGGGGATGGAGGCCAAGAGGGGGAGGGTCTAATAGACCTGGTAATGTTTTAAACCCAAATAACGGAGATGATAGTAGAATACAAGCAAAAGCATTTTATTGTTTTGTTGATGAGATATTAAAGTAAGGAGGTATGTAGTATGGCAATATACAATGGATATAGATGGCATGAAGACGAAAACAATAAAAGAACTAAGGTTCATATTGATGATGCTCTTTGTGCGTTTGATAATTTTATAGGTTATCAAGGAGAACCACCAACAACCGCAACAGAGTTTAAAAACTTAAAACCTATGGGTGGAACAAAAAGTAAAACTGTTTGGAAAGAAGATACAACTGCACCAACTTGGACAGAGGTACAAACAAAACAAACAGAACTAACTACTAAAGCTCAAACTGATATAGATAATAAAATTTCTGCTTATAGAAAACTATCTATGACAGATGATGAAATCAATGCTCTTGATCCAAACCTACTTCAAGAATAGGAGTCTAGCATGGGAGTTAAAGTAACAAATAACGGGTTCGGAACTCTTTCAGCAGGTATTAATAGTTCTGCCACTACAGTTACTGTCGACTCTGGACAAGGTGCTCGATTTCCAACTTTAGGTAGTGGTGATTTTTTCTTTGCTACTCTTGTTGACACATCCAATAATCTTGAAATTATAAAAGTTACAGCTCGTTCTACTGATTCTATGACAGTTGTACGAGCACAAGATAATACTACAGCTAGTTCTTTTTCTATCGGTGATAGGATAGAACTCAGACCTACCGCTGCATTATTTGAAACTATTTTAAGTCAAGGAACTGAAGTTGTAAATGATACCTCTCCGGTTCTTGGCGGTAATCTTGATTTAGATAGCAATGATATAAGCGATGGTACACTTCTATTAAATAGTGGACGTATTCGTTTTCCTAATGCTAGTTCTAATCCCGGCTCTCCAAATACAGGAGATGCGTACTATAATACTAGTGAAAAAGTAGTAAGACATTGGAATGGTACTCAATGGATTCAAATGTCTAATACCTTTTCAGCTACTGGTGGTACTGAATCAACAGCTACTATTAGCGGAACAACCTATAAAATACATACTTTTACTTCGTCAGGAACTTTTGTAGTACAATCTGGAACTGGTAATGTAGAATATTTAGTAGTTGCTGGAGGCGGATCAGGCGGTATCCAACACTCTGGAGGTGGCGGCGCAGGCGGTTTTAGAACTAATGTGTCAGGAGCTACTTCTGGTGGGGGCGGTTCTGCTGAAGCAGCAGTGACAGTTTCACCGGGTTCTTTTGTTGTAACTGTTGGTGCTGGCGGTGCAAAAAATACAGCTTTAGGAAACAGCAACGGCACAAGAGGAAACAACGGTGGTAATTCGTCTATTGGTTTTTCATCAGCCATAACTTCTATTGGCGGCGGAAGAGGCGGACGTTATTCTAATGTTGCTGGTGACTCAGGCGGCTCTGGCGGTGGCGGAGGAACAGACAGTTCTTCTGGCGGTGCTGGTACGGCAAATCAAGGTTTTGCTGGTGGAGCTAGTAACGGCCCTAACCACGGAGCTACATATGGCGGAGGCGGCGGAGGCGGCGGCGCTGGCGCAGTAGGAAATGGTGGGAATAATAATAGTTCTGCTACTGGTGATGGAGGAGTTGGTGTTCAATCTAATATTGATGGAGGCAACCACTTTTACGCTGGAGGCGGTGGAGGTGCAAGAGTTGTAAATAGTGGATTAAATGGTTCAAGGTCAGGAAATGGCGGCGCAGGCGGCGGAGGCGGAGCAGGCGATGGCTCAGCTTCTAGTGCTAGTGCCGGAACTGGTGGTTCTGGCCGAAATACTGGTGCTAATGGTCTTCCTGCTTCTGGAAATGGAGCACCTGCTAATGCATCGCCCGGCGGAAACGGTGGCGCAAATACTGGTGGCGGAGGCGGTTCGTCTGGACGATTCGATTCTTTAGCTGGAAATGGTGGCTCTGGAATTGTTATTATAAGGTACGAGGTATAAAATATGGCTCATTATGCAAAAGTATTAGATGGAAAGGTATTAGAAGTAATTGTTGCTGAGAAAGAATTTATTGATAGCTATGTAGATACTGTACCGGGAGAATGGATACAAACTTCATATAATACATTTGGTAATAAACACCAACTAGGAGGAACTCCTCTAAGAAAAAATTATGCAGCAGTCGGCGGAAATTATGATAAAGAAGGTGATTTCTTTTATGCTGAACAACCTTTTCCAAGTTGGTTATTATCAAAAGATACTGGATTGTGGGAACCCCCCGTTTCTTACCCTGATGACGGAAAAGAATACGTTTGGAATGAAGATAAAAAATCTTGGGATGAAGTAGATTATCTATGAAAAAAGAAATAAAAAGAACACCTCTTGTTATGATGCCCGATGGCAAATTTTTACGAGGCGATGAGTTTGTAAGCGAGGGAGTCGTTGTTGATGAACCACCGCTTTATGAAAAGCCGCCAGTCGTTGAAGACCAAACAGCAGCGGCGAAAGGTGAAGATGAGTAAAAAACGTATGACAACAGCAGAGATTAATACCGAGTTACTACAGCATGAGGCTGTGTGTGCTGAACGGTATGAAATGATTCTGTTTAGAATTAACAGATTAGAGCGTGTGTTACTAGGATCAGCAGGTGCTATTATAGTAATACTACTTTCTATAATTGTAACCCTAACAACATAAGGAGGTGATCAAATGCCGGGTTTTAAAATGAAAGATAAAAAGAAGCTGAAGATGGGCACACAGCTGTATGGCTATGGCGGTGAAGTAAAGAAGAAAAAGAAAGTCATGTATAAAGATGGTAGAGAAGTACCTGAGTTGACTTCAGCGCAGATGAAATTACCAGCTGCATTAAAAGATCAGATTATTCGATCAAAGAAAAAAGATATGGATAAGAAGAAAGGTTAGGTATGTCCTGTGTTAGAATATGTAGCAGCAGCAAATGCGGCATATGCCGTTATCCGCAAGGCAGTTGAAAACGGCCGCGAACTAACTTCTGTTGGTAAACAGATTGCGGCTTTTACACATGCTACAGATGATCTAGCCAAACATGCAAACAAGAAAAAGAACAGTATATGGTCAAACTTTACTGGAAAGGATGAGAGCGATTTAGAAGAGTTTATGGCTCTTGAGGAAATAAAACAAAAAGAAAATGAACTAAAACAAATGATGATATATCTAGGCAGACCCGGTTTACATAGTGATTATGTAAGGTTTTGCGTAGAGGCTAGGAAGAAAAGGCAAGAGGCAGCAAAAGAAAAAGAACGACAGTGGGCTTCGTTTGTAGAAAGTTTTCAAACATGGTTCTTAATAATATTGTTTGTGGTATTAGGGTTAGGAATTTTAGTAGGTGGCGTTTGGATTCTTAGATATAAAGGAATTATTTGATGCCAAAGAAACTACAAAAAGAATCTATATATGCTGAGTATGATCAAGATGGTGACGGTATAGTTACTGATGAAGAACTTGGTCATGTCAAAGAAATTAAACAAACAGAAGATGCTTCACGAAAAAACCTAGCTCAACTTAGGATGGCTAGGTTTTCTTTAATTGCAATGGGTGTATTTACTGCAGCTATGTTTTTTATACCAATAGAAAGAGTTAACGCATTAGCTGATATTAGTAATTTATTTTACCTTACAGGTGGTGGTGTGGTTGCTACCTATATGGGGACGACTGCTTGGACACAACGCAGTACGAACGGGAAATGATAACAGTGTTTGCATTGTATGTATATGCAGGTGCTTCACTACAACCACCAATAACTTATTGGTATGATGTTAATAGGTGTAGGTATTTCGCTGGTAGATTAATGCGCCAGCCCCCTATACCGGGCGAAAAAAAGCAAAAGATTACTGCTGTGTGTAAACTACAACAAGTAAAAAAGGGTACTGAAATTTACAAATAAGTGGTATAAAAAGATGATATGGCTACAAAATTAAGTGAAAACACCGAGGTATCTTTACCACTTCGTAATATGATAAGCCTGATTGCAGGCGCTGCGTTAGCAACATGGGCATATTTTGGTATTGTAGAAAGGTTAAATACTCTTGAAACTAGAATTACTTTGATGGAGTCTGATTTAGAAAAAAACACAGAGTTTCGAATTAAATGGCCTAGAGGTGAAATGGGCAGCTTACCTGCAGATTCTGAGCAGTTTATGCTTATTGAACATTTAGCAAAAGAATTAGAAAAGTTACAGATGCAGATAGAAAGTGGAAAAGCTCCATTTGACCAACAACAAAAATTAACCTTGGAGTTTTATGAAAAAAGAATTAACGATTTAGAAGATAGAATAGAAAAACTTAGGTCTAACGGATATGGAGATTCGCAATGATTGAGTTAGTTTTTGTTTTACTTCTATATAGTAACGGAGAAGCTATAGAATACACACCCTATGATAGATTATCAGAGTGTTTGTCTACAAAAAGGACAATTAAACGTAACGTTAACGGCGGTGTAAACTTTGATAACCAGTGGAAATGTAAAGAATTAAAAGTAAAGCTGGAAAAAAATTCAGATGGGAGTTATGATATAGTAGAACTTATTGAGGAGTAATTATGTTACAAAGTCTAATAGGGCCAGTCACTGGTTTACTTGACAAGTTTGTAGAAGACAAAGATCAAAAAGCTAAGTTGGCACATGACTTGGCTACAATGGCAGATAAACATGCCCAGCAGATAGCGCTCGCCCAGATTGAGGTCAATAAGGCTGAAGCAGCATCTGGTTCACTATTCAAAGGCGGTTGGCGTCCAGCAGTTGGCTGGGTCTGTGCGGTTGCTTTTGCATACCATTTTATCGTAAAAGACCTAATTATATTTGGTGCATCTTTTGCTGGTGCAGAACTACCTGAGTTACCTGAATTTGACATGGGTACACTCCTAACTGTTTTGGGCGGCATGCTCGGAATCGGAGGACTTAGGACATATGAAAAGCAAAAGGGAATCACTAAATGAGAGAAAACTTTGATAAATCACTACAGCTTCTGTTGAAACACGAGGGCGGATTCGTAAACCACGAACGCGATCCCGGGGGTATGACAAACCTTGGAGTTACTAAGAAAGTTTATGAAGAATGGTTAGGATACGAAGTCGATAAACAAGATATGATGAAGCTTACACCAGAAGATGTTGCTCCAATATATCTCAATAACTACTGGATAAAAGCAGGCTGTGATGAACTACCTTCCGGTTTGGACTACGTTACGTTCGATTGGGCTGTTAATTCTGGAGTAAGCAGAAGTTCTAAAGGTGTACAAAAATGTTGTGGCGCTAGCCCGGACGGCGTAATAGGGCCAAAGACATTAGAACTTGTTGCAGGGCAAGACACAAAATATATGATAGAAAAGTTTAAAGAAATAAGGCAAAGTTTTTATGAGGGTCTAAACCACTTTGATGCGTTTGGTAGGGGTTGGACTAGGCGAAACGATGAGGCAACAGAGGTTGCACTAAAAATGGTTGAGGAATAATGGGATCAGTAAAACTAACAAAGTTTCTAGGGGAAGCTCCGAAAGTATCTTCGGAGCTACTTCCTGACGGAGCTGCTCAAAATGCTTTTAATGTTAAGTTGTATTCTGGTGATCTTATACCTTATAGGACTCCAAAGCTTATTGAGAATGTCGGGCGAACGGGTACAATTCAGACACTATATAAACTTACTAATCCTGATAACGGTAACAATGTTTTTCTTACTTACTTAAATGATGTAGATATTGCTACAGCATCTGCTCCTTGGACTACCACTTCTAACACAGAAGATACTGAACAACGATTTTATTATACAGGCGATGGTACACCCAAAGTATCTAATTACGATTTATCTACTAACGGAAGTGCTCCATATCCTGTAACCAACGGTTACTACGACCTTGGTTTACCATTACCTGAAACAACTCCAACAGCTACTGCTATAACATTTAATGTTGTAAGTTCGACACACTATGAGCGAGATAGTGGTAACACTGCAACATTTTACGGAGGAGCATCTCACCACTTACGCTCAGGTAATATTGTATCAGTTAGAGATTTTGGTACTTCAGATGAAGCTAAGTCTTTTAATGCCACAAACGTAGAAGTTACTGTTCTTAACTCTACTGATTTTACATAT
>TARA_R100001440_G_scaffold33656_4_pt1 | contig 17321 bp, 18 predicted proteins | sample TARA_R100001440 | Tara Oceans TARA_R100001440 (sample SAMEA2622112) | marine metagenome | biome: marine biome (ENVO:00000447); feature: surface water layer (ENVO:00002042); material: "saline water (ENVO:00002010), including plankton (ENVO:xxxxxxxx)" | depth 5 m
ACAGGAGAACCCTACGAACAAACAGGTCTAATTATCAAGCGTGTACCCAACGGCAAAGGCGACCCCAACATGAGGGTACGTATCGAGATGGGTAACAAGACCTTTGTTTCTCTCAGCAACGCCATGCACATCGGCAGAGCAGCACAGCTAGCCAACCACGAGAGAGACCCTGAGAATCAGTTCAAGTTCAACAGCCGAGTCAACAAACAAATCAACCTGTTACGTGGCTTGGCTACCAATCTCGTCAGAGAATATCGAGAGAAAAAACTTGGAACAAACCACACTAATTCTTAAATTTATCAACATGGAAGAGTATATCTTACAGGAAGACACTGGCAATCAGTATGTTGTGTTCGTCACTTACGAGTACCATCCGTACCGTCCTGACAGTGACGTAGACCCCGGCAATCCCGAGTACGTCGAGATTGACCGTGTATACATCAAGAGCACACGACCTGTTGTCGAACCTAACGTTGTGCCTGAGGAACCCATCGACATCACAGACTTTCACTTGTCCACTCTCATGGACTTCGCTGCTCTTGAGGAGCAGATTCTAGAACACTTAAATTCATTTCACTAATGGCAGATTTTGAAGAACGCAGATTCCTTGTCGGTTGGTCTGACGACGGCAGGGATTACGCCACCATGGTGTGGCTGTGCCAAGTGCCTACCAATCACAAAGGATACAGCATTCACACACTCGATGGTACGTCAGACCTATTCGTAGTCGCCCCCGATGGTGGTGTAGTAGGTAACACTAAATCATACGAGGTATGAGTGGGTACTACAAACTACGCTACCACTTGGCTCGTGGCAGGAACTACAAGAAGTGGCAACTCAAGCACATGTCACCAGTGGGTAAGTTTGCATTGGGGACATTCTACCGAGACCCTAATACCTTCTGCGCACTGCTACACAACTGTAGACTTCGCAACCACGGCACGGTAGCTAAGAAGATTCATAGCGGTATGAACAAGACTGTCTGTGCATGGATTGAGTTCGATGACTACCATGAGATAAAAGGCACTCACGTGCCACGACTTGTCATGGAGCAGACAGATAAGAGGTACAGGTACAACCCACACAAGACACCCCATTGGGTCAGCGATACTTCCGACAACGAAGACAACGCTGTCATCCCCTTGGTTCTTGTGTACAAAACAAACCTTTATGGAATATCAGAGTAAAGACGCAATGTACAAGGCGTGTTACATGCAGTTCATGTACGGCGGCTCAACAGTCTCTCCGTACACGGGCGGTGTTCCCACCACAGGGTACATGGTAGGTCGTAGCGACTTGGCCGAGACCATCTTTGTGCAATCAGTTTACGACCCCGCCATGGGAGCAATGGACCTGCCTCAGATACAAATACCTCGCCATGAGTACACGTCGAACCTAGCTATTGCTTGGACCATTCAAATGAGTGCCATCAAAAAGCTAAAACAACACAGCCTACGCTACAAAATGTACGTTGGTACATGGGACAACAAGCAGGGCTCAACAGAGGTAGACATATCACAAAGATTCGATGACCTAGACGAAGCACTTGACAGGTGTAAAATGCTTGGAGAAAAATGTGTATGGGACCTCACAAACAAAAAAGAGATTTATGTTTAATTCTAATCCAACAACCATGTCTAATTTCAAGAGACGCTGGTCACAGAAAGAAGTGGCTATTGCAAACGAGCATATCACAGCAGACGTACCACTTACGTTCAACAACCCTACTATCAACAAAGTAGCAGAACTTGTGGGTCGCTCACCTGAGTCTGTGTGCGCAAAGATGACTCAAGTAAGAATCAATAGACGAGAATCAACAGAGCTCAGCGCAGAAGAACGCAACGCAGCTGTGCTTGTTATGTCTCGCATGTTGTTTCACGATGAGGTAGATGGCGAGCTGTACTTCAAGCTCATGCGTATCATACATGAAAACAGCGTGACAATTTTATGACAAACTCTCGGTGGCGCAGACACATACTTATAGTAAGGATTGCACTGACGCTATACATATCACTAGTTATCAAGATGTTATCTTGGAGATGGGACTAGTGTGTGAAAAACTTTTTACGCACATTGAGCTGTCAAATCCTTGACTTTGCAAAAAATAGTTCCGAACTTTCCCCCGATAAATCGGGAACAACACAATTCAATATCACATGAATACAATCATTCACAAGCTATCTGACGTGCAGGCACGCCTGAAAGCACCCAAGGGACAATTCAACTCCTTTGGTAAATACAAGTATCGCTCGTGCGAGGACATTGTAGAATCTGTAAAACCTCTACTTACTCAACACGGACTGGCTCTCGTGATGAGTGACAGCATTGTCGAGACAGGCGGACGAGTATACGTACACTCCACTGTGACGGTCACTGACGGAGAGTCAGAGGTGTCCGCCTCAGGCTTTGCTCGAGAAGAGGAAAACAAGAAGGGGATGGATGGCTCACAAGTCACAGGTGCTGCTTCGTCTTACGCGAGGAAGTACGCACTCAATGGTCTGTTCTGCATCGACGATGGCAAGGACAGCGACTCTACCAACACACATGGTAAGTACGTGCCACAAGAAAGAATCACTGCACCTCCTGTCAAGGAAGGCAAGATTAAGCCACAGGTAGACGATGAGACTATGGACAAGGCTGTCGCCTTTATCCAGAACTCAAAGAATCCACAGCAAGCTTACGCTATGTCCGTGGAGAAGTATACCTTTACTCCTGAGCAAGACTCCGAACTACTCGAGACAGTCAATAAGACTGTCGCAGCTAAAGGCGCAAAGAGTAAGAAGAAGAAGTAATGGAGTTTTCTCTCAAGCTGCAAGACAAGACAGCTAAGAGTTACCTGTCGTACAGCTCGATTAAGCACGCGCTCAATGACATGCGTGCCTTCGAGTTGTACATGGCAGGCAAGCTTAAGAAAGAGTCTCCTGCCCTGACCTTTGGCTCGATGTACGACATGTTACTGTTCGAGCCAGACAAAGCCGAGGCTACCTATCAGAAGATAGACCATGACGAAATCATGGAGAAGATGAGCGACAGAGTAAAGTCACTCAAGAATCCCAAGAGCTCGTCAGAGTACAAGTCCGCAGTGCAACAGCTAAAGACAGAAGCTATCGAAGAAGGTAAACAGCTCGTTGATGAATCAGAGTGGAAGACAGCTTTCTTCATGGTAAAGAGACTGATTGACTCAGGAATTAAAGACGAATACCTCATGGGTGACTATCAGGTAGAGTTCAACGAGTTCATTGAGGACATACCAGTGAGAGGATTCTTTGATTGCAAGGGCTCTTACTATGTGTCTGACAGCAAAAGCACGAGGTCCATCCCGGGCTTCAGGTACGATGTAAACAAATTCTCCTATGATATTCAAGCGTATATCTACACGCAGGTTGCGGGTCTTGATGATTTCTTTTGGGTTGCTCAGGAAAAGACGTACCCGTACCCGGTGGCTGTCTACAAAGCGAAGGAAGAAACGATTCTAAGAGGCAAGTTCAAGTTTGAACAGGGTGTCGAGAAAATTAAAGATTGGCTTTTCCTTGACAAACCAGTAGTTCATGATTACATTTACGACGAAATCTAATTCAACATTCTATTAACATGGATAACAAACCAACAACAGACCGTGTGTTCATCGGCGATGTAACGCAGGTCAAATCATCAGCTCGTGTCAAGTTTACTCTTGCAGAGTTGGAAGAGATGAAGAAGTATGCAACAGAGAAAGGCTCAGTCTATGTCTCAGTTGTGTTGACTCCAGACAAGGAGCGCTTCTCAAAGTCTAATGCTTGGGCATCAGTGTATGACCCCCGAGCAGAGTCAGGCAAATCAACCCAGTCTTCGGACGTACCGTTCTAAGGTAAACTGTTTCATGTTGATTAGGGGGAGGCGCTACGGGTTAGGCGTCTTCCCCGCTTCATGTCATGAAAGATATTTATTACTACGAACTGAAGCTTCGCGTAACCAAAGGCAAAAAAAGATTCACCGAGCAAACAAAGTTTGACTACGCTGTAACTAGCGCAGAGAAACACGAAGACATCCTGAAAGGCCATACTTGGGATAGGATGTATCGCTCTTACTACGGACCTAGATACGATGGCAAAGTCGAAATCAAAATTGAAGAAGTCCTCTCGAAAAAAAGGGTGGGTTCCAAAATACATAGTAAAAAGGCGTAGCCTTGATGAACTTTGTAAAGCACGCGACGCATACTACCAAGCTGTAGGCTACGAGTTTCTGCCTCAAAGCAGGTTACAAATGAACGTTATCCTCAGGGTTGCGTTTGCAGATGCCATGCACCACTACTTCACGATGGTGTCTATTGCTGAGTGTCTTGAAAAAGACCACAGCAGTGTCTGCTACTATGTAAAGAACGCTGAATTGTACAGCCAACAGTTCTCCTTCTACAAGATGCTGAAAGAAACAGCAAGCTGTATCTATCACATGGAGGTGGGCAATACCGCTATGGGTATGAGAGTAAAAAACAACATCAAGGAATATGTCAAGTCATTGGAGTCATCGTGATTTTGTGCGCGACGTTAGAGGCGTGTGCAACCAAGTAATTTCTTTGCTGACACAAAAAAACAAGAGATATGGTAACGCCGCACTAGACCCTGCACGTATCTTTAGCAAGGCAAGCTCACACGAACAGTTGCTAGTACGCATCGACGACAAACTGAACCGCATCAAGAACTGGGGTACAGACGACGTAGATGAAGACACACTGTTAGACCTAATAGGATACTTGGTGTTACTGAGGATTAACATGAAACATGACACAGGTGATAACGATATTCGAGGACCTTTACAACAAGAAGCCGCTGTATATCACAGTGGAGACAGCACTGCAACGCATCCAATCTGGCAAGCAGAAGCAGAAGATTGAGCGTGTACGTGAGGGCGATAAGGAAGCCAAGAAGCAGCTACCCATTGTCCTGTGGAGTGGCAGGTTCAAAGAGCGCAAGGATGACTCGCTGCAAAAGCACAGCGGCATCATCGTTCTAGACTTTGACCACGTTGATGATGTGAAACAAGCCAAGTCTTGCTTGGCATACGACCAGCATGTTCTCGCATGTTGGACATCCCCAAGTGGAGATGGAGTCAAGGCTATCGTAGAGATAAGCAATCCCGAAAGACACCGTGACCACTTCCGCTCCCTGTGTGATTACTTCCAACGCAAGTACAACCTTGAGGTAGACCCCTCAGGTATCAACGAGTCTCGTGCGTGCTTTGAATCGTACGACAGCGACATCTGCATCAACAAATCACATACTCGCTTCGGCGGTATGTTATCGGAGCAGCCTGCAGAGCCAAGCCCTACCGAGGTGACGGGGCGTACTGATTACGAGAAGCTACAGATAGCAGCTCAAATGATTCGGTACGCCCCCGATGGCGCTAAGCATGCAGCTCTAGTGCGTGCTTCCTACCTGATTGGTGGATTCATCGCAGCTGGTCGGGTCGAAGAGGACGAAGCCTTCCGTGTTCTTGTTCGTGAGATAGAAGCGCGGAATCCTCTTGACCTTGACCAAGCGAAAAAGACAATCGTCGACGGGATAGAGCAGGGCAAGCTTGCTCCTATCGGAGAGATTGTCCGAGAGCTTGAGAAGATACGGCACGAGATGCGTGTCAATGACGGCGACATGTCCTTCATTGCGTCCGACGACACCGACTACGATTGGATTAAGAAGTACGTGACAGGACAGATAGAGCTTGGCCTAGGCACAGAGAACGAGAAGTTCGACGAGTACTTCAGGTTCAAGCGTGAGTTCCTCATGATTAACGGACACAGCAACGTGGGTAAGACAACCTTCACGCTGTGGCTGATGGTCGCTGCCTCCATGCTGCACGGCTGGAAGTGGTTAGTCTACAGCGCAGAGAACCCGACATGGGCTAACAAGATGAAGGTCATGCAGTTCTGCATGGACATGCCTATCAAGCGCATGAACCACAAGGAACTTACAACAGCACACGATTGGGTCAACAAACACTTTACATTCATTGACAACCACAAGAACTACAGCTACTCTGACATCCTCGTGTTCGCGGAGAAGATGCTGAAGTACGAAGGGTTAGACGGTGTGCTCATCGACCCATACAATGCACTGCGCATTGACATGAGCGCACATCGCGGCATCAGCACCCACGAGTACCACTACGAGGCAGCCAGTGAGTTCCTGACCTTCAGCGTGAAGAATCAGGTTGCCATGTGGGTGAATGCTCACGCCTTCACTGAGGCGCAACGACGCAAGGGCGATGACGGTTTGCCCACTGCTCCGTACGCTGAGGATACTGAGGGTGGTGGTAAGTTTGTGAACAGAGCCGATGGTTTTATCACATTGCATCGCAAGATTCAAGCGCAAGAGTGGAGTGACCGTCGCACTGTAGAAATGCACGTGAGGAAAGTGCGCATGACAGAGACTGGCGGTCACCCTACTCCTCTTGATTTCCCATTACGATTCGAGTTCAGTCAAGAACAATCAGGATTCAACTTCGTGTCACCCGGACCTAAGTTGTTCCGACCTTTGTGTGAATTGCTTGTGGGAAAACAGACCAGCATTTGATTGGTTGTTAACCTAACTTTACACCATGGCACGGCGTAAAAGCATGAACCGTGGTGGCAAGAAGCTCAAGTCAGGTCTTGAAGTGTATTGCTATGACAAGTTAAAGGAAGCTAAGCTCAAGTTCGATTACGAGCCTGAGAGCTTTACTCTAGTCGATAGGTTCATCTACCCCGGTATCTATTTTAAGTCCACCAACAAAAGGGCTGACATGATGGATTACTCGGGGAAGGTGGTTAGAAAGATGGAGTACACACCCGACTTTGTGTCTCACCAACACAAGTTTATCATTGAGACCAAGGGGTACCAGCGTACCCAGCATGGGTTCCCACTTAGGTGGAAGCTTTTCTTGAAGCAGATGGTTGATACGGGAAATGGCGACTACATGTTGTTCGTGCCAAAGAACAGCAAACAAGTAGACAAAGTCATTCAAATCATCAAGGATGAAATTAAGAAAGCTAAGTGAACTGTACTCGTTCTCTACGCAGGAGATTCAGAGGCTCACAACCGAGCTGTATGAGTCGCTGCACGACGAGTCAGGTAAACCCATACACTCTACCGAAGAGGTAGCAGAGATGGTCAAGGACTTTCGCATGAAGGTCAACATTGAGGTGGCAACCATCAAGGACGCCTGCCTTGAATACAACCACTCATGAGTAAGAACTTCCTTGCAGACATGCAGGTTGGTGACCTTGGTGAAGAACTGTGGGCTGCGTGGATTAACGCCAAAGGTGGCGATGCAGAAATCTCTCAAGTAAAGTGTGATTGGGATGTGCTAGATAGAAACACAGGGATATACTACGAAGTCAAGATGGACATAAAGGCCTACTACTGGGCCAAGAGAAGAAAAGAAGCCGTTAACTTGTTTCTAGAGTACGAAACGACGAAGGACCAAAAGCCCTGTGGCATCATGAAAACAGATGCTCAGTATTTGGTGTACATCATACGCAATCCTCAAGACCTGCATATCGCATACACATTTGACTTGGAGAAGCTGTGCGCTTATCTTTGGGAGTCGCACAAACTTAAGAAGTTTCCTATTCGCAAACCCGTAATGCACGGGGTGGGTAACGTAAACGGATGGACGCCGCCATTGCATGAGCTAATCAACGACAAAGATGCTGGATTCATCAAGCTTTGTGTGCTGCCTATATCACTTCTAAACCCATCACATGAAACATCAGTATCACAACTGTCGCTCCTTGAGACAGAAAATAGACAGCTTGCTTCAGGCTAACGCATCTTATCAGGCCCACAACATTGGCATAGAAACTACTCCAGAAGAAAAAGAGGAGGTGAACCGCTACTGTTACGAGCAGTTCATCCTCCCCATCAAAGACTTGGACAAAGAGTTCTTTGAGTCTATCAGCTGATAATTTTTGCGCCCCCTGCCATGGTCATACCAACCATGTCCTTTGGGTCACGCATCATCTTCATAGCCCCGCCTCCTTCGTACTCAATCTTGCCACCCATGCCCATCTTGCTTTGCTTGTACTCAGCAATCATGGCCTTGGCCTCTGACTCGTTGACCCCTGCCTCCTTCATAATCATCTTCACGACTTGCTCCTCTGGTGGCATATCTTTCATGCCATCGAGCATCTTCATGACAGAAGCCTTCTTCTCCATCATGCCGCCCTCTTCCATGTTCTTGATGAACTTGTCTCCTGACATAAAACCACCACCGGGCATCTTCTGCACTTCTTTATCCATCATTCCACCTTTTTCATAATCCATGCCAAACTGGCCGTAAATATCCTCGACTTGCTTTTTGGCCTTCCTAGCCATCTCGTCAGTAAAGCCTCGCTCTTCATCCCTTTGTCTAATCTCTTGGTCTTGCCTCATCTTTGCTTGACGGGCAGCATCAGCTTTATCGCTCATCGGCTCTACTCTACGAGTGCCAATCCCGGTGGGGGATGACGAGTCTAAAAATTGTGCAGTGTTTTTTGAGGGGTCAGTACTCATTCTATCCAGCTGGGTCAGCAAACCGGGGTCTCCTCCGATGTCGCTTACAGAGCGCGTGTCACGAGTCATTCTACCCTGCTGTCTTTCAGCGCCACGGCGCATGCTAGGCGGGACATTTCTCGCAAAGTAGTCACTCTTTTTTGATTCCCTCTGGCCCTTCTTGATAAAAAACTTTTGGTCATCGGTGAGGCCACCGCCCATGGATTGAGCTGAGGGCTTATTGTCCTGAGGTACTGGCACCGGAGCTTTCTGGCCCCTCCTGCGCAGCTCCTGCATGTATTTTAAGTTTGACATGTTGCAAATATAAGTTATTTACTCTACTTTGTTTTTGGCCAGCAAAAGCTTGACCTCTTGAATATCTTTCAGTAGCTGCTTGACATCAGCCTTGAACTCTGCATTGTCAGATTCTAAGGCATGAACGCGAGAGCTGAGCTTTCCGTAATCGTTTTGAAATTTTACCCATCCAGCCACAAGACCGCTTGCGACCATTAGAAATTCAAAGTGTGTTAGGTTGTCAAGCATGATTATCCGCTACAAGATTCGCAGTCTTCTGGGTTTTCAATGTTGCAAGTAATCTCACCTGATTCAATCTTCTGCTCCTGCTTCTTAAGCTTTTCTTGGTCAAGAAAGTCACAGCCACACAACTCTTCTTCTTTCATCTTTTAGATTTCTCAATGGTTCTACCTGCAAAATATGCACCAAACGCTGTAAGCATAAGGATTTCGAGTAAAGATACATAGGAATCTTTTACGTTAAATGGCAGATTATCAAGTGAATCGAGCACCATGGTTACCATAAACATAGACATAAGAGCAATCAAGGTGACTGGTCTAATGAGTTTTGCGAGCTTTACATCGCTACTCATGTCAGCCTTCCATCTTTCGCTAACGTTGTTTTGAAACTGTACCTCCGCATCGAGCATAGCCTTAGCTTCTACTGGGTCAACATTTGGCTCGTTGTCAAGCAGGTTCTTTACGATGCCCAAGCCCCCTTGGTCTGGGAGTAAGTCAGCAACTTTGTCAAGGACTCCGGGTGCGGCCTTCCTCAACCACGACCCGAGCTTGGTGTCCTTAATCTTTTTTCTTTCTTCCTTCATATTGTTCTAAGTATTGTTTGTTAAACGAGAGCACAAGTCTGAGCATCTGCTGTTCTAGCTTGTCGACTTCTCTGGCTTTAAGCACCGGGTCGATGTCTCTATCTTTGATGGTCCTGATGTCTTTACGCATTCTCTGCAAGGCCTTGTCAATCTTTCTACCTTCAACTTCAAGTGAAGCTGCCGCTCGCGTTCTTGGCTCGTCAAGATTCAGACTTTCTCTAGCCTTCACAGCTTGCTTAACAGTAGTTCTGAACTTGTAGTAGTCAGCCATGTCTACGCGAGAGTTGTACGTCCCGTACCCCACACGCACAATCGGCATCGTAGATAGCACCTCTCCCGCTACCTCAGCTCTGTCGTCAGAGTACCCTTGCAGGTGCTGCACTGGAGTCTCAATAGTCTTGTAGCTGTTCTTGAGGAACCTGTATCCACCTCCACCATAGTACTCAAAGGCGTGCCATACCTTGTCTGGAGACACGTCAAGGTATCCTTTCTCGAACTCGTTGCCACCTGTAACGTCGTTCAGGAACATCGTCACATCGCGCATCCACTCAGGTGAGCGTGAGCCCAGCGAAGACATAGGCATGTTCTGCCCGGGTGCATTGTCTTTGTATACTTGAGTTCCGAAGTAGCTTTCGTTGATTGAGATTTCTGTAAGTGGTCTCAAGAAGGTTGGCGTAAACGCTTTCCAGCTCTTGTTAAACAAGCTGGTTGACTCGCCGAAGGAGATTGGGACGAAGGAGTTTACAGCTCCTCCAATCATAAAGATGCTGGCATCGCCAGCAGTCCTGATTCCAGTGGCCGCTTCGTATGACATGGTGCCTAGATTGTGGAATATGTTGTATCCGTAGGGCAAGGGAACCTTGATGTAGTCCTTGCCACCAATCATTACAATCATGTTGCGCTCCTTGACGTAGTCAGGAATCTTTTCGTAAAAAGTTCTGCCGTCCTCGTCCTCGTCAGAGATAGCTTGATTCAGTGCAGCCTGTGCAGCAGCAAACAGCGTCATGCCCATGGCAATCTTCTGCGAGCTGTTGAGCGTTCTGTAGTACCCGCCACGTCCGTTAGGAACCTTCTTGAGCTGCAGCATCGTGCGTGCAAACTTAGCTGTGCCCTGAACTCCTGCGTTGAAGAACAGATACAATGCGTTAACCACAGAACCACCGCTACCACTTCTGTTGAAGTTGATAGTGAGCTCTTTGGCCAAGTAAGCTGCCTTCTCCGCATTCATGCCCGCCTCTCTAGCCGACTGGAACACAGCAAATCTGATTGCGTTCTCAACCGCCATGTTGGTGTTGTTCACGTAGTCAGCGATTGCCTTCAGACCTTTGACAGCAGTAACACCAGCTCCACCTTGCTGCATTCTAGTCAGTGTCTCGAGGTCTGAGCGCAGCTTATCTCTGTTCTTTGCGTATGGCCAGTCAGTTATAGCACCTGAGTCTTGGAACTCCTGCCATGCCTTGTACATCGGATGGTTTGTGTCCTCCACACCCTGCAGGTTCTTGTACAGGAACGCGAGAGATGGTAGGTGCTTCTTGAGTGTAGACTTGACAATGTTCTCTCCGAACGCTTGACCACCTTCAATCTCCTGCTCAGCTAGTAACGACCCTATACCAAACTGTAAGTCACGAGTGAAGTTGGCTACAATAAAGTCAGGGGAGTAGCTTGTAAAAGTGCTTGATAGGAATCTACCAAGACCACGGATGAAATTAAATATCACGCCCGTAATACCATCAGGTGACTTGAGGATGTTGTGCTTGTTGACTGCACGTGCCACGGCAGAGTTAGCGAACTCCATGAAGAACGACTCACCGTTGATGACGACTTCGACGAACTTGTCGTTGTTGCGCATCTCATCGCGGGTCATGCCACGACGCTTGCCTTTTAGCACTGGCGTAGCATCCTTCGGCCCGTAGATGTTGTACAGCTCTTTGTCTGGGTTGTCAGCCAAGAGGTTGAGGAGTCTAGAGTTGGCAAGGTTCTTCTCGCCAGCCATAACTGTTTGGTATCGTCTCTCGAAGATGTAGTCTAGTGGGCTGTCAGCCAAACTGGTACGACCCTCTGCTCTTCTGATTCCACGGAACACCCTTGCTTGGTGCATGTGCAGGTAGCCTGCCTCGCGTGCCTCGCCTCCTCCGTCTTCGTCAATCGCGAATCCGCTGAGCGGGACGTAGCTTGGGTACAACGCCTCAAGCTTATCGACAGTAGCCTGTGTCTCCAGCCCGTACTCTACAATCAGCTTGCGAGTCTCTGCTTGGAACTCCATCACCATGTCGTATGCCTGACGCATGCCCTCGCTGTCTAGTTCTTCAATCTCTCTGCGTGCCTGCTCATCTGTCTTACCTGAGAAGTTGTCGGTCTCCAGTCTAGCCTCTACCTCAGCCAGCTCTTCTTGCAGGTCAGCAAGTTTCTTGGACGCTTTACGCTTGGCCGTGTCAGAGGTTTGCTCGTCGTTTATGAGCGCTGCCTGCTTGGCAATCGCATCCACGATAGAAAGTTTCTTGTTGCCGAAGCGCTCACGCAGTACAGCGTTACGATTCTCTGCGTGCATAGCATACAGGAAGTCGCTAAGCTCCTTGTGCGAGATACCGAACTTGTTCATCACTGAAGCTAGGTCCTCCATAAACATGTCTACACTCTGCAACCTACGCGAAGCTTTACCGTCAAGCAGTGACAGCGCCATGGCGTAGTCTTGCTCCTGCATCACTCTGCCACCGATAGCCTTCTCGATGTCGCGCTGGTAACGAATGGCTCTGTAGAACTTGTCATACACGAACTCCATGATGCCGAGCATAGCACGCTGAACCTTACTCATCTCTGCCTCTCTGTCGATACGGGCTGGTGGTCTCTCGCCGCGCAGTGTGTTCATGTCAGCGTCGTAGTCGTCGAGGAACCCCTCCAGTGGCTGTGCCTTGAGCAGGTTCTGAGAGTCACGCATACCATCGTTGATGATACCGTTGTTGCCCATCTGTCCGCCTTGGTCAATCGTGCTTTCCTCTGCAGTAATCCTACTGACTGCAGCAGCGATTACATTCTCTGCTGGGATGATGAGGTCGTTGAGTCTGTCAGTGTTGACGATGATGGCTTCTTGTGCGAAACCTCCGTCGGTGCCTGCAATCTCCAGCGCCTCGAGCTTCATCTCCTGCTGCTCTCTTGTTTCGAGCTTGCCCTCCTTGGCTCTACGCTCGATACCCTGATAACCCCTGTCCATCTCAGCGGAGAAGTAGTAGCCATCAAATCCTGCCTGACGTACGATTTCTGCAAAGGTGTATCTCGCAAGCGCCATGGCATCGTCAATCGCATCCCTACTTCCTAGGCCATCGCCCAGTGCTTTCATCTGCGCCTCAACTGGGTCCATGCCCTCGTATCTCAATCTGTTAACTTCTCTTTGGAAGTCAATCAGCGCCTTGACAGCAACACCCGGCTTGCCGTTGTCACCGTACATGACGTTGCGCAGGGTCTCGATGGTTGTTCTACCGGAGCCAAGCTGGTTGTTTGTATCCTGCATCTGCTTCACCGTCTCGGCAATAATTCTTTCTACGAGTATCTCAGGGTTCTTGCCAACCTCAGACCTGAACCCGTATGGCGCGTTGGGTCTCTGAGCCATACCCTTGCGGGTATCCATGGCAATATTCTTGTGTAGCTCATAGCTCTGTGGCCCCAGCTGATTCAGCTTATTCAGTGCAGTGGTGACTCTAGCACCCTGCTTGAAGCTGTACATGTTGGCTAGGTTCAGGCCCTGACCGTCAATGAAGATGACGTTCTTACCATACATGGCCGCCTTGTCCACGTTCCTAGTCAAGTATGTTCCGTTGCCATAGAGTCCGGGTACGTTAGGGCCAAACGCAAGCTCGTTGTCGAACTGCGCAAAGTTTGCTGGGGTACCGTGCATGAGGATTCCCGCGTTAGCGATAGCTCCCCACACACCCTTAAAGTCCGTAAACCTCGAGCCATCTGGGTCAGTGACTGAGGTTATCGGCTGTGCCTTTATCTCTGTGCCCGGCTCTTGCGGGGCGCGGTATTTCTCAATGCCTTTAGAATCTGCTCTACTGACGGCAGTTTCCCGTTTTGCTTCAGCCGCGTCAAGGTTGACTCCAGCTGCTGCAAGTCTTTGTCTTGTATCATTGTCTAGGTCCATTCTCGAGGCGACATTGTCAATCGCCATCGCATAGTTTTCACTCCGTGTGTTCGCACCCATGCTTCTCCACAGCTCTTGCTCGAAGTACCACATGGTTGCCTGCAGTTCTGCAGTCGTCAGTCCAAGCTCGGTAGCCGCCTGATTTACAGCTTCGTTCTGAAGTCTGCGCTCTGATTCGCTACGAGGAACCTCGACGATAGTCTCTTTACCGCTTACCGTGTCAATCATGGTGCCCGCGTATCTGTTCCAAGTTCTGTTGAACCACAGGTCAGATGTCAGCGACTCGCCCAGCCCCTCCATGTTGAGGAAGAAGCTACCCACCTTTTCTCCGAGTATGTACGCGCCCTTACGTCTACCGGGTGCAGGGTTCTTGTTGACCTTGCCCTCGGTATCAGGTACGGACTTATTGAACTCTCTGAGCACCTCGATTGGCTGGTCTGTCGTGAGGAACTTGACCACAGCCTCAGGTGTTTTGAATCTTTCAAACAGCGCTTGAAGCTTGTCAAGCTGCTTGGCCACAATCTTACCCCTAGTGGTGTAGCCAGTGGGCTTAGGGTATCCAGCCTTCATGTCTTTCTTGGCAATCTTGACGCGGAAGTTCTGTCCGTTTCTGTACTTGCTGTCTCGACCCAAGGCATCTACACCCTGAACGATGAAGTGCGTTTTTGTTTCCTTAACAATTCTACCTGACGCCACTGACCTACCCTTCTTGTCGACGAAGCTCATCTTGTCTCCTGCCCAGTTGCGGGAGAAGTTGCCTGAGCGCTGCTGGTCGATTGGTGTGTTGCGCAGTACGGCAGCCAGCGTAGTCATATTGCCAATAGGGCTGTTGCCCGGAGAGAGGATGGCAAGCAACGCTGTGCCGATGCTACCCATGGCCTCGCCTTGCAGGGCAGGGAAGATAATCCCCATCTTCTGCTTGGCCTCCTGAATGTCCTCGGTGTACCACGTGATACCGCCAGTGCGTGCATCTTTTTGATTCAGGTAGAACCCGGCCTCCTCGTACACGTTGTTGAGGAAGCGCGTCATCATCTCGCCCTCACTCTTCACAGGCTCACCTGCAAACTTGTTGAGTGCGCGAGCTACTTGAATGCTTTGGGTCAGCTCACCCGGTGTCTCTGAGTTGATGGCGTCAATGGCAAGTTTCTGTGCCTTGGTGACTCCGGTAACCTCAGGTGGGTCGACATCAGGCGGAGTGTCGTGATTCCATCTTTCGTCGAACGTGTAGCCCTTCTTCTTCTCAATGTAGTTGATGAAGTTCTTAACGTGCTTCTCGTCCGTAAACTTTCTGCGCACCGTCCACTTACGACCCGTGGCTGTGTCAAACTGGATGGTAGCCTCTATGGCCTGAGCCTTGGTTGCATCACCCAAGTCTTGAGTTGCTTGTGTCTCTTCAGCGTTGAGTTGGTCAAGGTTCTGCTGAGATACGCGCACCATAGTCCTGCTGTTCTCGGTGGTAGAAACGAATCCAAACTTTTGGTAGTACTTTGTCAGCTTCTTGGCTGCAGCCTCGTTCTGACGCTCTGTACCCTGATAGTTCTTTGTGGGGTAAGCCATAAGCTCGACGTCAATGCCAAGCTCGTCAGCCACCTCCAAGGCCGTCGTTAGAAACCGAGTACCAAGCCCACTACCTCTATTGTCAGCCCCCTTAATAATCTTACCCTCGGCGTCCATGGGTTTAGTTACGAACCACTCGTCGAGCTTAATTACCCGTTTTGATTCGTCTACAGGCCTGAACACAAACTCAATAAACCTATCCGCGTACCCCTCTGGGTTCTTTGCAACTTGCTCATCGACAAAAATCATTCTGCCCTGAGACAGTCCCTCAAAGAATCCTCTGTACCTGTATACCGCGCCCTGAGCTCCCTTGGCTTTAGAAGCTAAAAGTTCGTAGAAGCTACCGATAGCCTCACCATCGTTTTCTTTAATTGCCTTGGCATCACCTTCGTCAAACTCAGTGGCTTGGCGCTTGAGAACATCTGAAGTGTCCACAGCACCCTCCCCTCTAGAGCGAGCCATAGCAAGACCCTCGTCATAGGACTTGGCTCTGACGCCGTCCCCGGGCTTTGTGTCAATCGCAGCCGCAGGGTCGTAGGCCATGAAGACTAGGTCTGGTTTGTCACGCAGGGTTGAGTTAGGTGCGTCCCATCCTTCGGGGGCCCTATCTACATCAAATGGGATTCTAGCCACAGGGACAAAGCCTGCAGCAATGTTGTTCTTTACAAGGTAGGTGTCGAAGCACTCGAGGTGGTTACCCCCATCCTCGATACGCTTGCGCAGCATCTCAGCCTGCACCCCACGAAGTGGTACATCTGGATGCTTGGTGAGTCCACCCATGTAGCCGTCCTTGTCCACGTATGAAACAACGCCTTGACTCAGTCTGTTGTTGCCTACGTAGAATTTAGCTCCTTCGTCCATCAGGCGCTGGACAGTCTCCTCGTTCAGCGGTGTTGTCTGACCGTCCACACCAGTGCCTTTCTGCTTATGAGCTGCGATTGCCTCCCGCATACTCCTTGCAATAGACTCTACAACAAAACTGTTATTTTTAGCAAGGGAGATGTCGGCTTCTGTCATACGAGTGCCAGCAGGTGAGTACCCACCGTTCTCATCAGGACGTACAGGAACCCACATGTCTACACGTGCGCTGCCACGCCACTTGGTAACCATGCCATCGAATCCCTGCTTGCGGGCCTCGTACCCAATCCACTCCGCCTGTCTGTTGCCATCGAAAGCAACGACGTTACCTGCATCCCTAAACGCCTTGAGCGCTGTGTCGTACAGGTTGAGCGGGTCCTTGAACAAGTCATACAGCATCTGTGGTGGAACTGTGACCTCATAGGCTCGGCCTGTCACCATCCTCTCTTGGTCTTCAGGCTTGACATAGAACATCGCAACCTTGTCACCACGCTGGTCGGTGGTGTATGGCTGCTGGCCAAACCTACGCGGGTCAATAAACCCTCCTTCCAAGTTCTGTGGCCCCACATGAATCAGCTTGACGTTGCCGTTGGCATCAAACGTCATTGCCTCCTTGGTCCAGTCACCCAAAACACTGGGTTCGCTTAGCCTGTCCTGTGCTTTTACGGTAGAATCAAGGTCATCTGACTGCTGATGCGCCTGAGCTCTGGTCTGAGCGTTTCTGTGACGACGCAATTCTAGCCTGTTTAAGAGACCTTCTCTACCCAATCCGGGTCTGAGCCTGCCTGATGCGTCTAAAACGGCAGTAAGGGCCCCCTGAGCGCCTCCTTCGCCCTCTGAGAAGTACTCTGCTGCGTCACGAAGACCGTTGACTACGTCTTGGAGCACAGGTGTATTGGTCATCTTGACCCCCTTTGCGCTCAGCGCTTGCTTCACAAAACGTGCAAAACCGCTTACGATTCCCTTGTGGAACTGGATGTCGACTTCCCCATCGGCCATGTCGCTAAACACCTCAGCCAAGAACTCCTCAGCCTTGAGTGCTTCAGACACATTCCCGTACTTGTTTACGAAGTTTCCATACTTGGCAAGCTGTGCTTTGGTCATGCCTCTGCGCAGGGCAGATGCCAAACGAATCATAGCTTCGCCACGGTTTACACCATCCTTGAGCATC